>JGI24022J15233_10011509_pt1 | contig 10101 bp, 5 predicted proteins | sample Ectturendosymbi2_FD_15233 | JGI IMG/M metagenome (IMG submission 15233)
GGGGGATTTTACGTTCGTGCAGGGGGGCTTTTTTGGGGGGCGAAGCCCACCAAAGCCCTTCCGTAGCGGCGGCATTGTGTTGTAGGCTGCTGCTTTCGAAAAATTGCACCTTCAAGCATAAGCGTCACTTGGAGTAAACACAAATACAAGTGGGGTTGATGGGGAAAAGTTTTTTATTATAACTATCGCAGACCACCCAAACATAAAGTCTTTAATCTTCGGGATCAAATGCCACCTATTAAATTGGAAAAAATGAGACACTCGCGAAACTATTATATAATTTTATGTACCTCTAGCAGTATTGTTGATAAATTTTGTTGAAACGTTCTTCCCTTCCACGGCTGCGTGGGATGGGCAAACGATTTTCTCTTTTGTTATTGCATTCGACACAGATAAAAACAGAAAAAAACAAAAATTCGATTTGTACACAAGTTTTTCTTTCTCAGGACTAAAATCAATGTTTTGCTCTGATGTTGAGCGCCTCATTTGTGTCTTATGCATATTTCACGTACACCTTCTCACGCCCAGAACTTTTACAGATTTCAATCAAACGTAAGAAAGCATGAAACAACTTGCAAGCTATTTTGACGCACAACAATTTAATCAATAGTACTTGACAACTCCGCAGCACTTAGCAGCGCACTCTTTCACGCGTGCCGTGTTCGCTTTCCCATATCAAGTACCGAATTACTGTCACTTGGCTTGAGTTCTTGCATCTACTGCCACTGCCTTGATGCGCGATTAGGTGAAGATTGTGCTAAGCAAACTACTTCTATACAAACGAGTGCCTTGCATGCAAAAAAACTCAAACTTAGTTTTGTTTGCGCGTTGTTTGCATTGGATAGTTTCAGGTCAAAGTTTTGCAAAAAACAATTTTCAATTTATCGAAAGAAATTAAAAAACTTATAGCCATCATCATCGTTTTTGTGTAACCTAGCAGTACGTTTTTAATAATATTTCTCACGCTCAACCAGTTTACCTATTATATCAAAGTTTCAAATACTAACAAAACCACAGAGATCTGTTGAATGCATTAAGCAAAGTACTGCAAATAGTAGGTATTTATTGCAGAACTTCGTTTGTCACAGCAAACATCAGATGCTTATTGCCTAGACGTCAGCACACTGTCATTATGTAGCATTCTGCATTACCAACGTCAGAGTTGTTCGTCACATCAGATTGCAGTCAAGAGAAATGAAGCGTGATGTGCCCTGTTTGAAATCTCGTCTATATGGCGTTTGCAAAAGATTTGCTTCCTTGTTATCTTATTTACTGTAAATATCATGTTTATTCATCGTACAGGCGCTCCATGGTTTCCAATCGTCGTTTGGATTGCTCTCCGCCTCACGTATGAAAACAAGGGTTGCTGGAATGTTAATGACAATAACCACATTCTGTGGGTTCTTCGAATTCCACTAATCTTGTCCATTACGGTAAGCATGTTAGACCGTTTTTACAGACTTTAAACAAGCATTGCAACTTGGTTTTTGTAAGGGTCCTTCCCATCATAGTGACAAAAATCGTCACTTTCAACATTTGCTGAAACGGAACACAGTTCAACTAAAGCCAAAACGTCTTTTAGACCTTTTGCAATGCCACTCATTTAATTATAAAACTTATTTCCACAATTTGGGTCTAGAGCTATATTTTGTAAAGTTAGTACACCTGTGTCAAGGTAGTTTTAAGGACAAACTGTCATTTGTGATTCATCGCATTTCGAAAACTGCGAGATGTACACTTCTCAACCTCATCCATTTGAAAGCAGTGCTTTGCTTTATCCTTTCAGCTCATGATTTTTATTAAAAGCTAGTTTGTTTTGTGAATTAAAGAGAAAGGTTGAAGGTGCAATTTAGTTAATATGAGAAAATCTTTCGATTGTCAAAAATCTTGTAAATTTATATGAACGATATCTTCGTCTATATATTGACATTAAAATTTGTCAAATTTTTATCCAGGTATGTCTTACGAAGGAATAAGATTGTTCAAAAAATAACAAACAACTCTTTTGATTCACTGCTACACGCTGCTTGAATGTCAGTCTTGAGAAAACTTCAATCTCAATGCACGGTGCCACTCGGTGTAGAATGCGAACAGAACAATTGAACCAATAAGCAAACTTTCGCGTGGTTAAATTTCTGCAAAAGTTTTATGCATGTTTGAAGTAATTTAAAGAAATATTTCCCGTATAATCATCTGATTCTCTTTCCAAAAATGTGTTTTGGTAACAATGGAACGTTGTTGCAGAAACTTGAAAATTTATCAGTTGTTTTCAAATAGGAATGACTCGAATGGCTGCTCAACACCTGCCCCGAGATCTAGTGCGGCTTAGCAGTGGACTGAAAGAATTGCTCAAACGATGAAGAAGTTGTTTATAAGCTTCTTTTGCCGTGATGCATCACTCTTTTGTTGTACATAACACTATAGACCATGGGTCTCCAAACGTTTTGTCCGAGGGCCACATAAGCTAATGCAGAACATGTCGAGGGCCGGACGTCATACGTAATGCGATTGTTTCGGGATATGGTGTATTCTACCAAATCAACAAATTTTCCGTAATTATATTCTTTTCCTCATTGACAAAACGGCTTCGCGGGCAGGATGAAGTGGCTTCTCGTGCCGCATTTGGCCCGCAGGCCGTAGTTTGGAGGCCTTGCAATAGATCATGAAATTGAAGTCGACGGACTTGTCCTTTATGGTGTGGTTTGTGAGTGTACAACTTAATCAATGAAAAGTAACTAGCAATCAATGGATATAGGAAAAGCTTTTTGCCCACACCCCCAACAAATAATAATTATGTAACTAAGAAAAGCCTTTTCTGTCTGTTTCTATTTTATTTTGTAATCTTATCAAATTCAGACAGAAGCAGCTCAGTGCATTTGGCAAAGTTGCAGATGTTAAATCTAGTCTATTTGGACCGAGGCCCGTATCCATGGGAGGGCATTCGGGTCCGTGCCCCCCAGATTTTATTGTGCCCTCCCAAATTTTATTGTGTCCAGAAAAATTTGTTTTAAACATGTAATGAGAACAAGCATCTTGCCTCCCTAAAATGTATTTTTCGTCACCAAAGCTTAGAACTGGCTACGGGCCTGTTAGGACCTGGACTTACTTGGTGGTGTGGTCATTTCAAGGGAGTTAAACTTAACTAGTCGACAACATCGTGTAAGAAAAGAAAACTACACTTAATTTTACTCCAGAATATATTCAAATTTTATTACATTGTTTCCAAAAGCAATATTCTAAAATGCTTTTATCCAGCTCAATATCTGATCGATGGAAGAATCTTGTTTTCAAAAGTTTGAAATCCTGTAATACGTTGTATCCTCACGAATCGCCTCACTCATGAATTGTCTCTATGCCTATTCGCGTCAATTACTGATAGATGTGAGGTGAAGGGCGTAACGAAATGCATTTAGAAAGCACAGGTCACTGGTAGTGAACGCACTTCAAATTGTTGGTGGTGGAAAGTGACTGTGTTTTTACCGTACTTTAAATGGTCAAAGCGTTTGTGACACATTGGGACAACACAATTGGGCGTTCAAAATTTTGTCAAAATAGACTAACGTTATCTGTGGACGACAACCACTAGAACGAAGCAGTGTTATACTGTTACAGCCACCTTGTGCGAAATTAACAACGCTTTCAAACTGATTGTGATGACAAATTTTAGTTGTAGCAATGGAAAATGAAATGAGATGATGCTTTCATACTTCTATGAAGAAATGTATTTGATTTGCTTTTGTGTGATTGAGCAGTTCGAAGAAAAGGATATTCTTGAGCGACTAATGGCAAAGATGATATTTCAGATTTCTTGTACCTTACTTAAAAATATGTTAAAGTTCAAAACAAAGTATTTCAAATGGTGCTGTACTAAAGTTGGCATAATAAAAGATTACAAGATGAAACTTTGCATAAATTTAAAAAACGGCAAATAGATCACTTTTTCAGAATTTCAGAATATCGTATATTTTTACTTCTACAGGTCAATTTTGTGATATTTATCAATATAATTCGCATCATCGTCGCGAAGCTTCGAGCGAACCACATGCGCCGAAACGACTACAAATACAGGCTCGCGAAGTCGACTCTTGCTCTCATTCCACTGTTGGGAATACATTATATCGTGTTTCTGGTAGTTATGGACGAAGTCACTGACGACCAAACTGTCATTAAAGTCAAACGGTCTTTCCAAATTGTATTGACGTCTATACAGGTAAATCCCCATGTGAATTAGTAAATGCAACTTATTTGTAATCATACGAGTATGTCCTCTTCTGCTCAGATCTACGTTTTGTCCATTTGTAACGTCTCGAACGGTGTTCAGTTGCAGGCAGATTCACTGTTGCCATAGACTTGAAAATTGAAAATTTTGTACTTGAAATTTGGTTCTTAAACCAAACTTAAACAAAGTACGCTAGGCTGTGGAAGAACATTGTCAGAAGCCAGCTGGCTCAGTATTCCTGAACATCTGCTTCACAGTTCTAAGGTTTTCCATTCACATTCCAGCTGCTGGTGTCAGCAAGGATCCTCAGATCTAGTGAAAGTAGAACTAAAGCTGCTTCCTTCTCTGAAGACACATTTGTGGCATGTATCATAGACAGTATTTATATTATGACTATGCCGTCAGTCTCACAACATTTTCTGTTCAACTGCACATGTATGCAATATGCAACAAACTGTATAGCAAAATGTGTTCATCCAAACAGTGTAGGTAAAATTAAAACCAAAACGTTTCTGTACTTGCCTGGTATGGACTACTGGCGTTTTGAGGGACAGAAACGGTCTCTCAAATTTTTCCAACGGTCTCTCAAAACATAGGCTACTTCTACATCAGAACAATTGTAGTTCAACTACATCAGAAAATTAGTAGTTAATCCTAATGCAGGCAGATTGTGTTTAGGGAGTTTTTCAGTCTGGTGGGCAGGGGTGTACAGAATTTAGCGCCCAGGGCAAGAAACAAGTTTGGCGCACCAGTACACCAGTACTGTAAGGTCTTTCGGAAGCAAATGTACTGTATTGAACGCAGTATTTGCGACATTGTTGGGACTTGGCGGCGCCCCCAGTGATTCAGCGCCCGAGGAATTGTAGCCCCCTTGCCCCTTCGTTACGACCCTGCTGGTAGGTCTGTTTTCATGATGTTGCTTTCTGTTTCAGTGCGTGTGCTTAAAGCTTTCCCAGATGATTTCGAAAATTCCGTGGAATGCAAAATTCTCAGTTTCATTTTTTATGGAATGAAGTAGAAAATACATTTTTTGTAATAAAAGGTAGATTTTTCTAACATTATAGTCCTTCAAAGCTAAGAATCAAGCACTAAGATCTCAACAAAGTGTATATTTTGCCTACTAGGTAGGCATCATCAGCTCTGCGAAGTGCGTGAAGTATTGAATAGAATGAAATGAAACCCACAAACAGTAAAGTTACCAACTAAGAGAATCTAATCAGGGCTCCCATTCAGTGATTTCTGATAAACCCAGATTGTACATGATAAAATAATATTTAAAAAAAACAGAATCTTTACTCAGTGGTGGACTTAGGGCTGGTGGCACCGAGGCAGGGCTGAAAAGGGGGCTCTCTGATGACGTCATCGTACAATCACACAAGGTTAACTGCGATAAGACCTGCTCATCAAGCCTAAGGAGATACGCAAGCCACCCAAGGATACGTTCCTGAGAATACGGCATGACTAACATAACAGAAAACGCAAAAAGGTATTCATGATACACAACTTTAAAAACTCTGAAAGCTGGGGAGACAAAGCCAGCAACACATAAAAGTTAAGCGATAGAAAGCTGGCATCGCCTCCCACTTCTTTAGTTTTGCAGTTGCTGTTGGAGGCCCCTTTGAAAACATATCACTTTCACATTACAGTTGCTGTTGGGGGCCTCTTTATGAGCAGGAAAGAGTACTTACGCATTACAATGGCTGTTGAGGCTCCTTTGAAAGCAGAATACTTGCACACTGCAGTTGCTGTTGAAGGTCCTTTTGAAAGCAGAGTACTTACAGTGCCACATCACAGTTGTTGTTGGGAGCCCCTTCAAAAGCAGAGCACTTACACATTACAGTGGCTGCTTGGGGGCCTCTTTGAAAGCAGAGTTCTTGCGTATGATCTGCTTCGGAGTATACTATAAGGGTTGATAATAAGTTTTCACCAAAAATGAGAAAAATTTACGCGTGAAACACTTCGAGGGAACCCCTGAAACGGGGGTTCCCGAGGCAAGTGCCTCGCTCGCCTCCACTTAAACCCACCACTGTCTTTACTGTACTTGGCAAAACGACATATTGGTGTAATTACATGAGTTGAAAAGACGATTAAAATACTGATTTAATCATATAGTAGTATGCTCTTTCTAATTTAGTTCTGCAGTGTGAACAGTTGCATCACTTGTCTGTTGCTCAAGACGTTTTACATAACGCTGGAGACATACTTCATTGATGACATCTACTAATTCAGATTTAGGTATCCCTTTGAAACGGTTTTCCTGCATCCTCGACAAGGCTTGTTTTGTCAACAAGCTTTCCTTAGTGTCTGTTTGTTTTGTTTTAATGTGATTGACAAATAAAATATTATTTTTACTGATGCAGAAGAGTGTGGTAAAACCGTAAATTTGGTCACAAATCCGAAAGTATTCCAAAATTTGGGTTACCTAAGCCGTCTTTGATATCACGCAGAGAATACCAGAACCAGGAATAGATTTAGGAGACAAGGAGAAACCGGCCGGAATAGCCTCCATTCATCGTCCAAAAATGGTCTCGTTATAGTCAAGATCTTAATTAACTTTGCTCGATGCACGTTGCAAATAATGTGGATTTGACAGAAATTTTGAGGTATTCGGATTCGATTTCTAAATTCCTAACTCTTATCTAACGGATAATATCCATCTCTCATATACTGCCACAATTTTCTGTTAAGATGAGCCCCTCAACTAAAAGCAAGGAGAAGAGCCTAAAAATGCGATCAAACTGAATTACTTTTTAAAATCCTTGTTTGGCAATCCCTAACCAACGGTGGCGTACGCAGAAAATTTTCATGGGGGGGGGTTTCAGTGGCATATGGTGGTCATTTGTATTTGGTGTGCGCTATTTGTGACGTCACAATTTGACGTCATTTTCATGTTTGTAAACTAACGTTTTGGCGAAGTTTGTTGACACAATATGCATATTTTTCCACATGCACTCTCATTATTTTATGTGTTATTGCACTGGCACTGAATATAAACTATCAGCGCTCCACGTTAGGATATCAGAGGAAAATACAATCAACGCTACGACACAGCAGTTCATAACTGCAAAATTATCAGGCTGGGCGTTAAAAAAGGGGAGTAAAACGCACTCATCACTACGTCAGAGCAATTTACAACTGCAATTTTTGCATTAAGTCGACAAATTAACAAGCAAAAAGTATGCGAAAGCAATTAATCTCTGCGCAGGTAAACAAAATTTTTGTAACATATTAAACTCAAGGGGGGTTTTAACCCCAACTAATCCCCTTGCGTACGCCCTTGCTAACCAATGTTCATCGTTTTTTAATTTTCTGGCGTCAATTTACTAAGGTCAAGTCCGCACACAAGCTTTTGTAATGTGCTTTGTGACGACACAACGATGATAAGGCAGGCGATAATCCGTTTTGGGGATAGACCCATTTTTTGTGAATGTTTTTACACGGCCCACGTTTTTATAGTAACGAACACTGCTGTTCACACAATTTCCGAAAAATAAAAATGTGAAGGTGCTCGATGCACACTAATCGAGTAATACAGGTTAATTAAGGTTTGCGATAAAATGGTGCGTTGAGAAGAAAGCGTGGTTGCAAGCAGCCTTCCTGGAATATATCCTTGCACCACCTACCTGCGCATTATAGTCAGGCCGTGAAATTCTGCTGAACGTATATTCTCTAAAATTTTGTGATTGGTTTGTGAAGTTTTAAGACTGAACCCAGCTTGCACTTGCCGAATAGTAACCGCTAAAGGCTAGCAGTCTTCGTGGGGCTCTGTCTGCAATGCACAGGTCATCACGGTCCACCGGTTCAGTCTAGGCGCACTGATCCCGCGCTTTATCAGGCGCTTATCTCAAAATTCATCGAGACCATGACAATTATCCGAAAGGTTTACTAAATAACAGCGATTTAGCAGCTTATTGGCCATGGCGTCCGCGTCTCATCGCAGCTGATGACGCTTCTCGTCCAAGCTACATAAATAGGCGTGACCTGAAAAGCATTGCTGCAATGTACCTCGCACTCCTGTTACCTTTAAGATTTAAGATAAAATGTGACTTGCATTCTAATCTTTAAATCAGTCGGCACGTTCGTAGAATTGAAAAGAGCTACTTATGATGCCATCTTTTTTACAAAAGGATCAGTTGCATATGCGGCAGTATCAGGGGCGGATCCAGGGGGGCGATTGGGGCGTTAGCACCCCTAAAACCCACGAAATTAACTTTTTCACCATAATTTCGTACAGTTCGGAAAACAACATTCGCGATATAAGGCCATTTTTTCGTCCATTGTGTTGTCACAGAAGTGTTATGAAGTATACCTCATCTCTCTTACCCTAGGGAAGCCATTGTAAAACTGGACTGAGAAATTTTACTGAAATTGCCCCCCTAACCTCACTGGCTGCATCCGCCCCTGGGCAGTAGGTTTCGATGGCACCCATGCATCTTCACCAACTTTTTATTATCATGTAGCAATAAAGCCGCTGAAGGTCAGTGTCATCGTAGCCCGAAGCGCTTGTGCTGTGTTCATTGCAACGCAGCCACGCACTTCGCAGCAGTCGGCTGCATCGTTTTTCACACCTTTGCAAACGGTTTGTTCCGTTTTCACCAAATTGGTCCAGTTAGCATGGATGATGCCCAAACATATCGCTGCTGTACATGTACTTGACCAGTAAACAAAAAAATGTTATTTTTGCTGTTCATCTACTTGATCACTTTCCTGCGTTGAAAGAGTAAAGTTGCTAAAAGATACAGGCCCGTACGATTCGAACAAGGACTCATTCTTGTGATAAGCATAGATCAAAAAGCACCAGAGCCTCTCATTTGAATTTGCAAGGATAACACCAAAATCTATTTAAAAAGAACTGTGATGAAGTAAATCACTCGAGTTGTTCTTTGACTAACCAAAAATCTGTTCGCCTCGCTTGTACGAAACCAAACCATAAAAGCAAACGGCTTGAATAAGACGAGTCTTGTCTCAATTAACCATCGTGCTCTTGAGCGTTACAGCTGTTGAAGCGGCTTTGGACGTTATGAAGCTTTGATGCATACAGTCTGTTGTTTCTGAGTTTCCTTCACCATTGCTTTGTTAAAACTTTTGTCTGATGTTCAAATTGCATTTTGCCGCTTCATATACTTCTTCGCTTGAAATGTCTTCAATTTAGTATTGCATTATGGTGACAACACAGGTCTGGCTGAGCAGTTGGCACATAAGGTCTTTCGCCCACACTTTGTTTCTCAAATACGTTGTTGACACCGATTTGGAGAATTCTTGAGTCCTTTTCGTTTGTTTTCAGATTTTATTTTTTATTGACATATAATTAACTTTTCTGCCCTTTGCTTTTTTTCTTTATATCATAGTTCTGTTATTTTACGGTTTGAGTCACAAAAATGCATGACAAAACTTTCCTTTTCCTATCTATGTACAAGATAAAAAATAATAATCAGATACAACTTGCTAAGAAATAACTCGGTAATACAGTAGAATTTGCCTGATTCGTCACCTCAAGGGGATTAGAAAAAAGTGACGAATTAGGCGAAGTGACGAATTACGCAAACAGGTGGAAACTCTATCATAGAAGCTTGTATACTTTATCATAGTAACTCGTATGCATACATAGTGCTCTTATTTGCAGTAAAATACAAGTGTATGACGTTATGGTTAAATACAACAATTAATTCCTCTGCTCTATCTGGACTCCTCCATTCAATCAAGCACCTTTTAAATCTTTAATATACTTTTCCGCGTTCTTTCAACGGGGAGTCGGGTCGCGCTTCGCACCTCGTCTATAACTTCGATAAACAAATTGCGAGGTGCAACAATTCTCAGATAAAGATCCTTAATTTGTTTGAATTCCCACATGTACCAGCTGCTTCGACATCTAAAGCGAAACT
>JGI24022J15233_10011510_pt1 | contig 10101 bp, 5 predicted proteins | sample Ectturendosymbi2_FD_15233 | JGI IMG/M metagenome (IMG submission 15233)
AGTCATCGCGGCCGCCATTACGACTGCGCTTGTTATACTGTATTTACACGCTTCTGATGTACACCAACACAGCACGTTCAACCGAAGCCGAGCAGCGGCTTTGCTATGAGGCACTGCCTTCCGAAGTAGGCCTTCTACAAAACTTTCGCGCATATAAGAAGTGGATCCCGTTGTCTGTGGAAAAGAAATCCTTTCTCAGTAAAGAATCAGACACTAAGATCTTACAGAGTATGTACTTCGCCTACGAAGTAGGCATCATCAAATCTTATTCCAATAGAATCCGTACATAGAATGGATCCCGTTGTCATTTAATTTTCGAGCGATTAATGCACCTATGTAGTTGATAACAGTAAACGCTTGTGTAGATTTTGATAATTGGTAAGATCTTTTTTTATGTTCAACCTATTAACCTTACTTCGTTTATATTGTTTGATCAGACTTTGCTAAATTAAACTGACTTCATTGAAATATAAGATGGAATTAAACTGTAAACACAACCGTAACCCCAGCATTACAAAACTTATTGACCACGCGCAGCTGCATGTAACGATCGCTTAGCACTGCACGTAATTAAATTTGTAGAAATCACGGACTTCTCAAAAATACAATAACTTATCTGCGGAATTTGAAGCCCTAATGGGAAAAATTCAAATTCAGCTTCATTTTAAACACATGTGCTTTGCCAACAAGAGAGATTGCGGGCTCAGGGATGGATATTAGGGAAGGATGAGGCGGTCACCTCGGGCCCCTCTTTTTCAGAGATATTGTGCCCCCTGTTGAGAGCTTTGCACTATTGTTAAAAAAAAAAAAGTTGTGTACCACTCTAGAGCCACATTCAAAGAAACTCTGAAGCAAGTCGTGTCCTTCAAAATAAAGCAGCACTTATGGGAAAATGTGCCATAGGCGGCAACTTTCAAATATGTAGCTGCAAAACTTTACAAAATTTTGTTCCTTTCGAATGTATCTTATGCTCTTGAATTTAGTTCATAAATTAAAATGTGAAATAAATTTAACTCTTTTATCCACGTCATCCCATATCTACCTTTCGCAATGGCGATATTTTGGGGCCTCTTTATGAGAGCTTGCCCCTAAATTTTAATATCCACTCCTGTGCAAGATATCTCAGTATCTGTAAGTAATGGCAGTGTCAATTACCTCAGCACTTGCAAAATAAAAAGCATCTTGCTACTTACATTAGATTTTGATGGTGACTCTTGCTGCAGTTAAATGATTTCAAATAATTTACTGTAGGATAAGGTGGCAATTAACATCAGATGAAGGTTGAAACACTGAGCTTATGTACAGCAGGTAGGAGTCTAATATCTTGAAAAGACTGATTTTTACTTGCCGGCAAGGTAAAGGAAAATCATTGATAAAAACGTTAAGGCTCCACATAATTGTGATTGAACCGTCACAGTACATGTCATCACAAATAAATATCGAGAATGAATGCTATTGTTGCTAAACAGTGACTATGGCGCAGTGAAGAAGACTTTGAAACTGAATCGCTTCTTAGCCCAGTGTTGCCAGATTGGCTTTTTTGACGCCAAATTTGATAAATTTGGCTTTTTATAGAGGCAGTTGGCGTCAAAAAAAAAACTGTTTGGCTTTTTCTTTTAATTATTTGGCTTTTTTTGGAGGCAGTTGGCACATACTATCAGACTGGTGTTTTGGCTTTTTAAATGTCTTGCTGAAAATTGTTATTCGCTTTTTTAAACAGTGCTTGGTGTATTTTCTTAAAAGTTATCTGGAGACCCATAAAAGAATAAAGTTGTAGCATATCTGGCAATCGATAACGCCAAAGGTTCGAGTGGAAACACTAGAAAATGTGGAAGATGAAAATTTGGAATTGTTCCTGTAGAGTGTAGAGGCAATGCTACAACTTTATTCTTCTAAAATGTCCTACAACTAATAAAAAACTTTAAATTTCATGTTCATTTAACAATTTGGCTTTGTTTACCCGGTTTGGCTTTTTTTCAGACGTGGTTTGGCTTTTTTTCTCGAGAGATATCTGGCAACCCTGTCTTAGCCAACGTTTGAGCTTCAAGACATAAAATTTATCTCAACGCCATATTCACGTATGTAATTTAAAAACTGTGGAAAAACCAAAATCTACGATGTTGATTTAAGGCTACACTGGCAGTGAAAACAAGGATAGGTTTTTATTTGTAACACCCGCGGTTATCAGAGAGGAATTTGCGATGGTCTTGAAAGGAAGCTTATATGACCATTGGGTGGGATACAGCAAGCTGGTGCGCCAAAAACAGCTGCGAACAGCGTTACTCCAATTGTTTTTACCAGCGGTCATTGATGATTACAAAAGGTCAGATACAAGTTTCTATTCGACTAAAAGCTGAAGTAGGATGGGTTCCTTGAGGCAGTTTCGTTGATGTGCACTGAAGTATTTCGTTGGCTTATACTTCAAATATTTTATTAACCTGCAAACTTTAGAATTGGGGATGGCATTGCCCCGTTGCCCTCACTGGCTACAAGCCTTGTGGTGTGGCAACTGTATTCTGATTGTGGGCTACAGGCATGCGCAGGAATTCGTGATGGAGCGAAGCTCATGTGCACATCGATTCGGTAATTCAAATTAACCAACACAATTTTCAACAATCATGACAATTCAGGTTACCTTGGAAATCTGCAAACTGTGTCTACAGATAATCCAGTGATAATGTTCATTTTTCTCATTTATTCCCTGGTTTTATGCTGGGGAAACGTTTCCAACAGTAAAGTAACAGGAAATTTGCACAACATTTCTTTTTATCACAAAATGTTAGGGGGACAGAAGATATTATGTCCCCCTGTCCAAAAGTTGGGGGGGACATGTCCCCCCCATAAACTCGGTCCCTGACTTTTGACGTCATATTCACAATTTGACGTCATATCCAAACCAACGTTTTGGCGAAGTTTGTTGACATAATATGCATATCCTTCTGCACGCGTTCCCCTTATTTTGTGTGTCATTGCACTGAATAGAAACTATTAGCGCTACAAGCTAGGATATTGGAGGAAAATAAACTCAACGCCACGACACAGCAGTTCATAACTGCAAAAAATCTGGCTGCGCGTTAAAACAGTAAAAGACACTCATCACTGCATCAGAGCAATTGACGGCTGCAAAACGAAGCTATGCTAATGTCTTGTCGGATACGAGCAGTCAAGCATAGAAAGTGTGAGGCTGGATTGTCTGGCGCACACCCCAGTTTGCAAGATCGAAACTTTCCAGACTACACAAGAATTGAGAATGCGCGAAAAGTAAGCAATAAAACTTTCGAGTTTTGTTATGTATAGAAGTCCAGCAAAGTTTTTTCCTTGCTGATACATTATCAGTGCCTGAATGCTTCTATTTCTATCATGCTACAGAAATTGGTAATGTAGCTAATGCGGTCAGCACTTGCGCTGATTAGCCTTAGCAGACGAAATAAAGGTAATCGTTTCGGATAAAATGAACTATCGCGAAACACAATCTTAAACATGGGTAGCGGATGAAATGTCTGCAACAAGTGGTGAGATGGTTTCTGGATGCAGACGACAACCCAGATTCCCACCAAAACCTAATCATTACTTTTTGGCTCATTTACAATGTTCCTTGAAATTTGCATCCAAATTCTTTCCGCGTTATTTGCATTAAGTCGACAAATTGACAAGCAAAAGTATGCGAAAACAATTAACCTCCTTTGCGCAGGTAATAAAGTATTTGTAAAATATCAAGCTCAAGCGGTGGGGGTTCAACCCCAATCCCCGCTTGCGTACGCCCTTGTGTCGGGGGATAAAAACATATCCTACCAATGTAATCTTTTTACTTAACGCGCTCACTAAGCACGTGACAGAAGCAAATCATTTAAAGCTTCACCAAGCCACTAATTACTTATTATTACAACATAATTATCTGCTTCAAGCAGCTTCGTTGCGTCATAATAAAAGTCCCAAATGATTGAAGGCAGCTGGTTGTCCCTGGTCCTGGTTTTGCCCAATTTAAAGCGTTTTGAAGAAGATAAATGATTTTATGATGAAGAAGATGTAAGGTTTTCATCTGCAAAAACTGTTGAAACATTTTTGCCAAGAATTCGTTACCTGCCGAACCGTTTTCAAAATTCTGCTAGAAAATCAGCTCACTACTAGATTTGAAAATTTTACAGCTAACAAGGAGAAAATCCTGCTAGATTTGGCAACAAATCGGCTAAAATGGCAACTCTACTATCTCGCTTCAGGAACGTCATTTTCCGAAACCATTACATTATCCAGAAAAACAGCAGTTCTATTAAAACTGACCAAAGCTAACTTTTCCGGGTTCTTCATTTCAACCGTCAAAATTTAATATTGATAAGTCCACTCAATGACCAGGCTACAGCCTGTGGCACTTATTGAAAATATCCCACTGAACAAAAACAGCATAATGCATGCCAAGAAATATTTGTTGCCAATGCCTAGTTGTCAGGTGATGCAATGATGTGTTCGTTGGCGTATCGCTAAGGATGGAACGATAGGAGAAAAAAGATTAAGCTAGGGATCGGAGGAAAATTGCCCTCAAGGCCAAGTATGTTAAAAAGGCCCTGATTTCAAAACAAACACTGGGGCACTTTAACAAACTGGATTTGACCCAAGCTTTTGTGTAAACATTCAATCAATTTGCTCACTCCACAGCCATATTTCCTATTTTTTAAGGCTAGCCTAACAGTCTAGGGCTTACAAAAACAAAACCTGAAGAGTTAGAACTTTCAAAAATTTATTTACTGTAAAAATAATAAAGAGTTGGAACTATCAAAGCACGTTCAAAAATAATTTTTCACTCAACAAACTGCCGCCTCTCAGAAGGTTCTGCCCTGGGCCCGGAGCCTCCGAGTCCCTCCCTTGCTACGCCACTGGTCCTGCACTTGGTACATCAGCTCCCATTGAGAGAATTTGTTCTATCTTGAATAACATGCGGTCTGATAACAGAAGCAGAATACTGGAGCAGAATGTGAAAGCCCTTATCACCAGTAACATTAATGCTGACTTTTCCTCGTGTGATTTTTACGAGGATATAAAATCGAACAAAGACTTCTTGAAGAAAGTATTGTCTACAGAAAAGTATGATTGGCCGAATATGTAAATTTACAAACGCTTAAACATTGTATTGTTTCTTAGTAAAATGCATTATTTTAGTTTTTCTTGGTGCCTCAACTGCAGGAATCCAAAATGGCTACATGCTCAGTAAGATATGAATCACATTTATCGGATAAGGCTCGTTCTTCTGAATCGTCCCGGTTTTCAATCACAAAAATACGGTATGCCTATATTTGGGTGTCTTACAACATCCCACCAAATTCCAAGCCGAAATATTCACAGGAAAATTTTATTCTTGAACAAAATCAAAACATCCACTACGTGGCCGAGCTAGAACATTTTAAGCCACTCAGCTAGTCACTAGCCCTTGTATTTTGTTCTCTGGACCCCAAAACGTGATCTAGAAGTCAATTTTCCTAATCTACACTTTCGGACCCTTAATTTACTCCCCTGAAACAGCCCAAATCAACTTTTCTGAGCACATGGTGTTCTTGGGTATTCCGGCGGTCGGCGAAGCGCAAAAACCATATGGGAAAGGCTAAACGGGATGTGGGGAACGTGTTTTTCGATTTTATCCAAAAATTCCGAAAAATTTAGTACGGCAACTTCACAAATATGAATTTTTCTCAAAAATTTCAAATATAAAGGTATATTTTTGATAAGTCCATTTGATTCCTTGCTTTATCACGCATCCAGGGATGTTTTCACTTGCTCTCTAACCGGATCGGTTCAGGAGTTATGGCTGATCATAGCTTCTGCGCCAAAATTTTGGCGTGAGCGGGACTTTAAGGGCATCCGAAAAAATTAACAACTCCTTTCAAAAAACATTTCCAGGTTAGTTTTTTCAAAATAGACCCTATGTCAGTAAAACAGCCCAAAAAAGGTTTTTGAAAGTGCAGCACAAGGAGCGGTAGAGGGTACTATTTTTACTATTTTTTTTCGGTACTATTTTTATTCAGTAGCGGGAGTGGTAGCGCCGCTATTAAATTCAACCAATAGCAATAGTGGGAGCAATGCTCTGAGTAAAGTAGTAGTTATCCACCTCTGCGTGGTGTACTGTAAAGCAGCAGAGATGAGCGGAAAATTGGCTGTCCTAGTTATCAGCGAAGCGGAGGGATATTTTTAATTTTCTGGAGAGAAAAGTCAAAGATTGTTTAGTCGTCATTTCCTCAATGTCTTTGTTTATATTTGCGCAATTTTTGTTTATCAATTTCTGAATCTCAGTCTCAAGGTTTATAGCCATAGGTGTAGGAGTAGGCAAATTTATGGGGGTAAAAAGGATTTTTGCCCGAATTTTCCCAAACTTGCCTGAAAAGTATTTTGTGCGACTTTTGCCTGCAAATTTTCTCCCACAAAGATGATGAAGACCGTATTTTGGTGTTCCTCCAAAAACAGGTCTTGTGTTTTTCTGCAAACGTTGGGCGCCATTTTTTCCCGGATTTTCAAGGATTTTGCCCAGATTTTCAAGGATTTTTTTCGAATTTTTGACAAACCAAAACTGTTGGGGGTGCGCTTGCACCCCCGCCTCCTGCGCCACTGTTTATAGCAAATGAGTTGGTAACACACAAAAATACGAAAACATTAACTCATCGCATAGTACAAATGAGGCACTATGTGCATAAGCAATGCTTGAAGGGAAAAAAAGCAGTGAAAAAAGCGCCAACAACATGGAAGGCAAGCAGTGTTCCCTCTAAGGTGCGCAACTGCGCAGTACCACCAGACACTTCGCGCAGTGCTACCTCATTCTCGCGCATTTCCAACATTCTAAATTTAATACGGTATATATATATATCGCATAGCCATTTTAATGTTGGAAACGCATCACTGTTTGTGTGTCTCTGCATGGTTGCACAGTTGGATGCGCTTCGTGCGCAACAAAACAAACATTTGCTCAGTGTAGAATTTTCGTAGAGGGAACACTGAAGGCAAAGTATTTGATTCAATATCACCAATTTATAAGAGCGAATATGTCTTCTCCCACAAGCTACACAGTGTGACTAACAAAAAAATTAGTATTACCTCGTCATCCCAAAAGTCCATTTCCAACCACATAAATGACTAAAAATGGGTGTTACACACAATTTTGCTTAGGGCTTATAATCCTTATTTAACGAAAAATATCAAACGGTTTATTTAAGCTGATGGTAGATCCCGCCTAAGTGACAATTCTATCTATAGCCTTTCAAATTAGATAACTGCACAAAATGTGGTGTGTCATTCGTCGAAAGCTCCATCAAAGCACGGACGCGATCTGAAACAACAAATGAAACTGTTCTAACTGTTTTTGTATTTGAAGCAAATTGCAATCACTATTTTTATACTAACTACCAAACATATTCTTGAAACTTTTTGAAGTAAACTTTCTGCCACGCTGCTATATACGTGGAAGTGCGGATATTTATTTAGCTGTTCTTCCTTCTATTTTTGTGAGTGATCACAACATGTTCATCGATGTTTTCTTCTGTTTCTGATGACGTTTAAATCTAACAATTTTTTGGGGACTTCGGTTACTTGCACATGTGAAGAACTTACGCGGAAATCGCTTATTCAAAACGGCACATTACATTCCCACTGATGTTTGTCTTTCGAGTTGCCGTGTTATGAATTTAATACGCTCTAATGTGAAGGTTGAAAGTCAAAGTTGGGTATAGAGCTTGGTTGTTAACCAAGCTTATTTATTTAACTTATTTATCTCTTATTTATTATTTATTTCAAATCTGTAATTATGTTTCAGTTGCAAAAATTCATCGTTTCATAAAATGTTTTACCAGCTTCATCTGTTGTATATAAATTGCAAGCTATAGCTATAACACTTTTTGAAAGTCTGTTGCTATTTCACAAAATGCAAAGAATTTCTGGACATGAGCTTAACAGTACCATTTTCAAAACTATTATATGCTGATGTCTTACGCACAACACTTTTTATTTTATTACAATCAATTCTGTAGCAAATGGCATCCTACGTTTCAGCTAGCAACCGTTATATACGGCGATCCAAATACCTATGGCTCAATCTGTGCTTTCATCACTGGCTTCATCCTGAGACTTGGAGGAGGTGAGCCGTTTTTCAAATTGAAGCCATTCATATACTACCCGGGAGGAACCAACTTTCCGTTCAAAACTTTTGCAATGGTTGTGTCTCTCATCACACTTTGGACAGTATCATATTTAGCAAAACATCTCTTCGTCAGTGGCTGTATCAGTCCACGCTTTGACATCCTTCAATGTAATTTGGCAAATGGTGGAAGAAGTCTTGGTTTGAAGAAACTGGACCAACCCAACGAAGATATTGAAATGGAATCTGAGAAAACAGGGGTGGAAAATAAAACATTTGAAAAAGAAAATCTTGAAGATTAAACCAAACTTTAACAACTTCAAAAACAACAAGTGATCAGCTATCATTCTATTTGAATAAGAGTTGATGATGCCTAGTAGGCGAAATATATTCTCTAAGAAAATTGTAGTGTGTGCTTCTTTTTTGTGAAAGGATTCGCTTCGATAGACAGCGACTTTATAAACATATATTCATTTATCTGTATTGCCCCTTTTTGTTGCACTGCTTTTCCCACCGATTAACTGATGCAAGTACAAATGGTTTGTGTAGAAAATAGTGTATTTTGATTCGTATATAGTCAATCTAAAGGTAATACTCAGCAGAAAAGTGGCGGTAAAGGGATCTTTACGTTTTTCTGATAAATACGACAACCCCCATTGAGTTTGTTTTTTGTTGGAAAATTCGTATTAACAGACAATTTCCCGAAGTATTGTTAAACTTAGGCTACTGTATTTGTGACCTGATCAAGGTTAAACTGCACTTTTCTTCTAACTTGTCGGTTGAATGCAAAAGTCCGAGAAACTTCAGGGCAATTAAGTCAAAACCTGTGGATCACTCTGTCAACGTGTATCGTAGTGTTTGCTCTAAATACTGGACTTCTTAGATTCCTCCAAAAAATAGGAAGTCGATCCTAGTTAACCAGATCCATAGTGCCTGCGTTCAATAGCGATCTGAGGTAGAGTTGCGAGACACCTACCCTCTTAATCTCCTAAATCAAGCGCAGCACTCAACATAAACACTGCCACCAAACGACCTGACACTGGCAACAGTGAACTGTCTACTGTATGAAACAAAGCCTTCATACATTTGGTGAATGATTTGATTTGTATATGTGTGTGTGTTTTTTCAAAAGTGAAGGACAATTTCTGTTGTGGTTATGAGTGAACACTGCACATTCAAACGCAGCCTATCCATATCTGTGCCATTGGAGATAGTAACAATGATTGAGGTAAAAATTTAAGAAAACACTAAATCAAAGAAAATTGTCAAGACCTATTAAGAACACAATTTCTCAATTTCTGTTTTTTACGCAGTGGAGTACAAGGTTTACTAATCGCTACAATGTAACTCTTTTCCTGTCCATTTGTATGATTTTCCTGCATTCTTCTGCAATAGCGGATAGTAGTTTAGACAACAATTCCACCTACTCTGGTTTCACAGTTAATTGTCAAAAAAATGCCTATACAGATCACGTTTAAGACGGAGTTATGGTAAGTATGACTAAACATAGGAGCAGAGAAAACAACGAGACAGTGAGTATTGTTAAGTTACAAGTAATAATAATTTGCCCCCATTTTGGACTTAATGAACTTCGCTGAAGGAACTGTCCTGACACGTTTCACTGCTACAGTCTTTATAATTGATAAGTTCTGAGTTAGTTCATTTTGGAGTTACTCCAATGCATTTATTTTCAAACTACCGGCCTCTGCTAAATTAGCAACACTGGCCAGGCCTGAGAAATACCGGCCATCTGGTAACCCTACATATAGCGCAGTACAGAGCAAGTGTTCGATTCTTCTTTGAGCGAGTTCTTTTATCTACTGCTTGGCCGCGCTAGATTTCGGGGCAGGTGTTGAGCAGCCATTCGGTTGTCTTGACGTCCAGAACCGTCAGGCCGTGCAGTCCATGAGGAGGTCGATGGATTGGACATTGGAGGACGACATGGTCAACAGTTTGTTCTTCTGCGCCACAGTCACAGGCCGCAGAGGAAGCCA
>JGI24022J15233_10011516_pt1 | contig 10097 bp, 8 predicted proteins | sample Ectturendosymbi2_FD_15233 | JGI IMG/M metagenome (IMG submission 15233)
GATTCACCACGAACGGGATGTGCGTGAAGAACAACACCATACATATATGTGGCGCGAACAAGCAATAATAGAGTGATCGTGGCGTGTAATCTCTGCTGATACTAACATATGAACGACTGAACGTAATGACTAGCGCACGCGAAGAGTGATCGTGGCGTGGAAGCTCTGCCGATATTAACGCGTGAACGATCGAACATTACGACTAGCGTAACCAGAGAGTGATCATGGCATGTGAACTGTATTGTTGCTTGCTGCCACAGTGCGAAGCTTTGCGCATATGCCGCTCGGAATTTCCGATTGCAACAAAATGGTGCTGTGACGAGGATGTGAAGGTCGTGCGGACCAAAAACAGCTGCGAAAAGCGTTACTCCAATTGTTTTTACCTACGGTCATTGATGATTACAAAAGGTCAGATACAAGTTTCCATTCGACTAAAAGCTGAAGTAGGATTGGTTCCTTGAGGCAGTTTCGCTGACTTGCACTGAAGCGTTTCTTTGGCTTATACTTCAAATATTTTATTAACCTGAAAACTTTAGAATTGGAGGTGGCATTGCCCCGTTGCCCTCCCTGGCTATGCGCCTTGTGGCAACCGCATTGTGATTGCGGGCTACAGACCAGCGCAGGAATTTGTGATTGAGCGAGAGTTCATGTGCACATCAATTCGGTAATGCAAATTAACCAACACAATTTATTTTCAACAATCATGACAATTCAGTTTACCTAGGAAATCTGTGTACTGTATCTACAGATAATCCAGTGTTTTATTCCCGTTTTTTCGCTGAGGAAACGTTTCCAACAGCAAAGTAACATGAAATTTGCACAACTACATTACTTTTTATCACAAAATGTTAGGGGGGACAAAAGATATTATGTACCCCCTGTCCAAAAGTTGGGGGGACATGTCCCCCCATAAACTCGGTCCCTGCCTGCTATAGACTAGGGGTGCACAACTTTTTTCGCACACATTGAGCTTGGCCGTCTTTCTACTAAGTATCCGCATGCAGTAGATAAAGAGTTTTTATCAATTCACAGCCACAGGTTGTGCGCCCCTTCTATAGACGAATGATTTCTGCTACGATATAAACAAAATAGCTGGTAAATTATGTGCAGTTTTGTATGTTACCCCAGCCCTAAACGCAACGCTTACCTTTTGCCTTCGTGCATAAGATCGAAAGCCTCGTTGATGTCATTCAGTGGCATATTGTGTGTGACGAACTCGTCCACCATTAGCTTTTTATCGAGATACTCTTGCACCAGTCGTGGCACGCTATCCACACTTTTGTACCCTGAAGTAAAAAGAGCGTATCTTGCTTTAATCAAATTTGCTGGATGCGGGCTTCGATGCGGTTGCGAGAACAAACATTTGAACAAGATTGCTGAAGTGTCCGTGAAACAGGCCTCGTGACGGGCAGTGTCTGCAAGCGCTCCATTTCCTGCTGATGGACTTCGCGGGTCTATTTTAAACCGGCAATTCAGCGATACCAAGAGACCTATTATTAATGTTGCCGGTGCTGGGAAATTAACTTCACAGTGGCAGCCATCAACAAAATGTTGTCGAATTTCATGAAATCAACTGAAGTTTTACCTATAAACTTATTTTTAGAGGTCCAAAAGTTTAGATCAACGGTAATGCAATGAGTTAATGAAAATTTTCCGATGCACACCTTGGCTTATGGCTCGACGCATGGGTTGCGTTTAATTCGACACGATGTAACACATACAGCTTTATAGGTTCAGTATACTATATATGTTTCAAAGTAGCTTAGTACCTGTCGGGACGCGCGGTGCTGTTGGCACAGGGAGCAATAAAGATTCACATCCAGGTTTCCAACCTCAAGCTAAAATTGGCCAAGGTTTTATCTTCAAAAGATGCAACCAATCATCTTTGAACGGACAAAAAGCGTGATGGATAGGAGAAAGAGTCGCAAGACACATGAGCCCTCTTGCCATTTTAATATCATGTTCATTGCAAAAAACGGAAGTTGAAAAGCATAGTTCATAATTGCGCATAGTTGGAATTTTGTTAAAGTTATTAAAAATCATGAAACCAAAGTTTTCAAACATGCGCATGCCTACAAGTAAATAAAGACAAGCTTATAATTCCTGCCACTCCTGGTGATCAACTTCGCCGTTGTAGCAAGTTCAAGAGTTACGTTACGATTTATGAACACCACTGTATTCTGCTGTGATTTTACGAATATGTGTGTTCACGTGACATATTTCTGCATTTATTTTGTTTTTACTGAAAAAAAAACCGTAAATGTAACAGTCTATGCACCGCTTTTTACATTATAGTTTTTAAATAGCAAAACCACAATGCACTTATTGATCTCTTTCTGATATTCCATTTTGTAACGAAAGTATAACAAACGTTTTTGCGCTCACTTCGTGATGTTACTAGAAACTTAAACGAGTTTTTTGTCGTTTCCGCTGGAAATTACGGTATTTACTTTCCACAGAACTCTGTCGTGGATATGTAGATGTTGAACACCAATGCAATTTACCCTGAAACCAGTTGTGGGAAAAGTCGAAGGCCAAAAATATTTACGCGCAAAAATTATCGGTAAAGCTATCCACAAAAACAAGAACTTTTGTAAACTTGAATGTTTCTGCACAATCTTCTTTGAGAAGTATATCTTGTGTAGACTCTCACAAAAACGCATAAACTTTCAAAGATGAGTTTGTAGAACTCGTTTGCTCAGAATTAATCTTTTTTTGTTCTTATAAGTTAGACCTAATATTATATTGCCTGCGATGCATTAATGCGAGCAAACAGACAGTTTTGAGTTTCTGCTACCGTTGGCTGCACGGCTGTGCCAAACTTTAAAGTAGCTTAAATACATGTTTGTTGCAAGGTTTAACGAACTCCTTGGTTCGCAAGTATTTCCTACCACCACTGATAAACCTTTATTTTTAAAAGGCCACCAATGAACACTATACGAATTAAATCTAACGAGAAAATGTGAATCCGTGAGTATAAGCCAGTTTCGTGTACCTAGAAACTGACAGAGTTTCTTGTATCTAGAAACTGACAGATGAAAAAACGATTTCCGCGGATCTTTCAAAATGTTTCTGCTCTGGTCAAAAACCTACAGGCAACCGGTTTTGCGGTTCGGTTGACCCGCGGTCCACAATAACCGAAACGTTTCTGCAGACACAATGCGAACGTGCGTGTGGGGACCTTTTTACTTCACACAGGTACAAGCTTTATAACCTACCACAATGACACATTTTTGATGACACGATGCAGTGAAAGCGACGACTGTTGCCAGAAACCAACCTTTTTCACATTCCAGGGCGAGCACTCGTCTCAGCATATTTGCTTGTAAGCGCCACGAAATATTACGAAAAAGTTTCGACCACACGAAGGTTAATGGCGAAGTCACTGAAATTATTGAGTGGTGGTGTACGGCCATCTTTAAAAATTGACATACCTCCAAATGCTGTGCCTTTCCAAACACGACCAGTCACTAAATAAAACGGTCTGGTTGAGATTTCTTGACCTCGTCCAGCAACGCCAATAATAACTGACACACCCCATCCTTTATGACATGAGTGTAAAGCGGATTTCTGATGATGAAAACAGTCATTGTTGTAATGGAGGTTGCCTCCATTTGGCTTAACAATTTAACACAAGGTTATGAACCAACTTAAGCCTGGCTAAGCCAGCGACCTGCCACAGTACGTTTCACTTGGCGCATGTTGAAAGCCATTGTTACCAAATACTGTAGGATCTCACCATCGTCTTCACGTTTCCAATACATTCAAAAGTGTAATCACACCCTCCGTCAGTCATAGCGACGATCGCATCTTCAACAGTGCTTTTCACTTCTTTAGGATTCACGAACTCGGTCGCCCCAAACTGCTTGGCTACAAAAACAAGCGAATACGTTTGTCGTTTAACTTTGGAAATGATACCTCTACCTAGCAATCGCATTCATTTCCCTCTAAGAAATTCTGTGATCTCCGCATTTTTCTCTCGGAAACATGGGTTTTAGTTAGCAGTAAACATTTTTATGAGCAGCTGGTTTTCAGAATACTTTTTGAGATAATAGCTGTTTTATCTCCCAGGAATAAGTCGGTCGGCAAAAACAATACAGACTATACTGTGAAGTTAACATTACCTATTTCAAACTTGGTTGGATTGATATCAACACCAATAATTCGCGAGGCACCCGCAGCTTTGCATCCCATAATAGTTGCGAGTCCAACAGTTCCCAATCCCCACACAGCGCAAGTAGAACCTTCCTCCACCTACAAATACAAATATTTATCCATATCAGAATACGATACAAATTGGCCTAACGAAAACAATTCAATTTAATCTACTCCATTCAGTAATAGTCACTAACTTTAACACTACATGATGCGAGGCAATGCATTTCTAGTACTGCTGCAGTCCAAGAGCATGTTAAGTGAAGAAAACTGCAACGATAAAAAAACGATTTGCGTTACTAGGCTGCTTTGAGATCCATGAATATCTGATGCGTGGGTTTGCTGGTCATCATAAATTTAACTTTCAAATATAGTGCATAGCACGACACGAAGTGTAGTTAAACATTGATATCAGCACTGACAAGCGAATTTCAGCAGTCAGCACCAGGCAAAAATTGCTTTTGAAAGCGGACAGTAATATACTAACAAATACGCTGCTTAGCCTTGCAAAATTCGATGACGACAGAGAGTTCACCTGATATTGTGTCATGGAGCAAAAACACAAATTCTATGAGCAGAAAGGCAAATAAATAGCTTTTACGACGTGTGTGCAAAAAAAATCGAGCGGGGCCTCAGGATGTTGCAACGTTTACTTGACTTAAGCACTACAAAAACCGTACGAACAAAACAATGAACACCGTCTGAGCAAATAGCGTGCCTTGGCGGTGTTCAAAGCAGCTCCATAACCAGTTGGGATTCCGCAGCCAAGTAGGCAAACTTTATTAAGCGGTGCTGATTTGCCGATCTGAAACAGAAATGACGTTATTGTTGACGGATAAGTTTTTGAAATATGCCCATTGCTGTTGCACACGTGGCAAACGGCAGCTACTCGGTTTCGCTTCACAAAATTAAGGCACATCGAAAGCACAAGCATGATGCTTCACAGTTTGATTTTATTCTTCCAAAAACCGGCGGTTGCACTGAACTGACGGGAATTCTCATGATCTGCTTTATGTTTGCAAGCGAAACCTGGCGAGCCGCAAAGCATTGCTAAGTCTTCCACGGTTTAGTTCTGTGTACCAATCGTCTTCCCGGGCGAATTTGCTCTGAAACCGAACGTATTTTCAGGAATGTGAATATGCGCGCAGTGCAAGCAAATTACGTATCAACATGGTCGCAGATAATTGAAAAATTCATGGTTTTAGTCCTGCGAAACTGATTTTGTAAAACATGCGAGAGATCGACCTCTCCACTGATTCGCACGCAACAATTTTCCCTAAGCAAAAGTTTACATGCTTCCGGCTGGAAGTGGTTGCGAAAAATATGATGATATTATTCAACAGCTGACATCTCACAAGGGCTCAACACCACTATAGAAATGCTATCGGGAGGCTAAAACACATCACGCCACGAAATACAGCCCAGCATTGCGGCCAGCTACTGTATTCGTCTCTTGTACAGGCCGTCTGAAGGTTTTCAATAACACGTCACAAATCAGAGCTCACAACCTTGCACAAAGAAATATCAGCCACCACAGTATACTCGCTGAAAGTTGACGTTCCCATATAATGAAACACTTGCTGCCCACGGCACGTGAAACGGGTTGTTCCATCAGGCATAAGACCTTTGCCCTGGTGAAGGAAAATGTTGTCGACCAATTATTTGTTTATTGTTCACACTTTTTCAAGTGCTTTTATTTAACAGAAGAGTTTTACGTCGAGCTAACGCAAACGCACTGTAAATTGTCTGACATATGAACAATTAACATACCTGAGGAACTCGAATTTTTTGGCACAGGTTTGTTTTCGGGTTTCTACAGAATTTGCACTCTTTGCACTGAGGTGTGTACAAAGGTATCACGTGATCACCTGCAATACCAAGATTAACACAATGGCATATCGCAAACAGGTGATATATTTACTGACATGGGTAAGCAGCCTTTCTGAGATAGGATTTCTTCAAAGAAAAAAGCTTTGAGGATTTCTTCAAAGAAAAAAGCTTTGTTGTGAAGCATACTCAAAAATGCTTCCTATAACTTCTTCTCCCGAACCTGTTAGCAGGAAACTTTTTTAAAGCTGCTATTGTCACGTCGGCCGAACTACATTGCTCCGAAAAGTCTGGAACTAGGTAGAACACGAATCTTAACCTATCCACGAAAATGCTGATAAAACAATTAAAACCACGTCAATATACCTGCTTCAAAATTCGTTACTCCTTCACCAATACTTTCAACGATGCCGCCACCTTCGTGACCAAGAATCACCGGAAAAACTCCCTCCGAGTCTTCTCCACTCAGCGTGTAGGCATCCGTATGGCAAACACCAGAAGCCACAATTTTAATTCTAACCTACACGAAAAAACGTGTAGATTTTTTGACGCTACATATTTTGCAAAAATGGGTAAGACGAGCTCCATGGAATTGATTTTTATCTCACTTCAGCTCTACTTGACATGGCTAAATGGGCATTTACCATAGCAAAAATATTAGTCATGAAACATGAATAACTTCAAGAGACCATCTGCTTGTGTCATCCCAAGGTGAATTGTAACTTACTCCACAATATGCGAAAAGCCCTTTCACAGCATGAACAGGAAACGTTTGATTATTGATTGCATGCATCGTGCCTTCCTTAATTATCACGTACACAAGCTGACACAAAAAATTACATAACTGACCTCGTGAGCTTTTGGTGGAGCTACTTCAACCTGTTCAATTGATAACGGCTTCTTTGCTTCCCATGCTACAGCAGCTGAGCATGTAATCACCTGAAGTGCATAAAGCAATAAAATAACACAACACAAATGGTATATTGTACAGAGGAAACTTGTACAGCACCTTTCCTGCTGTGTCTGCTGCCATCTCCTTGTTTGTAAGTTGCAGGTACACTCAGCAATTCTACTCTGGATAAGCATAAGACAAAAGTGAAAATTTATGCACAAATGTAAAGTAACCAAAAATAATAACTTTAAATTTTAAAAGGTCTGGTGCATAAAATCATCCCAAGATTTAAGAGGGCATCATACATTTGCATCTACATCATACAGTAGTGAACACCTGACAAACCAACTGTAACAAACTGGTCAGCATCAGCAGATAAAGCAAAGGTTTGGAGATGATTAAAGGTTTAAAAGCAATGCTCGCTGATCTTTAAAAATGCCCATTGTTTGTCATTTCATGTAATGTATGTCATAGTCTGGTTATTTTTTTCACTGAAACATTTCGGTCATTTTTGCTGAGACATTATGGTCACTGAAACATTTGTCATTTGTCTCACAGTTGTATTAATACTAGCCATAATAGTTTTTTTAGCCTATATTTTCAAACATTCTGACCGAAATGACTTTTTTTCTATCATTTCAAAGACATTTCAGTCTATGACCAAAAAAAAACAGGTCATTGCTGCATATCTTCCCCATTAAGTTTACTAATTCATTCATGCTAAAACATGACTACATTTTTAGCATATTGTTTTACAGCTTTATAGACATATCTTTAAACGGTCTAGCAAAAAAAGTTTTAAGTAGCTGTACATACTTCTTTTATGAAAATGGGACATACCATCTGGCACTATAGGGTGCCGGTTCCTAATCAGGGTGCTGTGGCACCTTGGGTTCTGTTGATGATACTCAGCGTGCCGCAAACTAATACGTTTTTTAATACATCTTTAAAAATACTATTTTCAAAATGTCATCAAACCTTAAAGCAAATTGCAATGCATTCCCCAGTGGGTGCAACAAATTATATTTCCCTTCTGTAGGGTTCCACAAGCCTAAAAACGTTGGAAGCACTGATACTTAATGCTCTAATCTCCAAACAATGAAGTACATAAAATAGCAGCAAGTACATATGGATGCACTTCGGCCTTGATTGATTTTTTCAAGTTGAATTCTCTACCTAACAGCTTGACAGGTAATGTCTAAAAATAATATATCATTATTAATGCTAACATAAGTAAGCAAAACATCACATACACATGTTTTATACCTGAGACACTATAATAGCTTAAAAAACATCTGTTCTAATGACTCCAGTAGCACCCAGCAATCCTATACTCTTGGTGACCCAGACAAATAGCCATTTATCTTAGGCTAAAATTTATAATCCAATTTAATTAAATGTTCTCCCATGCTTTTGGCAAAGACACTATACGGTATTGAACATACTGTTGCATCAATATTTAAAACCACAACAGCATTTCTTGTAATTGTATTCAACTGCAATTTTCCAGTTTTCATAGCAAACTTTCAACACTACATTCCACCTTTAATCATTCATGGTATATCTCTATTTATTTGTGTTGATGCAACATCAAATTTTCCACTGTTGGACATCAGTTTTTCCACTGTTGAACAAATTTTTTTCCACTGTTGAAACAATTTGTCTTTAGTTGATACAACATCAAATTTTCCACTGTTGAACATCAGTTGGTCTTTTTTCTGAAATCGTATTTTTTTGATGACATTATTTATTAACCCAGAGAAGTAAATCAAATTTTAGTTCAACACCACCAATGGTTTAAAATGAAAAAGTAGCTGCCACAACAGCCAGAACATTTTATAGATGCACCTAGCAATGTTTTTTAAGAGGAGCTAGTGTTTTCAGGCAAGTTAAATATTACACAGAGCAGAAAAACATGCGGCATAAAATCTATAACTAAGCTCTAAATGCAAATTTCATTCAAACGAAAGAAAACCCCAACGTCAATAAATCTGTAATAATAACCACAGCACCAAGTTTACATTATCAGAAAAATTCTCTTTATGACTGACTAGAAAAACGACTGAAACGATCATACTGTATTCTAAACGACGACTTTAGGCTGGATCACATTCACTTGCTGTTTTCAGGCTGAAACGTCACGAGTGCACTGATGACTTTCCGCATGAACAATACAAGTACCTTTGCTACGGGGCAGCCTAGCTTGATTTTAAAGGACTGCTTCCACACCGGTGTATTTTATTTACAAGTACGGCTCACAAGCAACGTATAGCCAACAATGTCCATGCCAATCATTCAATTACTGTAGCATTCCTGCTAATAAAATTACAGAACAATACAACTTCAACTTCAGATCGCATTCACACTAACTTCACACTTCACAGACCGGCAATGTGGTCAGTGTTGTCACGTTTATTACTGACCCGTGTCGAACTTTATGAACCGTTGCATAACCAGGGTACTACAGAGGTGAGCGGATATTGATTTTTTAACTCCTGATCCATATCTGAAAAAAATTGGCTCATCCATATCCAATCCTTATCCGAAAATTTCAGAAATTTAGTATCCGATATCCATCCGTATCTGGATACGACACAGGCTCAATACAAAACAAAAACAACCGGTCATTTTTGTGACCCAATCCATAACAACAACATCACATGTTGTGCACTCACGATCGGAATTAAAGCATGAAAAACAGAGAAATAGTGTCTATTTTGGAGCCACAAGCAAAAGCTCTGCTAGGAATATTTTGCGATTCGAACGGTATCCAGCTTTGTCAGCATATTACACTGATTTAGTAAAATTAGCAGTGCGCTGAACGTGGTCGAATGGAAAGCGTCAATTTCTGCTGTTCGAATGATTGTCATTTAGATTGTCAGCACTGTTGCTTCAGCTTTGCTAATAGAGATAACTCTTTTTATGGGATCGCTTTTCATGTACTTTTCAAAAAAGTTTTGAAAACAAGACTTAGGTTTACATTTTGGATGAGAGTTTATGTAGGCATGCCATATTTTTGTGATTGAAAACTGGAACGCTTCAGAACATTGAGCCTTATCAGATAAATGTGGTTCATATCTTATTTGTAGCATGCAGTTATTCTGGATTCCTACAGTGAAGAAACTGTTGCAACCTCTCCGGTGGTGTTGCGTTGATTGTATGATTCACCACGAACGGGATGTGCGCGAAGAACAAAAATATATGTATGTGGCGCGAACAAGCA
>JGI24022J15233_10011517_pt1 | contig 10097 bp, 9 predicted proteins | sample Ectturendosymbi2_FD_15233 | JGI IMG/M metagenome (IMG submission 15233)
ATGTGTTTTGTCAAAAACGTTACGGTTAAATTTTTGACAAAACACATGGCCCGGGTAACACATGGCCAAAATATACAAAAAAAGACAGATGTCTTTTCGTCTGTCGTCCTTGTCGTATGACCACTTCAACCAATTGTGTCTGATAAAAGGCAAAATAATCACAGCTTTTGCCTCATGAGGCAAAATAAACACTGCCAAATCTGTAGGCTAATGCAGTGCTCTTCAATATTTTCGTTACGGTGCACCCTTAAAGATGTTTTGACGAACTCATGCACCCTACTTACTTAAGCACTTAAACTCATGCACCGTATTTACTGACACTTCCCCCGTTTCCCCCACGTAATTGCGCCCATGCCTGTAAGTACCCTGGTCTAAATAAGCAAGTACCCAAATTCAGTGACTCAGCTACATAATTTAATTGAAAATGGCTCATAGTCTGTTGCTTATGAATCACAAATAATCATCTAGATACAACAATTAGCTTGATGTGGTGTGATGCTTATGCACCACACTTAGAATCTGCAAAGTCTCGGTTAAATCCTGAAAGCCATTGGTTGGTTAATGGTTCATTTTTGCTAACAGAAAGTTTTTGTAAAAATTATCTGTTTAGTGCGACAAGTTTGTGATGCACCCTTGTGAACCCTTTCGTAGTGGTGCACCCTACGCATATTTTGGTGCACCCTAGGGTGCCCGTGTACTGGTTGAAGAGCGCTGATCTGGGCCACAGGCAGCCCTTTCCATTCGTGAAGTCTGCGTCGATGACCGAGTTCAGAATGGTTGGAGACCTCTATGCATTTCTCATACAAGCGTAGCGCCCTTGGGTATTGTTTATCGAGACGCATGATCAGTTTGGTCTGCAGCTGTAAGACAGTGCAACGCTTACTTGCCCGAGTGGACCTCTGTCGTTCTAACTGACCCTTTTTTTGATACCACTCCATCCATTATTTTGATACCACTGCCTTGTGCCAGTAGTTTCCCGTTGATTGTTAAGCTCGTGCCATCACGAAATGCGAATTATCTTAACAGCACCTGCTGTTTATATCTATGCTTTGTGTTTTTGCGCTATCAATTGAATTTCAAAAACAGTTTCAGATGGACGTTGAGTTTTTGCAATCTATTAATACGTCCTACAACTCAAGCCGAAAAGCGGTTATTTTGAACTCACTAGATGCGTTGCGATTTTAAATGTTTCATTTCCCAAGAAAAACCTCAGCCTCCCATTCGTCTGATCTGACCGCTGTTTACGCTGAATATGATGGTAATGCGGTAGCATCGAACATCATTTCATGCAGTTTGTCCGAATGTTGCGTACTTTTTGTTTAAAAATGCTTTCAATCCCCCGAAAGACGTTGACTTTATTCGCTCTCCAATTTTGTGCAAAACGTTGGGATTACATTCTGTAAGATCACCTCATCTCAAACTCACGGGGCTGTTCGTGTTTTTTGTCAAGTAAAGGGTGTAGTAGAAGTGTGTTATTTCACATCATTCTAACAGTTCAGATTAGCTTTGAAATACTTAAGCGAAACTTGATTCAAGCCCCCAAGAAACAGTCTGCCGATTTTGCCTTCAAGGCTGCCGTGAATGTGGAAAATTTTTTGAAATATTCTTGAAAAGCAGATAAATCTATTCAAGACGTGAAAAAACACGTTCTGAGTTTTTTTGCTGAATCCCGGAAATTTGAACTTTCGAAAGTAGAATTAAGTCCTCAACGACATTCTTGCAATCTTTATCTAGTTTTGTTTGATTATGCTTTTTCTAAAAGTTGTGTTTTCAGTTTAGATTCTTGCCCTGATTGCGACAACGACAATGAATAACGTTTGTAAACCCAAATCGCCCTTCCAATTACTTCGTTTTTTTTGCTTACTGTGGTTAGCAAAATCTGATTGTTCTTCTCCACTGTTACACGGATTTGGTGAAAAATTGAGTGTTTTTTTCGTTAGAACAGCTTTGCAAAAGTACGCAAATCACGTTTTTCTTCCAGTGGGATACCACACGATTCATGGTCATGAACAAATAAATCAGACAAACGTGGAAAACCAGTTTTTTTGTCATCGTTCACTAAAAGTTTATTTTTGATCCACAACGGAACTAAAATTCGTTACTCAGAAACCATCGAGAAAACCCTTTTTTTGTACTGGACGTGCCTGTTTCATCTTTACATGCTGTAATTTTAAGGTGTTTCCTTTTCATTTTACGTTTTTGAGTGCGCATTGATTTAAAACGTCAGCCCTTTTTTGGAAATCGAACTACTGGAATCTTTGCGATTAAACTTTGGGTCAGGTAAATAAGCTGCGTTGATTTACGAGCGCACTTACTGCAAATTGTACCCGTGCTATGTTACTTCGTACCGCGTTAACAAATCTCTATGCATCCCTGTTGAAACATTCCGTCCGAAAAGCAGAGCCAGGTCGATTTAGTTGCTTCACTTCCATCGGCTTTGGGATATTCAAAGGCATGCGTGTTCACTAGAGGGCGACGTTGCTCTTTTTACAATTTTTATGTGGCCTTCCACTGTTGTACACGTCAGTCCACATTGTTTGTAAACATCTTCTAATTGAAGTAGTTGCTGATGGAATGAGCAAAAGCCGTTTTTCGTCCTAGTCCGGTTGCACTCACATCGTCAATATTTTGTTCTTATCTAGGGTAAAAACTCAGGAAATTTTCCAACAGCCAGGTTAGCTCTACGGGCTATTCTACTGCAATGTGTATATCGCATATGCATTCAAAACAAGACACGAAAGAACGTAAAGACGTTTCATCGACTACAGAATGCTGATTTCTCAAAATGTCGTGTCCGTTAACTGGGTGTAGAGAATAGCAAGCTCGAAAAAGAATGTATAAGACTTACCAGACGTTTAAGATTTATTCACAACATCGTAGCAAAACAAGCTTGCCATTGGTCGCCTTACCTAAAAAGTTTCGTGTGAAGGGAATAAAAGCTCTGATCATTAATTTCTTCCGTGATCTTGTTTTCAAAGACTGTAAGTCTGCATTTGCGCAAGCTTCGTGTGCTTTTCTTGGGTTTTATGAAATGAATGACTGAGTATACAAAGCAAGGGTGACAATGCGCTGATAGTTGCTTGCCAGTTGTTTTAAACATCATGCTTTGGTTATGGTGTTTCGTATCTGTGAGTTTTATGCCCCCAGAAATCGAACAGGATGGTATAGCTCTTTTTGGCATTTTGTTTTGCGTGCTGTGCTGCGACGGTGTATAGTCGCCTATATTTTAAGTTTTACACACAGCTATGTTGTGGCTGATCAAACCACCGTTTCCTTGTTGGTTGACGTAAATTTACCGATCTTTTGTTCTCTCGGCGGAAAAAATATATTATTTTATGACCAAAAACGTTTGATCTCCGCTTTACAGCTGTGTTTGTGAAGGAAAGTGCACCCGGTGAATTCAACCGAGCTTTTAAGTTCTTCATGAAGCCGTCTACTTTTACTGTTCCATTGTGTATATTTATGGCTCACCTCGTTTTATTGCTTCCTGAATGGTAACATGTTTTCCCGTTTTTGCGTAAATGATGGAATGTTGTTGGAAGTTTTGCCTTTATGATTCGTGGTGCTTTCCGCTAGACCTCCTGCAGTTCAACTGAATTCGCTTGTGTAACATTGTTACTAGCAGCAAAGAATGTGAAGTGTTCGAAGTTTTTAAAAATATTCCATACTATGATCACGCCATTCCCGCGCCGTTGTCTTAATCGAGATGTGAAGTTTCAATCTACCACCTGAATACTGTTTCTGGGAACAATCGGAAAACTTGGGTTTACTTGTCGTTGATTTTTAAAATGAATAATACGTAAGGAAGCCGCACTGAGGGTTGTCGGTATTTGTAAAACGTTATTGCGCGGTTAAGTGAATTGAAATCCAGCTGGTCATGTGTAAACTACTATGCTATGTAGAATAAGTCCATGATCTTGGTGGTGCGTGTTGTCCATTGCACATGTCCGATGAAGATAACCAGCTTACAACTTCACTCTCAAGCATCTCATTTGATTATGTCTTCCAGATACAACAATGAGTGGATGATTGTAGATTACAGCAAGTTCACTCCTGGCCAGAAGCCTAACGCAGGCGATGGGTTGCTGTACGTGTTGGAGCAAATTCCGTAAGTATACTTGTTTATTTTGGAAAGAAAAGCTTCAGCCAAACTTTAATGAAAATAAACGTTTGTTGAAGTCAGTAATAGAGGATCCTAGCCTTGACACATGTCAATAGCTTTATGCAAATGTTAAATGTATTATATGTTAAACAAATGCAAATGATCACTTCATTAACATGCTGCACGAAAGCAGTGTGCTGGGTCTTTTTGGTATGTGCTTTTCAAATTAAAAGCTTTTACCCTGGTTGTCCTCTATGCCCGAAACAAACATATGCACGTGATCATAGCTTCAGAATGAACTTGGCATTATTTTACAAATAAAAATTTTTGGTTGATATTGAAAATATTTTGAATTAGAACTTACATAAACTTGAAGTAAAAAGTTCAGTGGTTATTTGGGTGTTCGTCCAGCCCGCTTCACCAGAACACAATATATACCGAGCTGACCGTCGGGTCATTCAAGGCATTTTTACACAATAAAATCTCTGAGCTTCTTTACTGGTGTGTCTCCAGTGAATTGAAATCAGAGAGGAGTAGTATTACAGTCTCGAAATTGGTTTGCTTAATTTTTTGTGAAACGTACTTCAACGCTGTGGCTTATTTGGTGCAAAAAACAGGTACATTTTGCGCGGTCATGTCGTGTTTATTGCAGCACTGCAACAAGAGACATTGCGTATTCCGAAATGTGCGTTGCCAGGGGTTTTTAATTCAGCTCTGTTAACTTTCACAGAGGCACCATTGTGTATGATGACGTCACAGAGGTTTTGGCAAAGCAGATGTATTGGCCGAGCTACAACTCGCCGTAAGTAAGCATGCGATCAATCAGATTTACGTAATGCATAGAAATTACACAATTTTACAGTTGGTTTGGTTTTTGCATCTCTTTCCACTTAAGTAATCCCACAACATTTTTTCGCAGCACGTAGAAGTGCCAGTTGCGCAGCCGTTTGTTCGTTGTACGTGATATGTAGAGTTGTGTATGCCATTGCAGAACATCGTTCCTTTGATGTTCTTGTTTCCTCTTCTATCGAAAATTTCATGCAAACAATCTTTTCTCGGCTGTTTGCGTTACATCAAATAACGCTTTGTCGAACCGTTCTCCAAGGATCAATTTCAACAGTTTACGTTAATAACAACGGGGATGTGATCGTAACTGTTACCATCAGATACGCGCTGAGCGCGATCCAGATAGCTGATATGTCACGAAGCCCCACTTTGAAAAGTGGCCTGAATTAGTTTTGGAATTCTTGATTGCCCGTCAAGACAATTAGCTTCCTCATTTTGTTTTGCCATGGTCTTGTGCTCAAATTGGTAAGTATTAAATAAAGTTAATTGTCAAAAAAACAAAGACATTGGTTGCTTTTCGGCTAAAGCTGAGTTGGAAAATTTTGATTGTAGCGTAGAATAACAGTCAGTCACCGCAAATACAAGCAGTTTGCAGACCGTTGCAGTAATTGACATTGTTTCCATTTGTATCATCGTTTAAGAAAACATGTTGCATCAGTCACCCCATGGCATAACATAACGTTTGTGTAATTCATTCAAAACAATAGCAAGCCAAATCGTTAAGATTTTCGTGATGAGCATTTCATTTTTATTGTCTATTTCAATTAGACACACTCTGCGCATCAATTTTGTGATAAAACTCCGAGTTTTTGCTGTTTTCTCGAGTGAATGTGTCTGGTTTTCTGCGGATTGCAGATTAGAGTATTTAAAGCTTTAGTGCTGCTGCCCAAACTATTTTTTGCCTGTAAAAGTGCTTTGCAAGTCGATTTCCACGTGTTTTCTATACAAACGTATTTTATAAATTGCAAATCGAAATGCCAAAACATCCACAATCGGCTAAGTTTCTCTGTATTTTGAAAATGTGATAGTATGCCATGACGACATGTTACAAGGAGCATTTTGCAGATTGGCTTATGGTCTGCCTCATCTTTTTCATGTTCAAGTTTCTTCAGAAAGATTTTTGTGATGAGCGGCTTACCCGCGATGGTTTCAAAGTACGGCGATTTCTTTTCCTACGAAAGAACTCCACGTGCTCGCATCTTCGCTCGTGACCAGTCGAGCGTGACTGATATGAGTCTCATGATCAAGTTAATGAGGTGAGGGTCGAAAATCGAACGCCATGATTTAACTTTGAACCAATCAAACGCACGCAAGATAAGCCGTCACGTCTTCATTGTGCAAGTAACATCGGGAGCAGTTATCCTGCACCACTTTCGTTTTGCGCTTGTAAAGTTCCCTGTTTGTGACCTATAACCATTCAGTATCGCTTGCAATACAAACCGTAACGGCAGAAAGCTTTTACTGTAGTTCAGCAACGCGGAATGCTTTGTACTTTGTGTATTTCCAAGCATCCTTGTACCTTTCCAGATACAATGACTTCAAAAACGACCCGCAGTCCGCATGCAACTGCACACCCCCGTACAGCGGAGAAAACGCGATTGCGGCCAGATCCGACCTCAATCCTCCCAACGGAACCTACTCCGTACCAGTGTTTGGTTTTCGCGATCACGGCGCAACTGACGTCAAAGTAACGTCAAGCAGCATGGTGAGGTAGGCATCGTTTTTCATGCAACCTTTCGCTGTTCATGTTTCCCTACTCTGCAATTTCGACATATTTTGGTTCTTCGAATGGTATCTTCTAATGGTAATTGCAAGTTGGCAACCACCACCAGCTTTGTAAATGACGGGTGTGCAACAACAACACGCAACGGTGGCCAAACGAAATTGTGGCTTGTACATAGCATTTGTTCCTAAGTAGAGGACAAATTGAGGTGCATGCTATCCTTCTATAAACACCAGGCTATAACCTGTCACAAATTATTTTTATGGTTTATTCTTTATTGAACGTTCAACAGTTTTTGAATTACCCATTTTTTTCCGGCAAAGAGCTGTTAATAGCATGTCATTGCTTTATCTGGTGTGATGATTTGATTGCAGTGTTAATTGAGTTTGCACTAACTTTTGGAGAAATGTTCTCAAAGAAAACAGCTCCGCGTAGTACACAAATAGGTGTCAACCAACATCATCGACCAACGTTTTAGTACTGCGCTTGTTGCAAGGCCTAATTTTCCAGAATATAGCACCTGAAAACTAATTCAATTCGCATAACGTCTGAACCACACCAGTGAAATGAGAAATACCGATGCACGTCAATAAAAACTTACAGATCATCAATGTTGTTGCTCATTGGAAGTAGAAAACCTGACAGGAAAACAGTTGTCGAAAAAATATCGCTTTCATTCGAAGCTAAGCACCGCGCAGACCTAAGGATAACTGATTTGACTATTCTGGTCTTATTTTTTGACCACGTCATTAGATATGACGCAAGGCGCGATGTGCGCCAGCTGAACCACTGCTGCCGAACAAGTTCTGGTAAAAGTATTTATGTTTGCATGCAGCAAGTACCAGATGATTGCCGAGTGCGGCCCGACTCACGACCAGCAGCCCGTCTTCGTTTGGAGCAAGTCGCCTTTCGCCAACAAATCGCATAAAGGCATGCCTGATAGTTTCGAATTCGAACCTACAATGATCACCTGGGTGGAAGGAAATGTTTAAGCGGTTCGATTGCAATAAAAATATGTTTTATCTGCGTTTTCGCATCTCGTGCACTGTGATCAGTGTTACTTGTTTTTAAAAGACGTTTTCATCATATCGCTGTAAACCCAAGCCATTGTTTTCGTTTTATCTTTCTTACTGACTTTTCGCTTCGCCTTCATCCAGGTTTCGTGCCCCGTCAAGTGTTTGGGCTTGGCGTGGACGCGATTGTCTTCCATGTGTGATTTGCCTCCGACTCTTCGTAGCGCATGCGTTTCTGCAGTAGACCAAGCCGTTATCTTCGCTTAAAGATTTACAGCATTAGCGCTCGCCGTCTGATGTGTTTATCAACCCACGTTGCCTCATGAGACGCGTGTTATCCAGTATCTCCGTCTTGTGCAAATGTTTGTGACCCCAGAACCAACTTTCGGCGACTTGTTTTCTTCTTAAGCGAAGCTATCTCTGTGTGCCGCTGCGCCTCAAGCTTGTGTTTGCCTTTCACTGATTCACATCATGTGCGGTGTTTGCGCTCATTCGCTACAGCCAGTGGTGTAGGAGGCGGAGGTGCCGGGTTCAACCGCACCCTTAAAAGTTTTGATTTGTCGAAAATCCGGGCAAAATCCCTGGAATTCCGGACACAGATGTTTTCACACAGCTTAGCTTTGTTCTCACTGTGTGATAAATGAGACTGACTGTGGATAAACGTCTGAATGTGACTTTTTTCTCCAAAGAAAAAAAACACATGAAGACTTCTTTTTGGAGGTCACACAAAGAACTTTTTATTGTGGTGTGACTTCTAAAAAAGGGTCTTCGTCATTTTTGTGAGAAAAAATTTGCATTGCCCGCACAAACTTTTCGGGCAAGTTTGAAGAAATTCGCATGAAATTCCTTGGTTTTTGTGCGAATTTCGTCAAACTTGCACGAAAAATTTGTTTGTCCCTACACCTATGGCTGCAGCCGATAGAAACGAGATTACTTTAAAACTGCTGTTCGTCATTATATCTTGGTCGTGTCTTCGCATTACTATCACTTGCAAGCAGACGCTTATTGTGCAAGAAAGTATTTCCTGCATGTCACAGCAGAACACACCTGCATAACGTGGTTTTATCTATTGTCGGGATTTACAGTGAGAGAGAACTTACCAGCTGGAGCGTCGTTTTGAAATCACAAGGGCGTCGCAAAACTACGTCCACTCACCTTCACTATCGGTGTCAAAATCTTAACAAAAACCTTTTCTTTAAAATGAGGGAAAATCGGCCGAAAGTCGAATATTAGTTCACCCGATGGTCTACGGCTACGCACAGTGGACGTAACTCGCGAAGTTGAATAACAATATGTGACTATTTTTCATACAGTGCTTCGTTTGACTTTATGCACAGGATTAGTCTGCTTCGGGAGTTCTTACAAGTTGGGAAGCACTGCAGTAAGATTTCCTCGTTTCAAAGCAGACATTGCTCTGCTGTAACAAAAATGGTGTTNCCACGTTGTGCACAAACCNGGGCATNACGCCAAACTACATCCCGTAGTGGTGCTGCAGGCCAGGACTTTTGCAGTTTGGGGGAAACTGGAATACACTATAGCCTTCATTATTCCCAGGTCATCTCTGTACCGGAACATTCATGCGTCACATGTCTCCAGCTGCGCATCAAAGAGCCTGTTAAATGCGGACAGCTCTTCATCCATGCAAGGCAATCTACCCCGGAATGAGGAGCCGCTAGCCACGCGGGAAATTATTTTCCACTCTGGTAACCCTTACAAGTGAACCTGGCCTCAACGTTTTGGCCACACCTTTCCTTGCGGTACTGTTTGATAGAGGATGCGAAATATAGTTTGCTGGTGTTTCGGCAAATGGCTCGTTTGGAAAATTTTCTAAGTGATCATCCTCTCTCGTGGAAGTTCTGCCACGTACACAGTAGGGAAGCGCACTGTTGTTCTTAGATGCATCTACGCGTTTATTGGTAAATGAAGCTGTAAATTCCCGTCTGTAAGTTTGCCTTCGAAATGCCGAAAATTGTTCTTATAAAATGTCAGTGCAATGGCGGGGATGTTAGTTGTGACGTGTTATATAGAATGGTTCGATACATAGTAGCAAGAAAAAACAGCTTTGTTCGGCATGTGGTACTTCGCAACTGCCGGATGAACAACTTTAGGAAATTGTGTAAACTAATAAACGTCGATCTTGCCACAATTTTTCACTTTGTCCTGATTTGGCATCTACTTCCTAACAATTAGCGTCAGGTCCACAACCTAGGTGACAACCGGGTAATTACCGCACCTTGAAATTTTTTAAAACATGTTTAGTTGTTGGGTACAACAAGTTACAACCATTTTGCCCCCCGAAAAGCATCAGCTGGTTGCGGCCCTCAGTGGTGGCCTTAGGGTTTTGCGGGCCCTGTGCAAGAAGCATTATGCGGGCCCCCTACAGCGCGGTATCAACAAATCATTGCAACGGGAC
>JGI24022J15233_10011523_pt1 | contig 10092 bp, 8 predicted proteins | sample Ectturendosymbi2_FD_15233 | JGI IMG/M metagenome (IMG submission 15233)
CATACGGCAGCCACGACTCATCGCCACTTTTCTGCTCATCCGAACTCGCCCATGTCTCAACCTCAACAGGAGCCGGACGCTTGGGCTTTTCAACAACTTGCTGGGTTCCACTTGTAGAGCAGCTAGGGCCATTCGAAGCCACCTTGGAAGAACTTTGTTCAACGGTCAGATGGTTCACGGGCTGCTGAAATTTCGAAACAAAAGTAGAAACGTGCGTTACAAGGTAGTTGAAGCCGACTAAACAAGAAAACAGCATATATTTAACTGACAGAATGACTAATTACGGAATCGAGTACAGGCAAGTTCTTTATAAGATGCAAATTTAACAGGAGTTGTTTCTTTTGAGAAGGTGTAGGATCAAAGTTGTAGGCGTAGGGCATAAAAAATGTAACAGTGTTTTAAATCCACTGTTTCATCATGAAACAGCGACTGTTTCCAAAGATGGCTTTGCCATTGCAACGAAGCATTACTAACGCCCGTTCAAAAAGCGCCATAACATGACAATCAGCACGTGCGATTAATACATAGGACTTCCGCAAATTGATCCAACAGGACCTGCACAGTCACACTAGCATACGCAGAAAACAGGACGTAAACCTGTCGCGATTCAAGAAAGGTCGAAGCGGTGAATCATCTAATGCTACAGGTGAGCAAGAAAAAGATCAACAACTTACGGACATTAATTTTGAGCGTAAGCAGAGAAAATGTTTACGAGTATCAACAAAGATTCAAACATCTGTAACGAGGGAACTTCGCCACACTGGGCGCAAAGGTTGGCCATCTCGATTTTCAGCATTTTTTCACCATGAACANGTAATCCAGACCGCAGATGATCATGAGTACTTTAGGTCAGGATGTGATTATGATACACTTTTCCACAGCACGAATCGCCCATTTTCGCCAAAATCACGTCGTTGCTGCCGCGCTACGCCACGGGCTTTGCTGCTCACCCTGCTAAGCACGCAAGCACCTTATGCCACTGGCAGGATGCGTTAACCAAACACGAACATTAATTATGTGGTTACGAAAAACGACCGGCAAACTAGAGTGGCGATGATATGCCGAGTGCATATAACAAAAAAGGAGGATACGGATAAATGGCTGTCGACACCACCATGCGCAGTGCTAACCAGGGCTGCAGAGCCGTCGTAAAAATAACACAGCTCCGGAGCTCTTCTTTTCATGAAAATGGCTCCAGCTCCAGTGCCCTTGGTTTTCGTAAGTTTGGCTCCGGAGCTCTCTTTGTTCACGGCTCCGGCTTCTGTTCGTTTTCACATATTAATATTTTCAATTGTCTTGGTGTGCCTTAAGTTGAATGGAATATGAATTATATCAAGTACACAAAACGAAGAGTATATACTAACATTTTTTGAGAGATGGTAGTTTTTTACAAGCAGCGTTCTTAGCATGAGAAAATCAGCCAAAAAACACCAATCACAGGTTCAGACGATTCAGGAGAACAGTTACTAGTGGAAACGTCCGCAACTCAAGATAACGGAAATACCAAGAAATTATGGAAAGGCAGTCGCTGGTTTTTCCGTCAATGCCTTTCCGTCAGGACCTTTTGTTATTTCTTAGGACCAGAATCAAGAAAATGGCTGTTTGGAAAACTACATTTGTGTCCGAGCATTTAAATACAGACCAGTCCCAATTCAGCAAGTGTTTTGCACTCGTTACATGCTTTGCCTGTGGCAGTCTTGGCGATTCCAGCTAACAGCGCTGCCCGAGCAAACGATGCAAAGAGCGCAAAATACATATTCGATTACCTCTCTCATGTGTTCTTTCTAACATGCATACATTTGCATTAACACAAATGTCAAGATGTGTTTAAAAGCCTTTTGTTCTAACAAATAGTATGACTTCTAGCACGAAATTCACCTTTGACTTTTTAAAAATAGCTGAAAACTTCTGAATTCTTATCTTTTGCACTCACAATGAGCAGTGATCAATCGCAAAGTAAAGCACAATTTAACCTGCAAAGCTTAGGAGCAAATAAGACCGGTTACTTTGCTGAAAACATAAAATTTGTTTCCACAGAGGAAAACTTCAAGAAAAGTCCACATTTGTATACATTGCTTTTTATACCCTCCTGATAATGCACTGCCATGCAAAGTGATGCTAGTTCGCTACCAATTAGTTATATCTTTCATGTTATTCTACAGCTAGGAAATGTACGAGGTAATGTTTCCTAGTGAATTTCGCTACCAGTAATCTAGTAAACCTTGCCAGTGAGACTAATGATTTCTAACAAAAATCCCTATTTTGCAATGGCGTGTCGTGCATTTCACGCTTAAATCTGCAATGGTATATTTTAATCATATTCCCTGCTAACAGCATGATTACACAGCTACAAAAGCTACGGATATTATATTATATACCTACTGATTATGGCTTAGGGTATTTCTTTAGATCGCTACACTAATACAGACCTGGTTTGATCATTCTGAATACAAAGTGATATGTTGTGGCAGTTAACGTTTTTCTTCTACAACAGTGGTTCTCAATCATTTCGCTGAAAGGAGCCAAATCCAGACCTACCATTTACTTAGAGAGCCGCAATAAAAAAATTTTAACACAAGTCAGCTGACACGTTTTTTTTATTGCACTAGCGAAGTCTGTTGCACAAAATATTAGAAGTGTTGCTGAATGACTGCTAAGAGCCGCACAAAGGATGCTTGGGAGCTGCATGCGGCTCTTAGAACAGTGTTTGAGAATCATTGTTGTACAAATAACACCAACCCTGCTAGCTCGATGCCACACAGCCTTAGCGATGATTAAACCAAGGACACATCAAAGGCTTGCAGATCCATTGTCGTAACTACCTCTCAAATGTCTATAGCTCCAGCTCCGGTCCTAAATTTTTTAAATGAGCGCCGGCTCCAGCTCCTGATTTTTAATTTGAGCTCCGGCAAAATGCCCAGCTCCGGTGCCGCAGCCCTGGTGCTAACTACAGCGAACAAAGGGCTTGTGGGAGTTAAGTTCGGTGTCTACAAAAATGTTGGGGGTGCTGTGAAAGGATAGAAATTGAACAGATGAAGCGGTGTCTATTGTTTCAGACGGGAAAACTTACACATGCAACGGGTGTGGATGATAAGCTCAAAGCGAACGCTTTCTGCCTCTCCAATGCAGCCTCATCCGAGAGAGTCCTTTTCTTTTTTTCCGACTTCTTGGGATGCCGCAACGCCAATTCGAGCAACGTTGCTGGAAGACGAGCTTCCTGGGCATTTGTTTTCTTCGGAGGTAGTTTGGCTCGCGGAGGAAGCGGCATGTCGTAAGCCAACGACTGGCTGCCGTTCAAAGCTTGACCGTTGAACTGAACCGACAAGAAATGTATATCGTCATGTCGATGCCAGAATATTTCGACTTAGGTTTTCAGCACAGCATTATCATCACCTCCTCGAAATGTAATATCCTACTCAGGCTTGTGTCTACTGCTACTGTATGACGTTTTACAATCAAACTTGCTTTTCTTGACAATGTGAGTAGACCACGCGTTTCATAACACTGAGTCGTGTCACTGCTCGCTGATATAGTTTGTAAATTTCTGTATAATATTTTCACTCACGCTGAACTGATTTTTTACATTGGGTTCAACTTAGTTTCATATGCAAGAACCGCTTTTTCTTGCTCAGTCTCATGGTTCAGATTGCATGTATTCGAATCAGGACATTAGTATCTAGAATACAAATGACAACTTACAAACGCAAATAAAGTTAGCAGTCAAAATGTTGTCTACGATGAACTAAAATTCAACGATATTGAAAAATTGCCCCAAATATTTCAATTTGGGTATTTTTCTGGCGATTCATTCACCGTTTGGGTGGATACATATCTCTTATATTACGATTGAGCAACAAAGCTCAGTGTCGCTCACACACCGACACCTAGGGACTCGCTCGGACCCGATTTTATAATCCACGGCCTAAACGATTATAACATGTTTTGTTTGATGCGAAATTGAGTGCCTGTTTCCAAAAAAGTTGATGCACCTCGAAAAGGAGAATCTTTTCAGAAACTACTGGTTTTCAAGTACCGAAGTACCGTTGGCATGCTCACACGCACAAAATTTGTGGGGATTTACAACATAGTCTGTTTCCTCAGGATATAGCATTTGTTGCAGCTGCATCCTTGCTGAGAATGGAACTTCCAATTTCTCTGCACCATAGTTCATGACACGATTTACTAATGGCGACTAGACCACGAGTCGTATTTCAGATACCGGCTTCACCAAAACCTTTCCGACTCGTACAATTCTGCACAAAATCGAATGTGGAAGAAAATAAAACATGTCAAGTAACCACAACTCCGGCCAACCAAGCCATGTTGTAGTAAAAGTTGTGAAGGTAATTGATCGACCAAGCGATTAAACATAGAGGAGCATTGTTTCAAGAATGCTGTTGTTTTTGGAGTTGCACAAGCGCTAGTCAACCATTTGTCATTATTATTATCCATCTAACTGCCAGAAATGTTGTGCGCTGATAAGTAACTTCATAAGTTACTTGCTGACTTCCGAGTGAACGAAGGACACAAGCAACGTAGCTGGAATTATCACAACAGCTTGTTTTTCCACCACACGTAACAGTTCACTGGTCCAGAAGCCCACCTTCGGCATGGCTAAGGAAAAAATCTTTCGCCGCCCAGATCCGACAATGACATCGCCACCAACTACAGGCACTGCATCGGCAAGAGCGTGTAAACTCGCTTGTACCAACTGGTTGTTTGAATCGCCCAAACCAACCAGAATCTATGCAAGAATGTTGCTCGCGGTAAGCATAAGCGGCCTAAACGAATAACGAAGTACACTACGGACATTCTAATCAAAGCTACAATAAAGTTACATTTCATAAGGAACAGTTATAAAATCAGAGAAAAAGAGCGTTTAAGTACATTGATATTGACTCTATTTGTCAAAGGACAAGCAATGACACGAAAAATGATATAATTTTTGTGACAAGCGTTCAGTACTGATAAAGCGTTCAAATGTACAATACTACGTTGATACTTCAGCGAATGTAAAACATTCGTACTTCCGGTAGAATGAGATCATCCAAGACCAACTTTTCAAACAAATGTACGTAGTTGGCGAAGTGTTCGAGCAAAGTGATGCGTACATGCAGCAATCTGAGCTTGAACATCTCAAGAATCTTCGGGATGACGTACTGAGCGAACACGTTCTCAGGCAAAATACCTGCTAGATCATTTAATAGCATTTGCAAGTCAATGAAGAAATTTTAACAGCATCTGCATAAACGATTTTTGCATGTGTTTGTGGCTGTTTTTTTTCGCTAAGACATTTTGGTCATTTGTCCCACAATAGTATTAAAACTCGCAGTAACGGTGTTCACTCGCCTAACTTTTCGGACATTACGACCGAATTGACTTACTTCTTTTTACATCATTCCTAAAAAAATTCGGTCTATGACCGAAAAAACAAACCCAGATTTGTCGCATGATGAAAACGCGGGTTTGAATATGTTGAAATCTTTTTGAACAGGCAAGGATCGCTTAAGTCTAAAACTCTAAATTTCCAACAGGTGGATCATTCTTCACCATTTTCGCACCCCAAGCAACAATACCTAGTCTCTTGCATAAGAGCCATAGTAAAAAGACACAAAATTCTGTGGCAGATAGACAATGAATTTTTTCATAATGTGAGAAATTCCATGCTATACAACCCAATGATACGGAACTAAAGCGTGTCTGCAGCGGTTGCATCTGGTGTGGTACAATCTGTGTCGAAACCTCATCCCGCACCACGTGCGTATGCTTTTTATTGGTTGGGTATGCCAAACGAGAACATAAAGCTAATTTCCCCGAAACCCCATCTCGCAACCACAATTGGGGATCGCTGATCTGCAGCAATCAGATGTGCAACAACTTTAGCCACCTGTAACAATGAAATTCTCTATCCTCTCGCACGAATATCCATGACGCATATGCATATATTTTTTAAAATTAATTTGAACGTCACGATTAAAACATCAACATCCATTACTATCAGAACGCTTATAAACATTTAATGGCTTCCATAACTACCATCAACTGCAGCAATTAATTCCATGCTTCATTTAAAACGACACGATACACTGTTGGCATCAAATTTCTTGTGAAAATACAGTTCAGGGGTCGGCAACCACCGGGCCGCAGACCGGTGCCTGTCCGTGCAGAACCAAGGCCAAATTGTGNTGACAGCAACCACGACAAAATCACCAAGTAGGCTAGACACAAGGACAGACTGCGGGTATCACTGCCTACAATCCTTAGGTAGAAGCGCCCTATAAGGCAAAACAAGCCCAGATCTCTCATCAAATCAATGTTATGATGACTTATGAATTGTAAATTTGCGTACACTAAACATTCGTTATTTTATTGATGGCCAGCCCGCAAAATAATGCCAGGGCCAAAACCGGTCAGCAGTGCAAGAAAGGTGACCGACCCCTGGATAAGACCATGAAACCAAGCGTGATGGTCTGACCGGATTATCCCAAGAAATAACGCATTTGTATTAACACTCAGGTCAGCAGATAAGTTACCGCAGGCATGCGGAAAAAGAAACATACACTCTGTGCCGTTACCTTTTTTTTTGCATGACAAGCTCAGCATTTTCTCGGTTTATTCAGGCATAAGCGTAGCACAAGCTGTATCACTGACATTGCAAATTAAAATGCCCACCAGCATTATTCTTCTCCGATGCAGGCGTGAGAATTTGCTGAATAACGTGCTTTTTCGCACTTTCCTCAGCAAAAACTATTGGAGTGAGCAGAAGGGGCACTAAACGACGTCCAACAACTTCAGCAAAAATATGATTCTCTTCCAAGTCTGAAAGCAAGTCTCTAGAAAAGAATTGATATAACTAGTAAAAAACTAAAATCTCGCCAGAACGGAAGCAAAGTACGCAGTCAGTATTCCCCAACCGGCATCAATCATACTCACGGCGCTGCATCGTTCGTTACCAGTATTTGTAAGAAGAATAGAACTAACAGCGCGATTTGAGGGACGTTGCTCATTTTGTTTTATGTACAGCTGACAATGCATACGAATTTTTGATCGTTTTCCAATTTTTAGTTCTATAAAACACGTACAACAAAACTCATAACACAGACCAACGAAACTATGGCAAATCTGATAGGAGAAAATATCGAACAGTAAAATCAAATCGTGTTATTATGAAAAATGAACGAGATGTTTTTAGAGGAATGATCTATTTTACATACAAAGGGATAAAAGTAATGATGTAATTAAACTTTTATAAATTTTTACAACTCCAACCAAAGAGTTTTAATCCGCGGTTGGTGCAACGAAGCAGAAGCAAACGAGGTATTCTTTGGCGTCTCATCAATACCCACCTGAAGAAGTGCTCCTTTTCGGATCGGCTTTTGAGCGTTATTGATTGCAGGAAGTGCACGATTGAGATATACTCTGATTTTAAAATAGGAAAAGATAGAATCTCACGGAACGTAGGACGGTTTTCAAAATCGCTTCGCAGCATGTCAGCAATAAGGGCTCGAACTTTCTCCTGGAAAAGGTGCATAGTGTCATGTCTCATTCCAGTACACGTAAATCAAAAGCGTCGAAAGCGCGCATTTATGCTGGTTGGCCAGCTTTCTGGACTCAAGGCCTATCACTTGCAAGTTTTATTATGAAATTGATCTTGAAAACACTTCTGTGATGTCAACCGTCCGGCTCAAGCTTGCATAGTTCTCCAGTAAACAATCACTTTCGATCACGATTTCTGAATCGTTTGTGACGTACATACAAGCAACAGCTTAGTTGGTGCAGAAAAAAATCCTGCTCAACTGCATGTGCAATGTGCATGAAAGATCAACCAACTAGGCAGTTTTCTTAAACTTCAGTTTTCATAGAAACACTTTAATGTTCTAAACAATGCAGTGTTGAGGTGTGTGGTTTTCGAAAAGACAAAGGTTGGTAAATCAAGTTTTGTCTAAAAATGTCTGGCGCACCGACAGAAATGTATGCTTTTTATTTGGTAAGGTCAAGCCCATTGCACGCTGTTGTCTAGACTGTGGCTGAAAAATGTTTTTTACTTGGAAGTTTCAAATTGATTACATTGTTTTTAATACAGTGAAAATGTTCTGATAGTCTAAATTTAGAAAAAATATCTTCGAAAATACCTGAACTTACTTTTCTCGCGTGGAAAGCAGTGCTATATGGGTTTAAACGCACCATTAAATCCACTGTTCCCGTGTTCGTCACAATGATTGCTATGCAAAAATTTCATGTACATTCACAGGAAAACCATGCAAAATTAATGCAGAGCCTTGACATTACGTGTTTGTGGACTACACCTCATTCATAACTTTTTCTTTAAGAGAGTTCCTTTGATAGCCACTTCCGGGTCCTTTCAATTTTTTTTTGCGTTCCGTAACATACGGCAACAGACTGCAGGTGTAGTGATCGACAATCGGGGGCAAGCTGAAGCCTGGAACGAACTTTGTGCATTTTGATATTCTTACAGTAGAAGTGTTGCCGCGAGTTCCTCAAAGCTTGATCAGACTCAACTTTCCACCAGAAAGGCAGACTTTAAACCGCTGAGCTACCAAGCCACCAGACTGCAGCCATATAGCTTTTCAAACAATAAGTTGGCCATCTGGATCACACCGATTTGTGCTTCTATTCACAATCCGACTTACTAACATATTCTTTTCCTGTATCTTACTCGTCATTCAGTCAATCGACAAGAAATTACACAACACTGAACCCTATAACAGCTTATACATTGAAGGAAAAAAGTGGTACGATATTTTTCGGCGTGCATTATGAAAAATGGCGTGTTTTCGTTAAATTTATAAACTTTTTATGCTTTCAAACTGATGTTCCGCTTTCTGTGAAAAAAGCAATTGTTACCTGATCGACGTGCGAAGAAAATCGTATTTGTTCTGAAAACTGATCAACCAGCAAGCCGAACATATATACATCTCGGGCGTGGCCATTATCTTGAATCAGGTGAGGTTTCAGTTTACCTATATCCTGCAAATAATAGGAAAGTTCTGAACTCACTGTGTTTAGTATTTACACACCACAAATAATGAAGATTTTTCATTTTCTCATCCGTGAAACCTGACATGCAATCTAACATCAAATCCTACATTCACGAACTACGTTTTGTCTTTAGAAACAGTAATTAACTTTTCGATAAGCCTTGTTCATTTTCCCCTGCCACAGCAACTTAATTTAGCGTTTCCCCAACGGTATGCCACGATGCGCATGTGTGCCGGAGTCAGGCCGGAATGCGCAGATATGTTTATTTATTACAAAATTGGATAAACCTTGGATATTACTTCATATGTTGTTCACCTATAACTGCCTATGCTCTTCGTGGCTTTTGTTGGTGACGCATCACTTACCGGGGGTGGTGGGCAGCGTAAAACATATGCGTGAACTGTGCTGTAAGAATTTGAGAAGCGTTGGCGAAGACTTCTGCGCATCGAAAACTACGTTAATGATCCAAGTGCATAGTCAGGAAGGGACAAAAAGTTCCAGTGACTCTAGAAATTCCTCACAGCATAAATTTTAAAAAATGCTGCCCAAACAAGAAACAACCCAAACTTTTCACCTCTTGAAAAAACATTTCGTATAAAGTATCAATCTTTCGATTTGGCACTTCGTTTTTACCGAGATATCGGCTACCAGCCAAGTGAAAAAACATGACATCTTTGCATGTATCTATATTTGATCAATGACAGAACTTCAGCTGATAGCGAATTTTGTGTTTAGTTGCGTGCAAGGTATGATTATTAAGACAACCAATTTTTTGACCTAAAAACTTAAAATATTGACTTTATCATTTACAAATTTTGACTTTATTTTTACCTATCAATTCCCAGCGTTTGCAATTGAAACGCGGAATACAAAGCGTATATAAGAAATCAAACCGATAGGTTAAAAATCTTTTTGCTGTTGAAATGCAGTAAAAATCGTAAGTGTGAAAGACCTAGCGAACCAAAGGTAAAAACCGTAGACGAAAATCACTCCAAACGCACAACAGAAACATCTAGTGTCAAAAATCTACTGAAGTCACTGAGAAGGTTCCACATTGTTATACTCTAACATGAAGCACTGCCACGCCTAGTG
>JGI24022J15233_10011526_pt1 | contig 10091 bp, 4 predicted proteins | sample Ectturendosymbi2_FD_15233 | JGI IMG/M metagenome (IMG submission 15233)
AAGCAAGTCTCATAATCGACAATCAAAAACAAGACCCATTTCAGTTTGTGAGTGTTTGATTGTGATTTTAAAGATGCACTATTAATCCTTATATCTTTAAATAAGCACGAAACATGATTTTTTTCATTAAAATTCTTGTAAGCAAATTAGAGGGCTGGAAAGGACGGCACTTTAATGGTCGGTCCCGGGCGGCACTTAGCCTCGCTACGCCACTGTCTTTAGACCAAGTTTTCTGTAAGTTTTTCGAGCGTTGAACAACAAACTTAGCCAGCATAAAACACAAAACTCAAAATGGGCTTGTGGCTTATCTGTAAGCACTTGTGGTTTATCTGTGGTTACGTATGTTACTATAGGTTTCAATAACGAAAACTAATTAGGCAAAGAATGTTAAAGATGGCCTCCCGGACTGTTGTTGTAACACTCCTTGAGTTTTGAAGAGTTGAGCAAGTTTATTTTAACAACGAAAACTCAAGAAACATATACATGATGAGCTCATACCAACCTCAGTAAAGAGCTCAAGCTAAAATTATGTGCTCGCACCAGCAAATATCAGTTTCCGGTTACAAGTTAAATTACAAACCAATCACCTCATGGCATTTGCAAACAAAGAGAACTTAGTGGAAGACAGGTTGTTTTGTCATTTCTTTTCTTGTTTTTTTTATCTTCAATGGGCGTAACTCAACGGAAACTTTTGAAACTGGTTTTGAAAAAGACTGTTTTGGTGGTTTTGCTTGTTGATGCATTCTAACATTTGCTGGAAACAGGTCAACAAACCAGTCCTATTTTCATTTGCATTTTTTAGCATTAGACATGTGTACGAGAGGAATACGCGGTTTCACCTTCAAAGCTCTAGCAATTTTTACGGCAGATTAGTTAAAGGAAATCAGATTTTTCAGTAAACAAGAACCGAATTTGAACGGCGATGAGAAAGAGTGAAAATTCTACATTCAGAATCTAAAACGATGCACAGCACTGTAGTTCACAAATTCTTGTATTTGCTTGATTTTTTCAGTCATTCTCCATACTCGCACGAACAGCAGCCTGCTATCCAAGAAGCAAGCCAAAGAAAATGTTATAGCAATTGAACAATTAAGCAGTTACGTCTGACGCTAGCTTGTAAGCACATCAAAAATGGCTTTATGCAATCTTTCTAACAGAAAAGTACAGAAACGTACGTTATTTGTTAGATAATGGCACTCAGTTCTAGCACACATCGCTGCACGCCTCGACCGCAGTCGAACAGAATGTCACACGTACTCCATGTATTTATCCTTCGTGTGCGTTTCCCTGCGCAAGTGGTTGGACGCAGCTTTAGTGAACGGGTATACCGAGTTGTCGTAGCGACTCTTTTCCGGCAGCGGACCAGGCATGCAAATGCACAGCAGGCCAGTAATGAAAGACAAAAATGCACTGACAAATCCCAAATACAGAGCTGCTCCAAACTCATATCGCATGAAGTTGTCTTGATTGCCAAAGGAAAAGAAGTCGTAGTGGACTATGCTTGCGTACCATGATACCGAAGCTAAAGTCAACGCTCCTGTGTGGGAAAATTTGGATTGTCATATATTTCATAACAGCATAACTATCTATTTAAATAGGAGGGCTTTAGAAAATGTTGGTCACTATGGTTCAGTTTTACGAGTGGCTGCCAAACAAACCATTCGAACAGGTTTGTGACAATGACTAGAACAGGGATGCACATAATTTTTCAGAATGCGAGCTACTTATAAAATGAACAAGTCAAATGATCTACCCACTACAAAAATGCAAAGCATATATTTCTTAATATATATATTGAGAATTCTTATTACAATGTGTGTTTATGTACCGTGCGTACACACATGAGCCCATATTGCAAAACACAACACAATTAACTATGCGTATTTTTTGTCATTTCCTGACTTTACTCGGGCAGAATCGTCCACCGGCACCGAAGGTGTTATAGAGCGGGACGCGAGAGGGTCCAGTTAGCTGGAAAGGTAACCAATTTCTAATGGCATCATGTCATGTGGTATAGCATCCTGTACAAGGAACTGATGGTCTTCCGTGTCACACCTGGTGGGTGCGGTCATGGGGGAGTGCTTCACAGTCCCCCAAAATTGACCTAGATCAGCTGGAAAGGTAAACACTTGAAATATGTTTCAAGATGTCCAGCATAACGCCAAGAATAATAAATGACCAATGCCAGACATTTAAGTGTTGGGACACCCCCACCAGACCCCTAAAATGACCCCCTCAAAATTGAGCTAGATTAGCTTGGACTACTGCTTTCCACAAATGTTGACATTTACTGAAAGAACTATGAAACAGAAAAAGGGAGAACTGACGAACTGTCCCAGCAACAACAAAGCTGTGTTTGGCACAAGGAAGAGCTGAAAATTGGCTTCATTGTACGCTACCAATGTATTGTTTGTTTATACCTTAAATAATTTATTGTGAAAAAAATTTTTTTAGTAAAGCAAGTTGTTCTATTTCATCGAATTTGACTACTTTGACGAGCTTTCTAGATTTCGTAATACAGTACGTTGAAACACACCGCCTTTCTTGATCTTCCGTTAACTGTTACGCTCTGTTTATCCGCATGGTTTGACTCTGGCACCCGTCATCGCCCTCGTGGTGTTATCACCAGAACAAAAGTGCTTTCATTAACCCGCCACCAAACGTAGGTTTTCTTAGCAGTGACTGGCTTGTGAGGCACTTGGCAGGTCAGCCTTTCAACTTCACAAACTTGGTGCTCATTATAACTCAGGGTAAACTTGCCTGACTATACACAGGGTAAACTTGCCTGACAGTGTCTTGCGCTGATCACATGATGAAAGAACAGACAAAATTGTTATTAAAAGTACAGTATAATCAACATCACGCCACTGAATCTAGCAATCTAGCTTGAACATTACGTTGCATTTTAATGTTAAATTGTTAAAATGTTTAATCTTAACATTTGTTGAAAATATTTTTAAATCATAGCTTACAGGTCATTGATCGACAAGCTTATTGTTCACGCAAAACCAATAGATTATCAAATTGTCATGCTTTCATGTTAACCTGCCTGTTAAGGCTTTTTACATATTTTTGGTAAGCGAGTATGTAGTTACGGTAGGTAGGTAATTTACTGTCAAAACATCTTCCTTCCAGCTTTCCTGGCTGCGAATTCGTCAATGTCATCAAAATCAGTAAGACACAGTTTATCATTCTCAACGCAAAGAACACTCAGATCAGACAACCGTTCTTGTGACATTGTTTAACGAAGCATACTTTTATTCTTTCAGCTTTGAAAATGATCTCTCACCAGAACAGTTTGTGACCATCAAACATAAGCACAATCTTAAAATAGTTCCACATTTGGAAAAACAGCCTGGATTTATATGCTTGATCATTTGGTACAACGCAAACAAGTTTGACAGCCCCGATACAGAAGGTGGAGTAGGCACAGGGGTCAAAGTGAGTAAGTTGAATTTTGACGACACCGAGTCGAAATCGAGGTCGTCAAGTTTTTCTGCCGACCCCAAGCCCTGAGTTAGATTGCCGTATCAGGAAATCAATGGACTCACAATTTGCAGTATTGTGGAACAAGATATCACTTTGAGGCATTTTTATGGCGGTGCGCCATGCCTCTGAAAGGGTGCAGCATGAGAACGATTATAACGGAACTCCGCACTCTCCAAAGAGCTTGTCAGTTCTTGAATCATTGTCTTAAAACTGTGTTACGTCATATCATAGCGCAAGATTATTGCTGATAAGACCATCTACCTGGAGTATCTCTATCAGTATAATATAGAGATTCTGATCTACCCACACAGCATAGCTAAATCAGCCCCAGGGCGCTTGCGCTTTCCGCACAAACAACGATTTCGTTCGCCAATTTGAAAACTCACAATCCGCAAAGTAGCACCAAAAATCGGAAACCAATGATTAAAACTCAGAAAATATTGATTGAAACCAAGCCCGTAACCAGCTTGGGAGACCAGGTGGGGCAAAGAGTTTTTTGAGAGAGGCCCAAATATTTTAAAAATTGATGAAAGTTTTATACTATGCCCAATACATTTTTCCAGGGGTGACGACAAAAAATTTTAGGGGGAGCTTCGCCCCCTCTGGTTATGGGCCTGATTGAAACTCTGGCTTTTTCATCAAAAATAAATTTTTGATAAATACCTTTCGCTACATTAGGCCTACATTGTGCTATAACAAGTTAAACCTCGTATAAGTCTACAAATTCATCTTTAGTACTTCTTTTATTTCACATCAATTAAATGCAACCTGTTGGGTGACGAAAATATGGTGACCGTACAGTTTAATAAAAAACTGGTAAAAAAATATTTACAGGCAGTTTTGCTCTGGTGATGTTAATTCCGAAAAACAAAAAATGGTTCACGAAAAATAAGGGAAACACTGTATATTCTGTTACGATTCAATTTTACTCACCGGATTTTACACCTATTGCAGCCTTTGCAATCGTGAGCTGTAAAATCTTAGCGACGGCTTTTCGGATGTATTAAGGCGAGGGGAGACTTTTTGCAGGTGTCACACTCTAATGTATATTATTTACTTGGCCAACACTGAAAATAACATAGGGCCAGTACCCCTTTGTCGACGGGCCTGCGTACTTTACTCAAAACAAGATGCATGCCTGAACGATAAACATGACTGAAGCAAACATCGCATGTGCTACAGTGCTCTGAATCTTTGCGCATGGAATTAGCTTGCCGTCACTACATTACAGTATATACGTCGTTGCTCGTCAGACACCTGAAGTACATGCTTCAAATCTGCAGATCTTTTCCACTCACGCTGGCGCTGCAATTAAAACCAACTTTAAGTGATTTTTTACTTCCTTGCGCAAGTAATGGCCATTTTCCGCTGACTGCGTTGAGCTGCTGCTTGTAGATCACAGCAGCAGCAGTATTCTGAATGTGGATTCAGTACCATCAGTGTAAGAGTTCCGGAATCTATTCATTGTCCGCGTTTAGTCGTAGAAGTGCATATTCGCCTCTTGCCAGGATTTTGATTGCATTTTATTTGCTGGTATTGGTGTGGCTCCACCTGGCACTAGGAATAACTAAGAAACGAGGAAGGTAACGCAGTTGAGTTTGGAAGGTATGACTGAAATAAATCTAAATATGGGCTGATCCTAACTGTAGCACATCGCATGGGGTAACAACGAACGGCTGCGTAAACCAATGCCCGTACGCTGTCGCAGGTCAGGTGACACTGCATTCATGCAAAACTGACTTTTTTGCATAATGCTGCACTCTCACGAAACCAAGTCCAAAACCATTTCTGCGTATGTAGTGTGGTTGAAACAACCTGAGAGTAGCTCAGAGAAGTGGTCAAAATCACTTAATGTTACATGGTAGGGTAGAAGCACGTAAAAAATCTCAAAAGTTTTCTGACTATCAGATGTTACTGTTAACTGAACAAAGCATAACAATTCAACTTCTTCCAATCCACACTTCGTATTAGTATATAACAAGCTGTGAAAAGTTCAAACTCGCTCAAAACGTGGTGATTTCCATCAGGTTTCATTGTAATCCCATGTGCCTCTTGCCATGCACCAAAATACTTGGAAAAATTGGTCGCCGCAATAGTATCTTTTGTTAAGACAATGAACCTGGTCCATTGTTTTAGTGTCAATTCGTGAATGCATACTATTTTTCATTATGTGCATATCAAAGGATTTTACGTTATAAAAACTATGTGTACTTACGGATTCACTTGCGCATTCCGTCGTTAATGGACTCTGTTCTTGATTACTTCCATATTCGCTTGAAGTCTGATTTGTTTTTACTTTTGGATCCATATTTAACACGCTTTTACGTTTCACTTCAAACACAAGACATTTGCTCGACGTGTTGAACGTCTCCAGAAAACGATATTTCCAGTTGTCATTAAATTCATTAGCTTAAGGGCTTTCTCAAGAGTATGTTTTCTTGAGCCTTCATGTGTAACATTTTTCAAGAGTAGGCTGAATTAGGCTGAGTTTGATTTGATGAAGTATATTGTGTCTGTAGTCCGAACTAAATTTCCACAAATGCGCGTAACAAGCTCGTAGTTTGCAATTAAAAATTGTTTAGCAATCTTATTGAAAGCATTTAGGTTTTAAACACGCTCATTTAATTACCAGCGGTTAGTTAGAGCTGTCGATGCCGTGACGAACTATAAACAACTAATTATTTGCAAAAATCCAGAATCAAACCTTCCGCGCAGTTATGACAACACTGACGCAGAAGAAACAAATATGAGTCCGGTCAAACTATGCACCGCGCCCTTTCATCAACGCAAGCGTATAACGTTTGGCCTACTATGAACTGAAGTAAATTTTGCCGAAAATCTTGCACACAGGGCTTGTTATTGGTCGAAATACGCGTTCTTACGACTTTCTGGTAATAACGAGTCCCCAGTTTAATCTTCTGCTGCAAGGCAGATGTTTCTACCATAAATTTTGTATCGCACGTATAAGCTACTAATATCAACAAATCTAGAATAAGGTGTACGTGTGTGAAGCATGCGATTTGTAATTCACTAAATAAATTACTGTGTCGGCATTAGCTTTGGAATCATTGATAAACAAACTCATTCAACCGTGTTACACAATTAACTCCATCTTGCTATCTGTACAGCAAGCTGAGCAATGTTAAGACTTTAGCCATAAGCATTAAACATATATTACTTTTGTGCATTACAAAATACGAGACGACTAACGGGGCAACCTATGATAAACTTTGCACAAAACAATCTCTGCACTGATTACAGTGATAAAGTACAAGTCACAGTTCTATGCATGTAAGAAACTCGACGTTGAACACCGCAAACAATGATCGCTGAGGCTTTTTGTTCAAACGCGTTTATTACATCACAACCGAAAAAAAATTCAAGGTAATGTAATTCCGGTGTCAAGCGAAATTTCTGACTTCACGCCATGTGGGCTTGCACAGAGTAATATTCTACATATCAAATTCGCTGAGAAAACTGATGATTAGGGCTTATGGATTCGTTTTTAGGTGTGTCAGGTTGGGATTTGTGTTTGGGTGAGAAAAAGAAAAATAATTTGAGGTGAAAGACTAAGTCCAAAAATTTTCAGTGGTTTCAGTTATTCCCGTACTATAGCTTGTTGTGGGTACCTGGCATCTGACCAAATGTTTTAATTTAAACAACACACATCAAAAAAGTAATTGCCAAACTTTATTTCTTTACTTTGAGAAGCAAAATAACAGACAAACAATAACAGGTCAGAAATTTCGCTTGACACCGAGTCACAGACGAAACTGTGGTTATCTCCCGTGCTCCTATATCTTTTCTGCAAACAGTAACGGTGTCGCTGTAACGCAATTTTAGAAACAGTTTGAAAAAAAGCTTAAACGACTGGATAGAAAACGGGTCGGCGGAAAAAGCAACTGTGTTCTAGTGCTTCCGATAATATTTTAGAGGGTACAAACTTAATTTGGGAGTTTTAAGCCTCCAAAACCTCGCGGTGGTTACATAATCGGTGACATAAACTCTCTCAAGGATCTGGCCACCCTGGTTCCTGGGGATATGCTGGACATTTTGCAACAGGTTTCAAGTGGTGGTCTTCCGAGCTGATCTAGTTCAATTTTGAGGTGGCCACTTTAGGGGCGTCTGGCGGGTGTGTCCCACCACTTAAAATGTCTGGCATTGGTCATTTATGGTTCCTGGGGTTATTCTGGATATTTTTCAACAGGTTTCAAGTGGTTACCTTTCCAGCTGATCTAGCTCGATTTTCTGGGGTTTGGTGGGGGGGTCCCACCACTTAAAATGTCTGGCATCGGTCATCTATTATTCCTGTGATTATGCTGGACGTCTTGCAACATATTTCAAGTGGTTACCTTTCCAACTGATTTAGCTCAATTTTGGGGGTACTGGTGAGCACTCCCCATGACCACATACACTAGTTGTGACACGGCAGACCAGTTCCTTGTACAGGAAGCTATACCACATGACGTAATTCCATTAGAAATTGGTTATCTTTCGAGCTAACTTGAACCATCTGGGCTCCCGGTCTATTATTGTCATGTGATTTACCTTCAGTATACCTTTGAGATTGGCTGGTAGATCGCAGTCGACGTATTGAGCACCCATTGACTAGAAGTAGTTTTACGACGGGTGCGTGTCTGTATGGTGGATGCATATGTGATTTAGTGTTTTGTTCAACCTTAGTGCATGACTTCAGGCAGTTTCTATTCTAGATCCGATGCAACGTACTTGTTTGCAAACAGCTTAGAAGCTGACATGATAGTCTATTAAACTAAAACATGGCAACTGGTTGCTGTTTCCGGTCGCTCTTGTAAAGGGTCAACGCTGTTGTTGGCCGTGATTCTACACTCAGTGTACCGAATCGTTTAACGTTACGTTGTTCTGACTTCACATTCAAGCGTATTGACGAATTTGTTGTATTTCTGAATACAGTCAAGGAAAGCAATCAAATTTAAAGTGTTATTGGAGAGTTATTAACGGAAATATTGGTGAGTATCTTTTATATCGCCTTGCTTTGGTTTGGCAACCTGAAGACATCTGGTCGCTTAGGTGGTTGAGTGACCCGTGCTCCTGCGACAACCAGGTTTGCACCTCAACTCGTCGAATCTCCGTGGAATGGTTAGATACAACGCGTTCTTCACAACCTTCAAGACCCTACATCTGCTGTCGTGTTAGGTAACAACTGGCGCAAGCTGCGTAACGTGTGACCCGACACCGAGGTTTAACTACTTTTTGAAAGTTGATTTTGCAACAGAGAATAGATGAAATTTGACGAAACACCGTAATTTTGTTTGCGACGATAAGCTGCAATAGTGTTTACAAAAACATTTTCTTTATAGCTGTATTTACAATCGCTTCAGTGAAACAGTAATGGATCAGTGCAGAGGCGCAACCAGCTCTTCATTGTGAAGGGGCAATTTTCATGAAATTTCATTCGGTGACGTTGTCGTGCTTATTCAACCGTGGTACAACTTTTTCGCAAAGGTCACAGATAAAGTTCTCTTCGCAACATTTCCGAAAATGAGAACTTTTCAGTTTTGATGAAGATGCTTGTAAGGAGCTAATTAACCAGTATAAGGACAAAGAAAAGTTCAAATAAGACTTCTTAAAAATGGATTGAATATAAAATTTAATCTTTATTCTTTGAAAGTTTCTGCAAATGTCAAAATTGCTATGCAATGTTTTGCAATTTTTTTGGGGGGGGCAAATGCCCCTAATTCCTCCCTGGTTGCGCGCCTAGATCAGTGCATCAAGTTGTGATCAGAAATACGAAAATCAACAGTGAACAATATACCAAGGCTCGCTTTGAACAGAACACGTTTTGTGCTGTCATACTCATTTACTGTGCGTTTACTGACTTGGCAGTTGCAGGTATTCCTCTGAATGTGCAGGTTTAAAATATTAACTTAATTTACCAGCGAAAAGATGCAGAACGCCGCCGAAGCGCATAATTTTTCTCTTTGTTTGCAGGTGATCATCAAGCAACTTGGAGCATTCCATCCCAATGAGAAATGCAAAGGTGCTGAATACGGCGAAGACCGTCGCAGTGGACATCATTCCCCGGATTGCGTTGATGTGAGCTGAGAAATATCATAAAACTAGAACTTGTCATTTGCTACTTCATCATTAAACAAAACAAGAACTACAGTACTCATTACTTTGCTATGCGAAAAGATTCAAACCTAACAAAAGCAATTAGGAGCAATACTGGTAGTGAATGAAGCAATCAAATTTGACAAACTTCACATATCTAACAAGGCAGTTTTCATCAACACCAAAGCAAGATTGCCAAAGATTTAATCAGGCAATATTTTCAGTGGCAATGCAGGTTTGTTGATTGGTTTCACCTGACCTGTATTGAAAAACAGAAATGACGAGTTACAGTTACAATTCTTTATTTTAATCAACAACTCGAAGTAAGCCTGTTGTGGTTATGATGTATCAAAAAATTGTGAAGATCATTTTAAGTGTAACGGACTAGAGACAATTGTTTCAGCATCAACAAACATACCAATTAAACTCAAGAAAAGGAAGCTACAATGAAATATTTTGTAAAAACGCTTAATAGTAGCCAGGGACGCCGGAGAGCAGGAAACTTACGG
>JGI24022J15233_10011528_pt1 | contig 10090 bp, 6 predicted proteins | sample Ectturendosymbi2_FD_15233 | JGI IMG/M metagenome (IMG submission 15233)
ACCAATTGATTCACAAAGAATTTCAACATATTAAATTCTGTTTTCTTAGCAATGGATACCCGGACTGGTTTATAGACAAACAAATCAAAATACTTCTCAACAAACGTTATGAAAACACTCCTTCAAAAAAACAAGCTAGAAAGGACGACTGATATTCGAAGAATTCTTCTTTACATGCCTTACCTTGGTGAAACGCCAGTACAACTAGAAAAAGAATTGCGAAACTTTTTTCGAAAACATTTGAAAGAGCTTGCTTAACTTACTCTCAGTCATAGAACACATACGATCGGAGATCATTTCAAGTGTAAGGACAAACAAGCACATCTGGAACGATGCAATGTAGCATATAAACTTAAATGTTCTTGTGGTAATTCCCATATTGGTCAAACACAAAGGAATTTGAAATTTCGACTGGAAGAACACAACCCTTTAAAATCTAACCATCAAACTACCGATGTAGGTAAACATTTATACTCACATCAGGATCATTTTGTGGACTTTAAAAATCCACAAAATGTGGATGTGGATTTTGTGGAATTTTAAAGTTGGTAGTTTGATGATTAGCAGAATCTTGGCTTCTGCTTTAACCACCGTGAATTATTAATTAAACAGACGCTTTTAATACAAGAGCAGCAACCCGAGATTAATGTAGAGAATTTTTACACCCCTTTATACCTCTTTAACGCGTAGATTGTTATGTCAAATATTTTTCTGATACTCAGTTCTTATGTTGATACATGTTTCGTACATTCATCGTTGGTGTTGACGTGGACATTTGGTGCTGGTTATAGACTTGCAGTACTAATTTGTTAAAAAATTGTTTGCATCCTTCGCTTACTATGGCCTGTGAATTGCCTCTCGCTGCTGGTCTCGGATGATTTTCGTAGATTACGGCCTTACGTAGATTTTGCTTTAACATTCTCTGCATAACTTTTTGCCCTGCATTCGCTTTTAGCGATTTTCACGTGGCTGGCTGTCTTGGTTTGCGTTTGACGTCTTTTGCGTCACAGCACTGTCGTTTCTTGCGTCACAGACCCGTATGGTTTTGAATTGCCGACATTGCCAAGTGTTGCTTTAATTTTTTGACTTAAGATGGATTAAGAATAATCCGAAACGTCTCAAAATGAAACATTTGTAGTTTTTTGAAGGCTTTTTTAGTGTTGATGAAACTGTTAAGTCTATCCCAGTTTTATGCTCTCTACCAATCTTGTAATCAAAGTTTGCATTGTAATTAGAACGTGTCAAAAGCCCATCCTGTTTTTTGATTAGTTATCCCATTCTTACTGGCTTCTCAGCAATAAAAAGTATTTGAAAACCGATAAAAACATACAACCAACACAACGGTTTTGAGCATAAAGAGTTTACTGCACAGAAGCATTCGTTTGCTACTTTGTTTATTTCAGCGTGTGGAAATGAAATTTTGCAAGCTGACTCAGGAAGCATCTCCACTCCGGGGTATCCCTCGCGTTACACGAGAAACTTGCAGTGTTCATGGACTATAAAGACAACTTCTGAGAAGGTATATATCAATGAAGTGCCAGTGCAATTTAAAGTAGACGTAAAAGTTTATGGTTTCGTTGTTTTCATAATCTTGAACAGAGGCTGCATTTGTTGGCTGTACGCGATAATCCGTGAAATTTATTCTTGCTTCGACAGGTCATACAACTCAGCTTTTCATTTTTTGAGCTGGAAGCCAGCGACAACTGTGCCAAAGATTATTTGGAAATATACGACGGGACGGAGATGGTAGTTACAAAGAATTCTTTGACCGTTTTGATGGCCACAGTTGTTTAGAAATCTGGCACTGAAGTAAAATTCGTGACATTTCCCCATTTTTTTTAAATACCAAAACACAAAATTATTTATGAGATTACAGTTACACCTGTAAGTAAAGAACTTTCTGATCTCATCTTTGTGATCACCACACAAAGCAACTGGTGTTTTCATAAATGTATAGTAAGCAATGAAAATAAATGCAATTTTTTCATTAAATGGTACTGTAACAAGATTTTCCCGTAATTTTGCATCACATTCAACAATTTCGTTGAACAAAAGATGAATTTGGAAAACCTTTAAAATATCCGTTTCCTGAAACAGCAAAGCAGTAGCGTTTAAAAATGCCTCTGTAAAAATACTTGTTCGTTCAAAATGTAACTACTTGAAAAAAAGATTTTTCCGGATACGCCCTTTCCTGTTGTGTCTGTGATTGTTTGAAAGGACAACGATCACCAATAATTGATCCCATACCATATCATCAACGATCACACTATGAACACGTTCAAAAAAGGATTAAAGGAATTGATGAATATATTCTCCTGGAGTTAGGTGAAGACGTTTAGTGTATTGTTTGAAATGGCTTTTCAAGGAGTTTACGACAATTTGTATCAAAGATTTTTTCAGCTTATTTTGTCGGGTCATGATTATAGCACGTTAGGTTGATATTAAAGTATTATACAAGAGTAACCTTCGCATCATGCTTACTGAAGTACTATAAATAAGACTTTCAAAGAAACTCGTCGCAAAATTCAAAGAACGTGTGCCTAAATTATGCAACAGAAGACTTCACAGTTTTTTCTTNATAGGCCAGGCTGTCGGATCGAATAAACCTCTTCATGCAAAAAATGAACAACCACACACGCTGTTACGTTGATGCACAAACCTCGAGAAAATAGAGCGGCAGCTTGACAATATTCTAGATTTAATTGAATTGTGCTAAATACATTGCATGGGAGAAAAGATTGGTAAGGTATAGAATTCCCACTCGATCAATTGTTCTAGCAAAAATGTATACGATTTATTCAAAATGAAATATTGTTGAAACTAGGCCCGCAATCACGGGGAGAGCATTCGGGACCAGTACCCCCAAATTTGTCTGCGTCCAAAAATTTTGTTGTGACCAGAAAAATTTGTTTTACACATATGATAAAAACAAAAATCGTGCCACCCTAAAAATTTACTTTGCCCCAAAACTTTACAACTCGGGTTCAGGTCTAGTTGAAATACGAAGCGTTGATGAATTATTACATTTTTTTCCTTGAATAAAAACACATACTATATTCCGGAAGATCGGGTTGTTCTCCATCAGTGTTTTTTATCGAAAATTGTGGCATTTGTGTTAAGCTTTTTGAACCGCTCTCTAGAAACAACGGCATGAAGTTGTTTTGTAAATGTTTCTAATCAGACAAAAGTTTTTTTTGTTACTTAAGTGACTTTATAATTGTTGAATTTACTAAAAGTACACAGGCACAAAATTCTGTGGGGACAGGAAACCACGCTCATTCTCTGCTGACTCCAGTCTTGTACAGTTGAAATTTGTCAGTGACCAAAGATTTCAGTATCGTGGATTCCAAGCAAGCTGGAGTACCAGCAGTAAGTCAGTTAAATTTTTTATGCAAAAAAGATGATGCTGTGTAGTGCAAGAATTATGTTTAATATTTATAACTAATAATAAACGCTTTTGCTCATGAAGATTTATGTTTGCACCGACGAGAGTTTTACCAAATATGGATAAAAGCTTTCAACTCTGTCGAACGATTAATTTTTACTTCAACAAAAAAATGATTCAAAGAAAGTTATCTCAGTTAATACCAATATCTTGGTTTAATCACTTTCATCACTGATTTTGCGACCTCAGTTGATTCGGCGAATCTTTGGGAAATCTGCAGAATTCCATACCGAGAGCGATTGACAAATCAAAAACCCAAAGATAACTTGAGTTACCACATCGGTCATGAAATATTTTACTTTAACAAAACTACACAAATAACTCGCTTTTCAAAAGGTGTGTTCTTGCAAAGTAGCTAATCTGTAGTTTGAATAACGTGATACCTGCTTAAGTAATGTATTAGGGCCGTAGCATTTTTCAAATCACCATATCAATGCCCTGCAATATATGTATAGAAATACAAAGTGCTATATACAGTTCCTTATTTTCTAATCTGCATATCACCTCGGAAACGTTGCTGGGTAGAATTGGTGTTTGCATGCAAATTACAAAAAAAAGCTATTTCCAAACCATGTGCACGCTGGTTTAAAATCACACACAAACTTATAAGCGAGCACAATTAGCGCTGCTGCATATTCATGACATATCAACTTTCTTTAGACAAAGCCTGTTACCGACCAATAACAAGGATTTTTATAAAACATCTTGTGGTTTTAACTCCTGTGTCGTTTCAGCTGAGCTAATTATCTGCGTTATAGTCTCTGCGGAGGGCATAAACAAACACTTGGTGCTTTAAAAAGGAATGGAGCAGTGGAAGAGGTCCAGTTCAAAGAATTTTAAATTAAATAACCTTTTTTTCATTTTTATCAAGCCAATTGTTCATCTCTTTAAATGTGGTGTTTTTGAAACCAACGTAGATTTTAGGTCAAATGTCAATTAAATAGTGGTAGATTAAAAAAAACTGTAACGCGGTGGACACATCTGAACCAGGTATTTTTTAACGTCACCTCCGCTCAAGGTGAGGCCATTAGATTCAGTTGTGCAGTAGGTACGCATGCTTTATATGCGTTTCAAGAAATGATGCAATTGCCTGCAATTATTCTGTGACAGGAGGTTGAATATTCATTGGCTTTTGCCTGTTTGAATATAATAGAAACAACCTTCATGATAAAAGCCCTGTTTTATAAGCGCATCCTTACGAACAGGATTTTGAACTCACAGTTACCACAGGACAGGAGTTCCCAACCATTTTACGATCTCGTACCAGTTGGGCACCACGTATTGTCAACACGAACCACCTCTTCCAGAACAACTAATTTGATTGAATCTCGGTTTATTCAGGGGAATAATATAAATTAAGATAAAAACAAAAGACCACAACTAAATTAAAATTGATTTTTGTTTTTGTTTGCCCTCCACCAATTGGTCTATGAGTGGTGTAAATTTGCTAGCAGCGCATCGAAAATAATAATGTTGCGATACAACAGGAATAGCACGCTAGAGGAAAATTTATTTATTTGGAAACAAAGCTCGATGCGTATACTAGAATGCTGTGAATCCAGGTTTTTGTGACAAAATGGAAGTTACTCGCGTACCACCAGCAAGACCTTCGCATACCACTAGTGGTACTGTTGCAACCTCTCCGGTGATTTCGTTGATTGTGTGATTCACCACGAACGGGATGTGCGCGATGAATAACACTATCATATGTGTAGCGCGAGCAAGCAATAATAAGAGAGATTGCGAGCATGATCTCTATTGTTGCTTGCTGCCACGGTGCGAAGTTTTGCGCACATGCCGCTCGGGATTTCCGATCGCAACAGCACGCTTACCAAAGGCTGGGAACCCCTGCCATAGGAAAGAGAAATCCAATATTAAGGCGTATGAAGTACGAACAACCCTTTTGGTTATTCGCTTTATTGCAAATGTGACATAAATTTTCCAAGCTGCAGAAATAACCTTGCATTTAGGTCGATGCTCGTCTGATCAATTCACTTGTTGGAATGGTAACTGCATTGCTTCTCACAAATCTTGCGATGGAAACCAAGATTGCACAGATATTAGTGACGAAATTGAATGCGGTTGGTGCTTCGTTTATTGGATTTCATTCTACTTGTGTCTTTTTTGCGAGAAACAACGTTTGGGCTTTCTTTGTTTAAAACTGTTCAAGTGTAATTGAAAACCTATCACAGTAGGTATAATTTCCCCGATTGGGCAAATCAATTCTGCATCATAAACAAGGCTTTTGAATAAGTTTTAGGTGCACAGGCGCGATTTACATCAACCCAGAAACTATTCCTAAGCTAATCTCACCATGAAAAATTAACTTGTTGCTTGTCAAAAAAATTTTTCGACATGCAAAAAATGTCGAAAATCATTTCAAACCCAAGCACATCTACCACTCATGAAAACGCGGTTCATACTTATCGAAACGATATGAAAAATTCCGCAATCTCGCCAATAACGTTTTTTGACTGTCTGTGCAGGACCCATGTTGTGATGTATTCGAAACTGGTGGAAATGCATGCAAAAAACGTAATTAGGTTGGGACACGAAAATTTGTTCTCTTTAGGATATTTTTGCGAGAGGTTTCACACAAGGTGTAAATTGGAAAAAGTCTATTAGGACTATACCTGGAAACCAGTGGTGTAGCATCGACATACAAGTGGTAAAAAAGGGATGGAACACAACGCTTGTTCTGCGATTGACGCACGTATTACTAGGGAGGTCACAACAACGTTTGTGAGTGTGTTTGCCTATAAGGTTTATTCGGCCAAATTAGGAAAATTCTTTCACTGCAATACTTAGCAATGTGAGACACAACATCGATCGCAAATAATTAAAAAAAAAGATCTCACACATATAGCGGCGGTAAGGGTTGTTTGAGTTAATGCATGCTTTGTTATGTCAAAATAGGGTTTGTTTTGACAAACTGATGTGCTGTTGACTTTGCGTTTCACAAGCGTAGCTGGTCAAAGTACTTGGACGCACAACGCTTGCAGATTAACTTCTTTCACACAATAGTATTGACATTTACAACGTAAAACTGTGCTGCCGGATGTGCCCTACCACTCTGTAAACGCTTTGCAAGTGATACATCTTCTTCGAACGCCAACGTCAGATCAGAATCAGTATTGTTGCTTTGGTCACCGCGAGATAATTCACTTAATTTTCAAGAATTAAAACCGCAGGCGAGACCTGTGCAATTAACAATTTGGTAGAGGCAACGATAATGTTGAATTTGCGTCTCACAAACTCTGAAGTTTTGAAGCAATGCTCTGAAGTTTTCAAAATTCGGAGAACGTTCAACTAAAACAAGCTAGCACATTTCCTGTATAAACAGAAGATCACAAACTTTGCCTTGCAAACTCAGGTCAATTTCTTCCCAAGGGTGAATACTGATCAGCAAACTTTCTACTTCTTGGCAGGCCCGAGAAACAAGTACCGAGGCTGAACATGAGTCATGCCGGTCCGTTCTGCTTCTGCGCACATCATTTTCATTCTTGTGCCGAAACCAACATACTTGGTACCACATCAACATATCAAAACTTTTTTGCCCACTATGGGCATATTTGGTAATCGCACAGCTTCTGTTTTCAAAACGTCATGTGTACTTTGCCTACATTGGGTAATTACTCCCTTTATATACACAGTAGAAAGCTTATGTAAATTCGATATATTCAACGTTCATACAGATTTCAGGTCGACTGCTCGACAGGGCGCACTGAAACAATCATACGAAAACCCACAGTACGTTGTTGATACGGTTGCCTGCGGTGGGCAAAATATACCTGAGCAGGATAACACAAACGTTCCCCCAAAAGAATCAATAGTGAAACAGTGTTGTATGTCTTTTTTTAACAGCTCAAACGCCATCTGACAACAGCCAGTGTGGAAAAACTAAAATAGCACCCGACTTTTCCTGGGTAAGTTGAAACTTCTCTAATGTTGATAGCTACATATTGACAATGGTTTTCTATTATCTCTACTAGAAAGCATACTTCCCGATGATCATACCAAAATATAAATAATTCGTAACAAAACAACTATAATATGTTGCCTAAAAGTTTGAAAATCTTTACAGTTACCGTAAACTATGATTGGTAATGTTGAGATATCGCAGTCACTTCCGGTAGTTATCTTCAATTTTCCTTCGGACTATTATCTAAGAATTAGTATTTATTTAAAGAGCAGATATTTAACGTCTATATGTTCCTCGTCAGAAATGTTTCTATCATATAGCAAATTTATGATTGAAAATATATTTTTGTTTTCATAAGGGACTTTTTGTCCATTTTCGTTGCTGTTAAATGTTTATCGAAGTGTAATTTGTGACCTTCAATGCAACATTAACATTGAATAGGATCCACGGATTGTTGGAGGAAATCAGGCAGTTTCAGGATCTTGGCCGTGGCAAGTAGCATTGACAGTAAAATCTGATGCTAAGCCATTTTGTGGCGGATCTATCGTTTCTAAGGATTGGATTGTCACAGCAGCTCACTGCGTTCCAGAGGGCGTTTTGATGTAAGTAATGTTGGTTTGTCTCACAAAAATCGTTTGCATTTCACTGCCAGTATTTTCTTCGATTTACCATTTCACTGCCGGTATTTGTTTTCGTTTATAGCAGGTCAGTGTTAAAAAAAAGCTTCGTGAAATGCAAATGCTTACCTGATCACTGCCAACAACATGAATTTAACACTATTTACTTCATTGTTGACCTTACTGCTTTTGCGAATTGCCTGTTCATGTCCAAACACTCTAATAGCTACGAGGTTGTCAATGTATAATATATTGGTTTTTCAGGTCGAGATTACGTTTAATAAAAATTGAAAATTTTTGTTAGTCAAAACATCGCAATATATTTTGACTTGCAATATATTTTTTCGAAAATATATTGATGGTGTTCTCTTTCAAAGTCAGCCAAACGACTTTCATACGTAAAAACACAAACCAGGCAACGGATTCAATGTGAATTCTGTGTTATCCTTTCCAATATAAAACCTCTAGAACATGATGTGATTGTTGATTTTTTGTGAAATTGAAGTTGGACATATGGTTGCCTTTTTTTCGCTAGAGATGCATACTTGATACGAGCAGGAAAGCACAGTTTAACAGAAAGAGGCGAACAAGTCTCTTCAGTGATGAAGATTGTTGTTCACCCAAAATATGTCAGGTAAGCATATCACACCCACGTAAAACCAGTCCGAAATCTACATTTTAATATAAAAGAGTGACATGAGATCTGAAATTGTGGAGTTTCTCACTACATCGTTCGTTTTGAAAGTAAATATTTGCCTGCAAGTCGCAATGAATATTTCGCAGACCTCGGTGTATGTTTCCAGCTTTTCAAAACGTTTGAACCTATTTCTGCAAAAATATCCCAGCAAGAATCTCTCTATGACCCATCGGTAGTAAACGATCCGGAGTAAGTCTGTTATATTCTAACACGAAGGTTCACAAACATACTGTAAAATGTGAACCACAAAAAAATATTTGTTTCATGAATTTGCAGGCAGAGTCTGATTTTTTTCGATTTGAATCTAGATACACTAAGATATCATGGTACATATGGATGACAACAGCCACTTTTGAAATTAATTTTCCGATACCATTTGAGCGTTCAAACCAATATATTCAAATAAATTGAATACATCGCTATGTGGTTTTTGGTTATTGAAACAATCAATTAAATTACCGTCTGCATTCGGTAGCTGGCTTTCGCTTGCTGTGAAACCATTGCGCTCCGATCTGTTTTCACACACGTTGAAGCAGCCCTGGACAACCAAAGCTCCTTTGTTGGATACTTTTAAACTGTCACGCTTTTTCAAAAGTGTTATACAATTATTACGCTGTTTGATAATGCTTTGTCATAAATTATTAACAGCACTATGCATGTGTTTGCTGTCTTTCCATTCGGGAGTCTACTTCTGGTGAATAGCGGAAAATTTCAGAAGTTGAAATCTTGATATGTCACTTGATATTCTAAAAGGAATGTTTAAAATTGACAAAATGCTCTACAGTAAAAAAGATATATTCGTCTAAAGCTAAAAACATTAAGGCGTATGATTAGCGCAATGACTTCACTGGAAACAAATCAAATACATTTTGATTAAGTAATCAGGGAGCCGTTCAAGATTTTATGCAGTATCAGCTGCAAAGTTAAAGAACAGTTATTCCACAGTGAAAAGTCTTAGTATCCCCAGAAGAAATGCCAAAGTGTTTTCTTTTAACCCTCAGATGCACAAAAAACAACAACTACATTGACTAATGACGTACCCATTCGCCGCAGGTGCTTACACCGTCTTTGTTTGCATTCTTTTTCGATTATATCAGTGATAGTCGTATGTAATTTTCTTTATTCTTAAAGCAACGTACGTAGCAACTACCAAAATTTTCAAAAAACATAACCTATGCAATTACACAAATTTCATAAAGGGTCTATGAGATCTTGGCAATCATTCCATGAATTATTCGGCAGTATAAAAGCACTGATAGCATTATCATGCTATCTTGTCCGACATACACAATATTACATTGATCTGCTTATGAGATGGATAGATAGATAGATAGATAGATAGATAGATAGATAGATAGATAGATAGATAGATAGATAGATAGATAGATAGATAGATAGATAGATAGATA
>JGI24022J15233_10011530_pt1 | contig 10089 bp, 9 predicted proteins | sample Ectturendosymbi2_FD_15233 | JGI IMG/M metagenome (IMG submission 15233)
GTAAAACCAATTATTCAATCCACTAAGCTGTAGATAGCTAGTATTTTGCCAAAGTTTCTGCGTTAAAGCTATACGCGTACGCAGTGGGGGGGAGATTCGGACAAGCTTAAAAAATTCAGGAAGAACTTGCCGATACTTTTGGGAAAGTGTCTGAAACAGAATCATCGCCCCGTGAAATTCTCCTATTCGTTTTTCCTCAAAGTGGCGCAAAAATTCGGGCGAATTGAAAATTTTGCCCGGCCTACAGCCCAAGGTTCCCGTATGCCTCTGGTTAGAGCAGTGTACCATGATTTGTTGATGCGCGCATTGATCAGGGGCGTAACGACTGGGGGGCAGAATTCTCCGGGCGCTGAATGACTGCGGGGCGCCGTAAAGTCCCAACAATGTCACAAGAACTTCAGTAATTTCTTGAGCTAATCGAGCACGTTTAATGCATTTTTGTCACATAGCGGCATATTGTTTGCTATCGTAAAGATCTGTAGCTTTGTACACGCTGCATTATGGTTCAATCAGCAGGGCGTAGTCAATAAGCTTTTTTATACTGGGGTTAAGAGTGTGTTTACAGTTTAATTACATTTTATATTTCAATGAAGTCAGTTATATTTAGCACAGTCTCAAACAATTTAAACAAAGTAAGTTTAAATGCAGCTACAATAGTTTTATGGAATAAGTTGAACATAGCCAAAAGATCTTACGTATTATCAAAATCCAAACATTTTTCGAACGCGTTGAAAGACTCCAGCGTTTACGGTTATCAACTGCGCACGTTAATTAATCGCTCAAAAATTAGATGACGAGATCCACTTCTTATATGCGCGAAAGTTTTGTAGAAGGCCTACGTTGGAAGTCAGTGCCTCAGAGAAAAGTTGCTGCTCAGTTTCGGTCGAATGTGCTGTATTGGCGTACATCCGAAGCGTATAAAAACTGTGTAAGCGCAGTCGTAATGGCGGCCGCGATGACATATTGCTCAAATGCGATATTGGCGGCGAAAGGCATACAACAGATGACGCAGTTACAGCATCGAAAGGTTTACTATCGCTTTTGCAGGAAAGGTGGCATTGATCCAAAGTAGAAGCTTGGAACTTCACTGTTAAAACTTTATAACTTGACAATTCAATGCATGAGCGCAAATTTGTTGTAAAATGTGAGGGGGACAGCTTGACGTGAAACCAATATATTGCGAAACTTAACAAGAGAAAAATATGGAGTAACATGGCATTTTGTATCCCCACTGTCTGAGAAAGTGGGGGGACGCGCCCCTGTCTCTCCCACCTAATTGCGCCCAAGATTCAATGCAAGCAGACTTTTTATCTGTCGGCTTATATCTGAACACAATTGTTCAGAAAGAAAGCGCCAGAAAAATGTACGTTTAATGGATGATGTTTTGAAAACGAACATTAAAGATATTTTAAATGTTCAAACTCAGTTGTTGTTTACCCCCCCTAATAAAATTTCTGGCTACGAGCCTGGATAGTCCTGCCAAAAGTGGCGTGGCCCACCCACATCTGGTGGCGAGCCTGGCCCAAGAATACGTAATTTAAGTTGCATTCCTTTCTTTACAAGAGTGTTGCAGTTGGCAGACGAAGTTTCGTATCTACGGTTGAAACAAAAACTTCAGTGATTAAATGTATCTTGACATTTATATCAGTTTCTTGTATCTGACAACTTCACCACCCGCAATATCGTCTGCAGAGATTATCTCGCTGCAAATATATTCAACTGAAGTTTTTTTTTAAACAAGGCGAAAAGTTATAGTAGCTTATACATCTGTCACACTGAAGTCATGCAACGTTAATGGTACGTTGTTTTGTTAGCTGGATGAATGCTCTACTTGATTGCGGAAACAGGTGTTTGTACTAGGCTACTACTTTACTTTGTGCTGGTCGTTAGGTCTGCATCTTGAATAAAACTGAAAAGGTCTCATTTTCTGAAATGTTGCGAAGAGAACTTATCTCTGACCGTTTGCGAAAAAGTTGTACCACGGTTGAAAAAGCACGATAACGTCATCGAATGGAATTTCATGAAAATTGCCCCTCTCGAAATGAAGAGCTGGTTGCGCCCCTGCCAGCTGATCACGCATATCGATACGTGGCCTGGGTCAGCAGCATCATTCGACTCAGCGTGCAGCTCAAAATGACGAAAGAACACTTTATTAGAAATATTACAATAACATATTTAAGCTCCATCACGATCAGGTCATTGCAAAAAACAAAAAAGATAGGAAGAACGCAGGGATCAGGTCACCACACTAAACTGAACTGCTTTTATTTCAGCATATGGGCAGTGCAACGGCTACTACACTATCAAGGCACGCTGCCTACCAGAGGCGTAATGATAAGGACTTGGAACAGAAATCATCAAGCCCAAAGCATACCTGCTTCGAAGCATGACAAAACTACGCTGAGAATAGACTTACGAGATCGCAACAATTATTTTCAGTGTACCGCAGATATGCGAACAATGCAGTGAAACGAGTTCTCACTTCTCGGCGAGTCTTCGCATTTGGTTACACTTTGTACTATTGAATACCTGCACCAACTCAGCCTTCGTCGTATTAAATAAGGTCAGAAAAGTTAGATCGTTAAATTTGCGACAACCTTATTGACCTTGAGATGAAGCTGTTCAACGCGTTGATAATGCTTTAACTGTTTTCAACATTGACAGGATAACATGACAGTTGGCTTCGAGAACAGTGGCGGTCCATCGGAAAGTGCACAACAAATGTCGTAGGATTAGTTAGATAAGCAGTTTTGTCACACAGATAGTGCAGTCGTGCAAGCCACCAAGCTTCACGCAAGCAAAGGGACAGTTGTATAGGTTGGATCTAACCACTTCAGAAAATATGGCGTTACTGATGACGTCGTTTCGAGACTCGCTGATACAGTGGCCTGCAGAGGGGGGCGACGACCCCGGGCATGCAGAGTCACAAAAAATAACGCTGAAACTAGATGATTTTTCCTATTGCAAGGCTACTAACATATGCTGCTTGAACGTCCATGATTATCTTCCAAACTTCTTGTGTGATTTTCCCGTGGTAGCACGATTTGGAAAGTGACGTCACCATCAGTTTTGATTGGGTGTGCGTCACACAGCTGGAGTACAGGTCCCTGATATTGAAAAATGTGAGAAATACGGGCATTCGAATACGTGAAAACTAGTGTTGACAAAAAACGAGTTTCGAAAAATTCAATCCTTGATTGATTTGTGCCAAATTTTACAATTTAACTGACTTTTTGATGCATCACTAGCTTCCCGTCTCCTTTCTAGATGCGGCAACCGTGGGTGTGCGCTATCACAGCCGCACACCTGTGCTTGCAAAATGTGCATCGTCATTAATTGGCAGTTCAGGCGGACTGACCATAACGGCTCACACAAGCCCGCTGTTCTGTTCCTCCAGTCGTTATACATATAACAGCCACAATAAAAAACGACAGTTTTCTTGCGTACTGTATGCGCATTCTCAAAGCAGCCGCCCCGAGCACCACCAGACCTCTGCGCTGATAACCTATTAACATTTTTAGAAACTTTTTGAAAGCCGCCGGATGTTGGATTTTTGGTGGTGTCGAGGAATTCCACGGCGTTGCTATTCTTGCCCGGTTATAGGACCAAATCCGTTTGAGGCAATGCTACTTACCGTCAGTGATTGTCAAAATCTTTCATTATTGCAGAAGAAAAACATACTTGTCTGATTTATAATAGTTTGTTTAGTCAGCAGATCCCGTACTTCTCTTCAACACCTATTGTGGAGAAACGACGATTACAACACAATCGTATTTTAACACCTGTTACTACCTGGTCAACAGAACCAGTTACTGAGAACAGGATACTCAGACTACATATTCGTCTTTCTCCAGTGTTTGAAATTTGCATTTTATAAAACACACAAGTTGACCTCTTGCAAACTGTGGATCCGACGACCTTTCTCTTGAAATTCTCTGCTAACGTTACTTCTTGCAAATATATATAATTGAGCATTTTCATCAATATCATTGAGATTTTGATACACTTCTTTGTAAATTGATTTCAACTGCATCCTTCCTTTAAATCGGTTTAACGGTAGTCGCCAAGCTCAAAAATAATTCTCAAATTACACTAGCGGAATACCTTGAACTAAACGCATTGTTGCTGAACAGCACCTTGGCTTACATGCAACTACATAGCACAATCAACAGACTTGAGGAGTGCAGCCTTTAACTAAACCGACGATTGGGGAAAAGCAGGATCAGTTGTGATTGTTCCAAACTCATGTATTTCGGCATCGCTTTCTTGACAACCTCTCGCTTGTGTTTTACCGAACCGTCGTTTTTATGCTCTGTACTGGAAAATTCACTTCCTCGCTTAGGAATCAAACCCAGCCGATCGAATGCACCTTCACTTATGGATGTTCTTCATGCTACAACATAGGCTAGTTAAACTGTTGCACCCAGTTGGGTATTACCAATCCTAACACTCTTCATTGCACAAAATGTTAAGAATACATATGACAGCAGATGAACGAATGATTGTCGACCAAAATAGAGATGGGTGGCCTTTCTGCAAAGAAGACCGGTACAAATTCTTTCAGTTTCAAGGGTCTTTCGTCGGCATCGCAATTGGTCAAAACTGAAAACCAGCCAAACATGTGCTGTTGGAACAAGAACTAACCGTAACGCCAAGATTTACTTTACAGATCCAAAAATATACACTGCTTAAACTGTCTTATCAGGGAGTGGCAGCTGTTTGCAAGTATTGCACTTTGAAAAACAAAAACATGTTGGTTGCATCATCCCACCGTAACACCAGACTGTTAATCAAGCTTACCAAGATGTCTCACTTTAACAGACATTACGCAACGGGTGACAATGATGAAGCAACGCAGCACAGCAATTCAGCTTGGTGACACAAACGTGTGCAATGAGCCCGTGTTTTCCTGGCCGATGAAACAACTGGAAAGAAAACAGTGGAATTTCCATAAATTATTTGACTTACAGTGTCGGGTACTAGGTGAGCTGCACAAATAACACTGCATTTACTGGTGGTGAAACACATTGCTTCATTTACCTCCTTCAGCAGCCTTTATCAACAGACGTTACATCGAGCCTACAATTATAAAACTAATACTAATGGCAATCGCAACATTAGAGGTCCCGTAATCATTACGTTTTTGCATTTACTCGAAACGGAGCTAGAACCTCGTTGTTCATTTCCGGGATTTGCGAATATAATTTGTTCTCAACAATGTAGTCAATAACTGGATCAGGAGTCAAATATCTAATGCTTTGTTTCGCACGTAGTGCCCTCCGTATTTGAGTCGAACTTAAGTCGTTTTCGAACGGTTGATGAACAACAAATATGTTAGCTGCCAACTCCTGCAGCAAATCTGAATTCTGTATGAATTTGTCTGGGTCGTACGTTGGTCTTGTAACAACAACAAGACCGTAGTCTGCCACGATTGTTTTGATGTCTTCTGGCTTCCACAGACCTGTTATTGCAAACGATTCGAGAAAATCTGCACCACACAAGACCATCAGCTTTGAGCTGGAACCTGGGCAATGCAAACTTTTTGCGTATTTTTTCAAGACTTGCACAGTTGGCGACCAATGAGGTTGATCAGCTTCCCAATCCAACACTTCAATCCACGAGCTGTTGGAAATAGCGAGTTTGCACATTGCCAAACGATGTTGGGCTGAAACAAGTTCTTTTTTGCCATAACCGTCAGATACCGGTGAGATGTAGCCACGACGAACCGACTTACCCTGAGAACGCAAAAAATCGCGAGCAAGTTCAAACAAACGCAAGTGCATGTAAGTGACAGGGTTAAAAGAACCACAGGCAATAAGGCTTATCTCAGTGGCACAGCCATTGTTGCTACCTTCTGTCATAGCAGTGGTGAACAGCTTGGCAACAAGCAAACAGTTCCAATTACAACAGAATCTTGACTTCGTAGCACCACAAGGTTGAGAGACAACTGGCTCTTTGAAGAAAGCATAAGAGTATCTCAGAAGCTTAGCTAATTTGTTGGGCTGTCGATTCCACATACACCTTAATTACCAAAACAAAACCTACACAAAAAATGCTGTTTTATGAAAATCTGGCTAAATACAGGGAACTCAAGTACATGGGAGTTGTAAACAAACTTTCAGAAATAGATTGAATAAAATGCTGTACACACAGTTGTTACTCCATTTCCATATTATTATTAACAACTTAACATGCATTTCAAAGCATGAACGTCTTATATTTGCCACAATAAACAGAATAAGCACTTATCTGCACCATAAAACAGGAGTTTTGAGGGCAAAAGGCTGATTAGGTTATGATGTGAAGTAGGTTAATAAGAATAAAATGTTTCTGACCAACTTTGGTGTGACCACTGCTTGAAATAAACATACATGCATTCAAAGGTGTGGAAAATGAATGGATTGAAAAATCAGTGTTTATAAGAAATTCTATTTGACAAAGGATATGTACATGTGTTTTCAAAATAAAACTGTTAAATTAGATGAGTTAGTAAATGCCAGTCAATGAGAACTTTGAAAACAAGGCTGAGAAGAGCAGAGACTTTGATACAAATGTTGTTGTTAACCACCTACTATGGTCCAATACTCTTGGGACTTAAGAACATGTACGCCAATTGAACAGCTTTTCATGGAATACCATAACGATATGACATATGCAGAAAAAGAAAAACTGCAAGCTGAATATACTATGGCAGGAACTAAGCAAATGCCAAGGATCCAATAAAACTTGAGAACCTTAGGGGCACATGGGTACTAATTTACCAAGTGGGTGTCCACAAGACAAAACTGGCTCTGGTGACATATACCATAAACTTCCCACCACTACATTGTAGCTGACATTAATGCTACTTGCTTCTGCTGAGATCTGCAGTAACGTAAAACAGTTCGAAGCCCCAAAGGAGAAACAGAGAAAGTTGAACAAATACTGGAATTACAGCAGAAAAAGTGAAAATGTACAAATCACTTAAAGAGCTTACAGCATTGATTCCAACTAACACCACTGAGTTTAATAATTACAAGAAACACCTTCACTGCAATACAGTTCTTGTATCACAAAGAAACCAGAAAGGAATTCCAAGTGGTCACTAGAAATCAGGTCAAGACCACCAAAATATGCAGAAACTTGGACAAAAAAAACCTGCTCCACTTTGACAGATCTGCAAGGAATCAAATCTCACAAGATCTTTTCAACAGCTTTCCAAAATAAGAAACTAGAGACAAACACAGTCAAAACCCATCAAATTAACTAAGATGCAGAAATAAGAAAAAGGATGGAGATTAGAAAACTAACCAAAAAGAAAGTTATGTCTACAATTGGCAAAATGAGTAGCTCCTCTCTGAAGAAGCCCAGAAACCAGTGGTAATATCTGTCATGTGTCTGGAGCGAAACACTAACAAGCAGTGGTGATCAAGGGCAGATGCAATGATGCTGCAGTCTTCTGTCATAAGCTTATAACAAGATATATTTTATAAAACATAAGTTACGTAACATTGAAGGTGTATAAATGGGAGAAGTTCTCAACCCACACTAGAGATAGACCGATATATTGGTATTGGCCAAAACGGCCGATTAAAAAGATGTTGACAAAACACTGTTATATTCCTCACACATCCAGATGACCTGCGCAAGGAAGTACAACGAACGAAGTCAAGACAAATTATCTTGCAGCAACACTAGCAGGTGCGTTTTCATAAACAAAGAGACAGGATGAACCATGAAGCATGCGTCGGCCGTCGCAGCTGAAACAAAAGCATCATCATTACTCAGATTAATTAAAAATTCATAGCAAAATATTGAAATTGCTACAATTTGAAAATTTTTAACTCACAAATCTTGATTTCTGAAGATTTTGAAAAAAGGTAAGGCATAAAATACATTATATTTTTGATAATGAAGCAGAAAACAAGATTTAATAATTTTGGAAATACCGTTTATCGGTATCGGTCCATGAATCACTGATATATCAGTATCGACCCCAAAAAAGCCATATCGGTCGATCTCTAACCCACACAAATGGCCATGTGGTATTTTGGTTAAGTTCTTTCCTTGCAGGTTTCATAGCAATACACCCACCTGGAAAGCACATCACTCAACAATAGACAACAATTGCAGAAGAACAAGAGAGATTATCTGTGGTAACTTATAACTATCAAGGCTAAGATTTGGCAATGAACAATTTTGTGCCAAGTATCAATATCCGTCACCAAGAAACAAAAAGCATTCCCTGCACATGATGGACATCAGTGATGAGGACTTCGCCTGTTGAACAGCTGAGGTGAATTATGAACTTAGGTATAACTACTGGACCTATGGTGGACAGTTGTTTTATGGCATAAGTTAACACGTTTATGAATCAAGACAAAAGCATTGTTGGTCTAGAACAGTGATTCTCAACTTGGTCTGGGTGGAACACCAGTGGTAAGATTGAATATGCCATGTGTGGCCAAACTGTAGCACTTCGAACCTCTGCATAGAGCTCTTTTGAGCTTATCGAAAAATTGTATATTCGTTTTTTATTTTTTACTTCTATTGCAAAGTGTAAAAATTTTGTAAAATAGTGCTGTGGTAGCTAGTGTGCTATACAGTATTACTTTTGCAAGTCGTTCCAAAAAGAATTGATTTCACCTAAGTGTAGATTGCAAAAATTTTTTTTTAGACTTCGGTTACATGATGTGCAGCTCAGAGAGCAGGTTTGGCCACCCCTGGAATATGCCCTCAAGTTCACTGACCTATGTGCAATACATTTGATTAGTTGTTCATGAGGTGTCAGCATAGCAAAGTGGTCCACTGGATATTTTTTTAAAAAGATGGCCCATGATCCAAAAGCAGTTAAGAACCCCTGTTGTAGAAGTATATTTAATTTAAATTAATCTCCTAATTAGATCATTAATTTGTTTTTAGGTCATAGCTTTTGAACCAGAGATGCTAGAAAGCTGATCAAAGGCTTAAGACTTGGATTTTAGCCTAGTTTCCAAGAAAAACTTGAGAAAAATACTTCCCTCTTGCGGTTGGGCCTAGGGCAAGTAACTTGAACCAAAATCACCAAAAACCTCCCTCATTTATGATGTCACTCACAAAAAAACAAAACCAAAAATTGTTTTCATTGCAGATAAAGACTTGCCACATTTTTTGAGCGTTTGAACCACTCTCTTTTAGCACAATTGCCTGACAACTTAAGGGACTGCAAAATGGCAGGAAAATAGTGCGAAGACATGTGCTCAACGTGTGATTTTTAAATATGAATCTATAATACACCAGCACTGAAGGTGTTAAGACTGCGAAAGCCACTGGCTTTTGGCAGAATTTTAGTCATAATTTTAATCAAATGAGAGTCACATGAAGATTTGTAAGCAAATTATTTTCTAGTTTTGTTTAAAACATGTGTGAATTGTCCCTTGTTTCTTTATCACAGGGCCTCCAGAACGTTGTCATTGGGATATTGCCGCCTAAAAATCCAAATCTGAAAGTACCCAATTGTTTTAACACTTTGGCGTCTGGCTGGTTTTGGCGATTTTCGCAAAAAAACAGCAGTTTTCGGTTGTCTTACCAATGCCCTAGCTCCTCTGCTGATTGCGCTAGAGAGCTGTTCAACGGCTCAAACGAATTAGCCAGTCTAGTAGATTGGACTAGAAAAAAATTTTTTGCCTGGGGGGTGCGTTTTTTTTGTGAGTGACGTCACAAGTGGAGGACTTTTAGGCCACCTTGGCCCACTTTGCCTGGCCCTGGGCCCAACCGTTAGGTGGTAGTATTTCGCAGAAGTTTTTACTGGAAACTAGACTAGAATCCAAGTCTTTTGATACTTTGGATGACCTGCTAGAGTTTCAGGTTCAAAAGTCGTGATGTGAGTTAGTAAAAATATTTGACTAATAAGCTAATTAATTAATTTGTTTATTTTAGATCCTAACTTTTGAACCAGAAATGCTAGGAAGTTGATCAAAGGCTCAAAAGACTCGGACTCAAGTCTAGTTTCCAATGAAAACTACAGTGCAACACTTTGGCCTAGTGGTTGGGCCCTAGGCCAGGCAACATGAGCCAAAATGACCCTAAAACTACTTCACTTATGACGTCAGTCACAAACAATCCGCAACC
>JGI24022J15233_10011531_pt1 | contig 10089 bp, 6 predicted proteins | sample Ectturendosymbi2_FD_15233 | JGI IMG/M metagenome (IMG submission 15233)
ACCAGTTCGGTAGTATCTCCACTTCATTCTGACGATATCCCCTGAAGAGTGTCAGACGAAAAGCTTTGGGATGAATCTCCTACTTCACGCCATCTTAAAGTTCTGTACCACCAAACGTCTTTTCAAATGTGTAAGTCCTCTGCTTTTAAACTTCATCGAAGGGGTCCCTATGAGAAACTGTAGTGTGCAAGTACTCTGCTTTAAAGGGGGCTCCCAACAACTGCAATGCGTAAGCACCTTGCTTTCACAAGAGCCCCCAACACCAATTGTAATGTATAAGTACCTTGCTTTCAAAGTGGCCCCCAACAGTAAATGTAATGTAAAATCATTGCTTTCAAAGAGGCTGCAAAGAGCAATTGTAATGTGCAAGTACGTTGCTGTCAAAGTGGCCCCAGCAGCAATTGTATTATGTAAGTACCTTGCTTTCAAAGCAGCCCCCAACAGCAATTGTAATGCGATAAGTACTTTGCTTTCAAAGTGGCCCCCAACAGCAATTGTAATGTGTATGTACCTTGCTTTCAAAGGGGCCCCAACAGAAACTGTAATGTGCAAGTACTATGCTTTCAAATGGGTCCAAACAGCAACTTAATGTGAAAGCACCTTGCTTTCAAAAAGGCTCCCAACAGCAACTGCAACGTGTAAGTACCTTGCTTTCAAAGGGACCCCCAACAGCAACTGTACAATGTAAGTATTATACTTTCAAAGGGTCCCCACCACCATCTCCAATGTGCATATAAAGAAAAGCTTCAAACCAACTTCAATACCTAAAAAATTGTGGGTTGAAATTTTTTCCAAAAAGTTCTGAAAAGACCCAATCAAATATGAGCAAATATTTATACCAAATAATGACTTTTTACACCAAATGATAATTTTTTATACCAAAGGACGACATTTAGGGATTGAAGCATTTGGTTCATTGATAATTTTATGAAAATGCCACAGTTGAACATAAAGTATCCAAGTGGAGCAACAAAATAAGGACGAATAAAGGCTGGTGAAAAATGTAAAGGTCTCCTGGACAGATTTTATTGTTTTACAGGTGGTAGGCTACTGGTGAGCCTACAGAGGAGAGTGCAGCTTCAAGCACCCAAGTTGTTAATAGTAGCTGTGTCTGTTTAGTGCATAATCAGATGAGCCAAACACAAAACTCAAGTTTTATAAAAATGAATTTGATAAATACATGCATTAGAATATTCATATTTTTGTCCAATGATTTCTTTTTTTATGTCTCTGAGTTGAAAAGATTAGACAAATTTCTCATTTCCTGTGATGTTGTACCTTAGTAAACATTTCAATCAGAAAATAAGACAATATGCAATTGTTATAGCAGTGACCACACTACATCTTTTAATTTATAGAACATTTTCTTAGTTTACAAAGTAACTTTGTATTACTGCAGTTGTGCTGCACACTGTGCAGCGACAGACTGTTAATAAGAAAGGCTACATTCATGCTTCTTACAGTATCGGATAGCAGAAATGGCATTTTTGAGTATTATGAGTAGCCTACTCATTTTTTCTACAGATATTTCAGTTATTTCACGTGGTTTGAATTTAGCCCATGCTTGAAGTCACATGTTATTTGAAGCTTGACTAGTAAGTGGTTAGTTTAAGGTAGACTTGCTTGATTATGTTAAAGTTTTTTTGACAGCTCTTAGCCAATATAACTTGAACCGTTCTTTCTTAGCACGGATTTAATCAGTTGTGTGTGTTTCTTGCTAGAAATGTTTACGATAAGGTATACGAGGAATTATTTCCTACTTTTGCACATTTTTCAAACAACTTGTGTCAATGCAAGATGAGGGCAGCCTTGACTCATCCAACCTCAAAGTTTTCCAAAACAAGTAAGCCTATCAATTAATTACTTTTGTATACTATGTTCTTGCAATCAAAAGGATGTAATTCAAAACAAATTTAGTGTTTTAAATCTTCTTGGTTGTTGTTTATGGTTTCATGTAGTCCCATAAAGACATGAATGTGAACAAATTCAGGATACCAAATACCTGAGCATTTTTGCAAAAGGGGAAAGTGTGGAACTTTCAAAGGAGTATATTTTTAGTTTATTGATGGTGAATGCAGAGAAATGGGGTGCGAAAATAATGAAGTGGGGACGATGCTATTGCCTAATTTCTATGTGTTGCCAGCCTTGTCTCCCAAACTTTAAGTGTTTTCAAAGTTGTGTAGCATGAACACCCTTTTGCATTTACTCTTGCTATGTTAATCATGCTGTAGTCTCAGGAACGTATCCTTCGGTGACCGTATCTTAGGCTTGATCAAACGTGCTTATCACGGTTGGCTGAGTATAATGACGTCATCAGAAGGCCCCCCTTTTTGGTCTTGCCTCGGGCGCCCCCAACTTAACACCCACCACTGTGAAGACGTTACACAATGCACAATTTATTTACATACAACTCCATTATTAACCAGTGGCGTAGCCACTAGCCAGCCCAAAAATTTGGGGAGGGCGAAAAATTTGGGGGATCCAAAATGTTTGATTTTAGGCTAATAGCACTATTCTGTTTGGAAAAACGCCCCTCAAAGCCCAAAATGACTATGTTTTCTAAAAATTTTGAGGGGGCATTGCCCCTCTTCCCCCCTGGCTACACCTATGTTATTGATATTGGGTGGCCAGAATGTAAAATCTATTAACCAATACAAACATCTGGGGATTGTATTGGATACTGAGCTCTCAGATGACAAAGACATTCAGAAACAACTGCGATATCAATAGTGTGCAGCAAACAAACTGCGAGCCTCTTTTTCCCGATGTTCAAACGCAGTTAAAAATGTACTTTTTCATTCCTTTTGTACGCCCATGTATGTATGGCAATTAAAAATGATTTCGTGTTCAGCAGCATAATCACCACAAATATTCAGAAGACAATGCAGCCCACTAATACTGGGCAACACATAGAAATTAGGCAATAGCATCGTCCCCACTTCATGGACAGAACACACAATATCATCAGCATTGGTCACTGCAGTAAAATGCTTAATCAGAGTTTTTTCGGACATAAACCGGTATGGATCAAATATTTGGACAGGTCTACCGGATTAGGATCGGACCGGATTACTCAATGAAAATTTGGGACTGGATTAGGATTGCAAAAATCTCCGTTTTGTTCGACACTGTCATCCCATGACAACGACTTGAACCGAACCTGGAAACTAGAGATGGCACGGGTCGCTAACAGTCCAGTCTTCGGTCCGTCCGCTAAGGTTTTGAAAAAGTCCGCTAGCAATTTTTTTAGCGATGACGTCATTCCGGGCCGCTACGGGCCGCTGCAGTCTGCTCGACTAAAATTTTTGTTTTTTGCAAAGTTTCACAATCTAACAACAAATATTTTTTGCTTGCCGTTCTGCCAATGTTCCGTTTCACTTGTTTCCACGCAAATCAGTGAACCATGTTAGGAGTCAATCACAGCAACCAACATTTTCATTTATAGTCTGTCGCCGAGGTTTAGGACAAGTATTCCCAAACTTTCTACGGCCGTGCACCTTCAGGATTTCGTTATATGAGCATGTTCCCCTAAAATTTCTTATGACAGAAAGGCTGAGGAAAATAAAAAAATATATTTACTGTACCAATGAATAAGCATCTACTGATTTGGAAAATAATACTCAATCACTGATAGTGATGTTGACCTAACTCCATGTTATAAATAAATGCGAGTATTTCGAAATGAATAACATGCAAACATAATTTTTCTCTTCCATTGCTAGCCTCAAATGTGCCCTTTCAGATAGGATAATCTACCCCTAGGGGTACATGCATCCCATCCCAGTTTGTGAACCCTTGGTTTGATATTATCTTAGGTTAGGGTTTAAGGCAGGAGTCACCAAATTCCTGCATCAAACTCAGAGCTGCTTCTTGGTACAGATTCATGCGAAAGTCTACCAATTTGATGCACACACTTCTGAAAATAAAAATTTGTGTGATTTATCTTCATATGATGTTATCATTAAAATTAAAAATCAAAGATATTCATCATTGTAAAGAAACTGATCATGTTTATGCTATTGTCAGAACAGGCCATGGGCAACCCACATGGTGACGGTCCATACCGGCGACCTATTTCTGGCGAGCACCATCTTGTTGGTGACCCCTGGTTAAATGGTTTAGGCTTAGTTGGTACGTTAGGTTACTAGCAAGTGTAGTGCAGCCTGGGGCACTCTTGTCATGTGTTAGTGTCATGCTACAGGCATAGGGCAAATAAGTTTTCAAAATTGATTAATGAAGGCCCCTTGGTGAACCTGTGTCTATTTTGCCGCCATCTTAACTATTTTGCCACCATCTTGGCGCCAAAATAGATACTGCCTACTTTATATTACGGGCCGGTCCGGTCTAGAAAATATAATATGTTGTAGTTTGGCATAAACAGGCCGGGCAGTTTCATGTTAGCTTGGGCCAGGCTGCAAAACTGCTGGCCCGTGCCATCTCTACTAGCAACACTGCTCGAATCGCGCAAGAAGCGCATGCAGCTGAAAGTTTAAAATCCACTTCAGCTTATTTGGCGTGTTATTCGGTTCTTTTGATATTTTCATGGCTTTGCTCGAAAACTCTGAACTGAAGACTGACTGACTCGTGTTTTGCATGAATCTATGATCATGCAGGGGCTGTATTTTGTGTTGTACGGTGAAATTTTACCCTGATTTTGTCGTTGGTGTTTTATTCATTATTGTGCAGTATAAATAAATCGTTTACAAATTGCAGTGTTCACACCGTAGTTTCCGATGTGCGTAACTGTATCGTACGTAGCCGTGCTGTTCATTCATTCATTCATGTTTATTTGGAAAAGCATTTGAGAAAGTTGGTACGCCGTATTCAAATACAATACTGTTAGTGTTTGAATACAATCATGGATCAGATGTAAAGCAAAAACTTGTTTATGTAACTACACTAGAATTTGCCTAATTCGTCACGTCAAGGGGATTAGAAAAAAGTGACGACTTAGGCAAAGTAGCGAATTATGCACACAGGTAAAACTATCGTAGCAGCTCGTATACTTTATCATAGTAACTCATATGGCTACATAGTACTCTTATTTGCAGTCAAATACAAGTTTTACTTTAGGCAGTGTCTATTTTGCCGCCAAGAGATGGCAGCAGCAAAAGGCTGGTAGAAAGCAATTAAATATAACTAAAAGATAAACCCACAACCAAACCCTAACCGTAGCCCTAAGCTAACCCTATTCCTAACCTAACGCTAAGCTAACCTAATGCTAAGCTAACACTAAAACCTAACCTCACACTAAGCTAACCTAATCCTAACCTAACAACACTAACCCCTAAAGGTAACACCTAAGCGGAGCCTAGAAAAAAGCAAAGAAAAAACAATGAAAGTTGGCAAGGCAAGAGTCGAACCGCCAACCAATGGCATAGCAGCCGTGACACTTAACCGTTACACCACGAGCAGGACAGCGTGTTCCTGACAAAGTGACCTTTTTCTTTGTATTGCGTCATGCCACGAGACTGAATGTTTGACTGGCGGCACAATAGCTCCAGCCGATCTGTTGCCGCCAGCATCTTGGCAGTAAAAAGACACTACCTTTACTTGATGACATTATGGTTGTTCACTAAATTAAACTCTTTATTCCTCTACTCTGTCTAGACTACTCCATTTAATCTAACACCTTTCAAATCTTTAACAAATTTTAAAGACTTCCCACATTCTCTTAATGGGGAGTTGGGTTGCGCTTCGCACCACGTGCATAAATTTGATAACAAATTGCAAGGTGCAACAATTCACAGAAAAAGATCCGTAATTTGTTTGAATTCCCACAAGCACTAGCTGTTTAAACATCAAAAGTAAAACTGCAAATGACATATTAGCTGAACAAAACGCTTCTCAGGAATAGAAAGAGGTGACGAATTGAGCAAATTGACAAATTAGATGATGGTAAATTAGACGCACAGAAATGTACACAAAAGATAGGAATTCTGCCAGGACTGATGAAAAAGTATCGAATTAAATAATGATGTATTAGACAAATTCTACTGTACTACAGTATAGTACTGGGTCACCTAAAATAAGCAGGGGTCTTCCAGTTAACTGCCTAGACTAGTAGCTCCATCCCAAGAGTGAAATAGTGCTAGTAGTAATTTATTGACAACAGAGTGATGATGTATTTACATTTTTGAAATGAGCAGTCTACCAGGACTTCAGGGACGTAATGAGGGGTCAAGGAGGGCACCATGCATTGGGCACTGAGTCACTGGGTGTGCCAAAAAGTCCCAACATGTTGCAAGTACTTCCTTTAATGTGACAGTACATTTACTGACAAAAGACTTGGTTTGAACATGGGGATGCTAAATTTGTTTCTTGCCCTGGGTGCCAACTAACCTCAGTGTGCCCAGCTGCAGGACCCTGTAAAAACAGAAAGGTCATCATTTTAGGTGTGCCTAAAAGAACTGATGTTTCGTAGCTGGAGCTGTATACAGTGAATGTAGACAATTTTTGTTGGAGGTTCACTCCAGCTATTGATTGTTGGTATTCTTCCAATTTTGAACAGAAAAAATATGTGCTAATACATTTGACATGCATCCAAATTATTATATAGGACAAAGGTCAAATGTAGTACTACTACCTACTACTAGTGGGGTTGCCAGATCATCTGAAAATTTTTCCAGGACATTTTTTCATTTTGCAATTATTGAAATTTTACTTCATGCTTACTTTGAATATTTTTTAGATACAGTAACGCAGCACATTTTTTCAAACAAACATTGTTGATAACAATGGGTACTTTTTATAACACAACTGTTTAAGATGGAACAAATCGTTATGTTATTCTGTTCAATTAGATTGTTTAATCTTGATTTTTGAATGTTCAATATAATCAATAGTTCAACAATGAACAATTTCACAACTGTTCAAGAACTTTCAAGGACACTGGAAAATAACAATGTTTTTCAAGGATCAAGGTCATAACCAGTTTTAACTAAATTTGAGGAATGTCCTTGGCACTCAAGGATGTTTGGCAACCTTAGTCACATGCTATGGATTTTTGTTTTTCAGTACAGGGGTGTCCATACCATTTTCAAAGTGGGCCAAATTTGATTATGTGAAGGTGCTCATAGGCCAGCAGTTCCATCTGACATTTTTTATTGTAAGGTGTAAGTTAGCATGGCCCAGGTATTTTGCATTGGGTTTGAAGCAGAATCACCAATTTTCTATGGCTTTCATGTTCATATTTGCTCTCATGCATCAAAATACAACAGGGAATGTCTTAAGTAGCAAGAAGCCGGTGTTACTGTGACACAAGCATAATCTAGGCTTTGGTATTGCCATATACAACACAATTTAAAGCCAAAGCTGTGGGCCATGTGAAATGTACCCATGGGTCATATTTTCTCCTGCAAGCTGCACTTTTGACACCCTTGGCGTATGCAGTATACTCACAAAAGAAAATAGTGAATCTTCTCAATTGTTTTTCTTTGTTTTCAAAAAGCCTTGATTTTACGTAGCATGCAAATCTGTGACAATTCACCACAAGGGCAAGCAGCTAAATCTAATCAAAGTATTTACTAGGAAATCAATTTCACATTAATTACACATTTTCAGTCATGTAAATTGCAAGAAAAAGCTTAAGGGATGGGTGAAATAATGAAAAGCTAAAGCAATACTTTGTGAAAGCATCTGGATGGCAGTTTCAAACACACTACATGCTATCTCAATCAAGGCTTTTTGAAAACAAAAATAGCAATTGAGAAGATTTTAGTATTTTATTTTATGAGTATACTACATCAGCCAAGGGTGTTGAAAGTATAGCTTGCAGGCCAAATGTGGCCTATGGGCAAATTTCACATGGCCCACAGCTTTGGTTAAGTCATGCTGTAGTTGGCATGCTTTGTCAAAGTCTTGCTTTAGCTTTTCATCATTTCACCCATAAGCTTTTGCTTACAATTTACAGGATTTAAAAAGGTAATTAACACAAAATTGATTTCCTAGCAAAATACTTTAAGATTAGATTTAGCTGCTTGCCCTTGTGGTGAACTGTTACTGAAATGTAAATATGTGCAGTGGAATCAGTATGAAGTTATGAAAGCAGAGGATGGCATGCAGATGCCTGAAAAGCTCTATACCAACTCATGGAAATCTGTGTTACATTTCTTCCTAAATTGTTGCAGGTTATGTCAGTGTTTGTTTGAAATAAGTCGTCAGTATTTTTTACATTGCACCATGCATTTTATGCATGCCTATGACTATTTTAAACATGTACATCTTGTATGTTAAGTTCGTTTTGCAAATATTATGTGGAGAGCTTGTACTTACTAAATCTTCACAATTAGAGCAATTTTGTTACCTTTTAACATGTTTATATGAATTTTTATCTTTTGGAAAAAGTGCTGGTAATCAGTGACAAGTTGCATGTAACACAAGCACTTTAGGTATGACATGTATGACAAGGCAGCCAGGCATGGTAAACCAGATGTGATAGCTGTTTAGTGGGAAAGATATGGCTTGTAGTGTGCACAGTTACTGGTGCTTTATGGTTGACTTGGAATGGCATCTCAAATCCTGGTGGGGACAAAATTTGGTGGCTGTGCGGTCCAGCATGCTGCACAGAGAACAGACAATATTCCTTTCATCCTGACCTGTTAACCTGTTGTGTATTGCCTAATTCAAAGAGTAGTTTATAACAATGTTGCGATTTTTCTCCAAGGATGCTAACAAACTAAAGGGATGAATTTGCCTGGTAGCGTGATACAAAAGATCACAAAAAAATCTCATATGCCTTTCCAATGAATCCAGTATGGGTGAGGTGATTGATACTAGGTTCTTGGATAATGGTGACCAGCAATTTTGATGCAGTGCTGCAGTTTCAGATCCGGATGTATAGGTCTATTTGTTATAGTTTTGTTCCATACCCAATGTTTATCTGTACTCTTCTGACTATGTTACACTTTTGATTGGTCAGCTTCACAACACTATACACATTTAAACTACCCCAGTCAGACCAACATCTTTATTTTGACAAAAGTAATCTAGTGCATCTACTTATGACCCAAAATTTCTTTAGGTGCAATCTAATGGCATTGTACTTCTGTATGGAAAGATCCTTAATTTTGGATACTAGTCTGGATTGTGTGGCACTTGTTGACCAGCTATCATTTGTGACAAAAAAATTCCATGTATGGCAAGTCATGTGTAATTGCTTCTCAGTGTGAAGATGATGTGTGGTGCATGAATCTCTGGTGTGTAATTGTGGACTTCATATTGTTTTCTAATTTCAGCTTGAGAAAATTGTCGAAAAAGAGTAAAAACTTCTTTGGCAAGGTTGATTTTCTCATCTTTTATGATGTTCAAAACTCTGTTTTACATATATCCCACCTCACTTGTGCCATGAATTTTAGACTGGTAGTGGTGACTCTTCATTTTTTGAAGTTGTTCTTAATGCCCTCATTCACTTTTCTTTCAAACAGCTTTGTGCTTCTGCACATATTGTATATAGTCTAGAAAAAACTTTAGCATAAGTTGGTTCAATGAATGCTTTGCAATTAGAGCTTAGAAATATTGAAAGGAATCTAGAGCACTGTGTGGAAGCTGAAGCTTATCGTGCAGATAAATATGGTAAGTGCTTCATGTTTATGGTAATTTGCTACAATGATAAAGCCAAGCAGTAAATATGATTTTGTGCTTTATTGTTTTACTAATTTGCCTTGAACTTCTGTGGTAAATTGACAGTCTACGTGTGTATTTTGACAGGAGGTTGCACTTGTTCCTACCTATTTATGTTGACCTATTTGTACAAGAAGTTTTCTTATGCTGTTTAGTGTTTATAATACGAAGAATTGTAACTTCGTACATGAGGACATGTTGCTCACTCTTTGAACAAGGATGCTGCTGATTAGTTTTTCTGTGTTAAAACAATCCTGTGGAATAAAAAACTTAAATCTTAAAATCATGCATTGTAATGGCAAATGTTTTGTTTAGAACTTAGAAGGTTAATTTATGAATGTTGTCATTTATACTAAGCCCTCATAAGACTGTCTATTGAAAGAAATCCTTTCTCAGCACAGAATCAGACACTAAGATCTTACAGAGTATATATTTTGCCTACAAAGTAGGCATCATCAGCTCTTATTC
>JGI24022J15233_10011534_pt1 | contig 10088 bp, 8 predicted proteins | sample Ectturendosymbi2_FD_15233 | JGI IMG/M metagenome (IMG submission 15233)
GCATTACGGGCCATTAGTTTTTAGGTGGTTCGCTCCCCTAAGTTTTCTTTGATTTCAGTCAAAACATGTCCCGCAGTTTGGGCGCAACCTCGACCCAGTTTCTGACGTTGCTCCTTCAACCAGGTTGTCCGCCAGGAGAGTCATGTCGCAAAGCACTTAAAAACCAACATGGAAAAGCGTTTGAGCGAAACGACATCCTTGAACGCTTCGGCGATAATCCTTAAAAGCCAAAATACTCCTTTAACTGCTTCCTGGCGAGTTTAAGTTACCGTAAGCGGCACTTAAAAACAAGCGAAAGGCAATCGTGAAACCGGAGACGAAATTCGCCAAACACGTGGTTCTTTTTCTGCACTATGATTTGGTCAACATCAAATGTTACGTCGATAAGCGAATCAAACACATCACAAACCTTTACTTGCGATTTACTCAAACAATGGAATATAAGGCAAGAAGCACTGAAAAAAACTGATATTTGTATGTTGAAACCTGTTTTCGTACAATCGATATCCTTCGCAAACGTCACAGTTGAATTAAAACCAGTAGAAACTTCAAATGATGGGCAATGAATTAAAAAAACAAACCAGTAGAAACTTCAAATGATGACGATTTTGAAAAATATGAAATAGCGCTACTTTTTCCGTTAAAGGATCAAAATCATAATGTTTTGCAATCGGTTCATTTCATAAGATAAGAACAAGTGGCCCCATCTCATAGCTGGTTCAAACCCGTCACCTGTGGCTTGCGGCTCATTCCACAAGTATGTTCGTGAACAAAAATCTTGCTTTTTATGGACCTTGCTCGGTACACAAACTTGGTCGTTGAACACCCAAGCTAAGCACAACATTTTGAACAGCGAAACATCAAATTTGCTTGACAAAGCAAATAAGCTACGAACTGCAAAGCAATCAAGCTATTCTGCGTCGCTGAGTGTTCTATGTTTAGCGCATCGCTTGCACGGCGAGTATTTTTTCACAAATTTGAGTTTTGAGTTGCGAGCAATTGGTTGCATAACGGGGCAACATGCGCGTATTCTACTGAACAGCACCAGCGAAATTGGAGGTGTATAAAGATCTTTTAAGTTTATTGTCATGCAACTGATGCTGCACTAAAACAAAATCTCCGATGTTGTACAGGAGGCGTTCACTGAATTCCTTTTTAGTTTGACAGCAAAATGTGCACGGTATGTCCAATAATATTGCGAGCGAAACGCAATTATGATGTCTGTGGCGTGCAGATATATTTGCCGAAACCAATTTTGCAAAAGTGTATTGATCCAGATGCGATGACGTCATCAGATAAACTACCTGCTATTTCATAATCCACTCGAAAATGGACCATAGTACGTTTGTGTTTGCACGAGCCACACAGGCATTGACATATGCAAGGCTTGCTATTTTCGCTGAACCCCTCGAAACTGTCTCTGTGCCGCAGTTACCGGCAATCGTATTCTGTTTAAAATTACCATCACTACCAAAGGCAATTATCCTTTAAAGCGATATCAGCAATGAACACGGCTGCAGGGAACTGCTTGATTCCAATGAAACCTCTATTTTTCCGCAATCCTTTTGTGTAACCTAGCAACTGGCCACGCTGTCGCTCGCCAATCATGCGACTGAGACTCAAATATTTTGGGAAACAATAAACAAACTTTAGCCTTGCGGAAAGCTTGGGAAAATGTCTCATATCTTGTTTTCAACTCTGAAAAGAAATATAATTTAAAAATATAATTCCTCCTTTCATAAATTTAAGTATTTAATCAGTCAGACAAGCGTTGGCGAGTTTTATTGCTCTTTTTCCATTTTTACAGGTAAAAATTGAAAACCTTTTGGACATATTTTAGTCGTAATTTTTAAGATAAGTTGTATTATTTTGGACAACAATATCTGTTTAACATGGTTATTCCTACAACGTTGTGGCAAACGGTACGGTACAGATCGACTAAGAAAATACTGTTCTTGATAGCTGTTTCTTTGTACCCCATGGAAGCCATAGTGATTCAAAACTACATTTGTGAGTAACCTACTACAATATCACAGTTTTACTGTAAATGTAAATTTGCTGTTCAGGTAAAAGTTTGAAATGCTAAAGAATGAATTTCTTAACACTACATGTAACTTTCAAAAAATGATGAATGATTTCGAGCGCGTCGAAGTTGCGCGTGTTCGTAAATTAGCGACGTTGCCATCTCAAATTCCAAATCGAAATGACAACTCATGGATGCAAAATATTCCAAAATCAACAGTTGCGCGTTTGATCTGCCATATTTCACGCAAAGATCTCGTTCCCCGTCACTAAGTTCAGAAACGATCTCGGACTACGGTGTTTGTGAGCGGGGTCTGTAGTACAAGGGCCTGTTGCCGTTTGATTTCTGCTTTTCTAACCGAGATCCGTTTGTCACGTTGTTTGCTTAACGGGCGATTCTGTGGCGTAATCTTGTGCGGCGCCGACAAGAGAAACTGTTACCCCGACTTTGTTTCCCACTGTGAACATTGCGACGGGCGTTTGATAGGGCGCTTATCGAGCGTTTGAATTCCAGCGCAAGTGAACGGCAATTCATAGCGCGACACCTCTAAGAAGATTACGAAATTGTTGCGATAGAGGCGCCCTGCGAAACGAGTCGCGGACTCGCTGCTGAGAATCAGCCCAGTGTTCACCTCCAGTAACCCGTTAGGGTAGAACCATAGCAGGAAGATTAATTTCCTTTCGTGAATGCCGCCTTTAATCCAGAAAATTGATAGTAACGAACTTTTCCTCCCACCCATTGTGGCTCCTCTGAAACAATTTCCACGAACGACTTAAATTGTTCTGGTAAGTGCAGCAATAGGTCATTTTCGCGACTTTGAGGAAGTTCAACTTTCGGACAGACATGGTGGAATTTCGTTTTCAATTCTCATTTAATCTTGACTTACGTGGTTCAATTGCATGATCGTTTGAAGAGCGTACCCAACAAAATTCACCAATGACTTTTAGGCCATGACTGATATAAAAGCAGCAAAATATTTGAGAGTTTGTGTGATTCCATTTGAAGTAGTTACAATGTGCATATAATGCCGGTTCTATCCAATACAAAACTGGCAGTGCGTACGTCATACCCCCCTGTCGCCACTATTAATATTTTAACATCGCACCAGTGACCACCACTGACCCCGCAAACAGTTTTCTTTGTCGTGTAGGAACAAGTCAGACTCCCGGTGAAAAGAATCGATTGGTACCAACTGTTTTTATTTCGTATCGAATATGTTTACATAAGTCATGCGATTCGCCTTCGCATGTAACTGAAGAGTCGTTACAGGTTCGTCAAATTTCCGGTCATACCAAACACTTCTGTCCTGATCTGCAGGGGGCCATGTTTGGCTTGTGCAATTCACAAGTTCTTGCATGGGTGGAGCAAATTCCTTGTCACGAGTAATGATGTTTTTTTAGACAGCGCGACGTCTCTGATGTGTTTCAATGCAGCAGTGTAGGTCGTCGCTTTAAAATAGGGGTGGGCAATTAACTTGGCCCGAGGGCCACTTTAAGAAGGCCACGTATAGCGGAAGGCCATACCTTGAACCTTCTAAAAGAAACAGAAGCAAATATCGGTTCAAGTTAGCTTCAGCGCTAACATTAACTGTGATGAGTTGGAGGATATTTAAGATTTGAAGATTTTCCTGAATGCTTCCGCGGGCCACTGAAAACGCTGTGGCGGGCCGTATGTGGCCCGCGGGCGCTATTTGCCCACCCCTGCTTTAAAACAACTGCCACCGATCCATAAACGACGCAGCAGCGCGTTATCAGTGCCGGGAATGTGACGAAAAACTGCATATTGTAACGGCGCTTGGAAATTTAAACTGCATCTTTTACGACAAAAACTTAATCGAGGCGCATATTTCATGGTCTCGCAACTGCAAGTGGAAATGCATTTCCACATATTGATACTTTACTTACGTCAAAAAAGCGTTGATTTTGGTATCAGCTCACCTACTGGCAAACCGTTAGGTTCCAACTGTGAACGCCTAGTAGCGGACGAAGAGCCGCACATCAAGCACGTTACGCATACAAAGCTTCTCTGTTTTCACGTTATTGTTTCGCTGAGAGATTAAGCGCAATCCAATAGCCTCAGTTTCTTCCGATCAAACGAACAAACCGCCGACGGCGTGGAATTTGGAAAGCGCGTGCACCATAGCCCCACCTAGGGGTAAGAATACAGATCCTTCAAAGAGGCTGAGCAGCAAAAGACAAAGGCAGCGGATTAACCGCACTCATTCATAAAGTCCTGTATCGAGCGCTTAAAGACGGATGCACTTCTGATGAGTTACATGAGAAATCATAAAGAATTTTAAAGCTTTTCAAATATAACAATTCCACTTTTACGTACTGTATGTTAAGACCAGCTATGTCCAACCCAAATGGCTTACTGAGCCAAAAAGTATGTCACTATCTTGACCAGGGCCTCACTATGAATGACATATTATTGTGGGCTGCACATTGAAGGGCTTACTCTGGTTTTAACAAACAAAATGTAGCTTAAACTAATATACTGAAAGTGTTCGAATCCTCACTGCAACGGTAACAGACGTGATAAAGTGGCACTGAAGACCACTTTCATCAAAAATGACAAATTAAAGATTATCAAACAAGGGCAGGTTGTCAGTATGCAGGATGCTTTCACTACAGCGAAAACTAAAGTGGGCCGCACAAAACCCTCGACTGGGGCGCATGCGGCCCGCGGGTTGGACGTAGCCGGTTAAGACGAAGAAGCCAAATGTAACAAGTTCACCCAGGTTTGTGGATTGCCCAAGATTATGGTTTTTATTGAGGATTGAAATGTAGAAAACAGTATTGTTAAAGCTTTCACTGCGGTTTGTCGCACGATTCCACGAGGATTTCTAGGTAAAATGACTCCTGTCGCTATAACCGCGCTCGCCCTGTTATGCTTTTATGGTCAAAGACCGTTGTCAAGCACTGGCTGCTTTATTCCCTATTTCGTAGGAGATTAAACATTCAAGGCAACTTTGGGAGTCTCATCGGCTGTCTTTTCCATTATAGGTCGAATTACTTTACAAAGGAGGTGCATACTGCTCTGGAATTTTATCGCTGTTTTTACAAGGCGGCGGAATTTAATCCAAATCGAACATGCCGCTGCTACTCCACATGTTCCGTCCACGGCGCAGCCAACTAACACGTGCTATACACAATCAGTTTCCATGACCCGATCAAAGCGTTTTCGTGTCGACTACGCCGTTCGTTATTAATAGCGAGATTAACCGAACAGATGTTTGCTTTGTCCGTCTCCTGCCCCTTTTTGAGCGAAACCTACCGCGTAGCACGGTTTCACTTGAAACACGTGGCCTTAGTAACTTTGATCTCGTGACGCTGTTGCAGCCCATGTTCTCGAGAAGCACAGGTGGCGTCGTCTCCGAAGGGATTTGTGAAAAAAATATGACAGTTTGCAGCTTGAACTGCTTTAGCGACGCAAAACTCTGAGTTCTCACCAAAACCATGACAGCTGAATTCTGAACTTTACGGAAAAACTGCATGCGCTTGTGCAATTGTAAACTATTCAGCATTAACTTCGATATCGTTTTTCTCATGCACCGCGGTTGTGCAATTTGCTGGTAAAAAAAAGCAGTTTTGTTGAGTAAAAAAATCCGAAGGAAGGCAACAAGAAGTGACCGTGTTGCGAGTAAACGCGCAGATGCGAAGCTCCACGACATTTACTGGAATGCAGCGTCAGGGGCAGGATAGTTTTTGAAAAGCTTTCTTGACGTAACTGAGCTGTTTGGAAGGGCGGGAATTCTCGGAGCATTCGTCTGCCCCAAACATTTTCCCGTTTGTTTGCACAACAAACCCAAGCGCGATGTCAGATCAAATGCGAACAAGCGTTGATCTCGCGTTGCAAAACATCAAGGCCTCCATTAGACAAAAGCAGCTGAAAGTGGAGCGTGCGAGCGAGTTTAAGGGATAAACGTTGTTCTTTTGTGCGACGCCATCAACAATGCCGGCTAAACTTACCCTGGCTTATTTGCGACAAGCACAACTCAAGAGTGAGGGGCCGCAATAAAGTATCGGCTTGACGTAATGTTAATTTCAAATAGGTTTTCGGCCTGTCGGGCAAAATTCGTTTTATCTGAAATTCAAGACCTTTCTTGGTCTTTTTGTATCGCTAAATTCCCCCCATTTAAAGAGCGATGGAGGACAACTTTTATACGGAACCGCATTGTGAGCATGTTGGAAGAGATTGAATTACCGCGTGGCGTATAAACGTTGGTCCTCATGAAATACGGTTAGCACAGGAATGCTATCGCATAGTACTTAACTGCTGCTGGCTAATCAACAGAGCGCTGATCTCAATCCAGCCCGTAACAATACACAGTCAACACATGCCGCAATGATTTATCAAATTTCACTTACAGCAACCACCGGTCATAAAACTGTGTGATTCATAACACAAATTCTTTTTTTCGAGAAACACTGTCCCAGCCTGAACGTAAACGCTCCTCTCCTTATGACAAAGTTGCAGAAACGACACAGTTGCTGTCACTTACCGGTCGCGTGCCTGAATTCCGGCGTTAAATTGGGTAGGTTCTGAATTCCCTGTGCGTCGCCGGGATTAATGGCAAAGATGAGAATGCAGCCAAGCAGACAGTAGGCAAATACTTGAGCTCTTGACAGCGCTAATCCAACGCAAAGCCATGAATTAAGATTAAGTTCATCAGTGCTTGTGAAGTTGGCGACGACTGCCGCTTTGGATATTCGCGTTTGGTGTCTTATCATTGATAAATGACTCTGGTGCAGTAAGAACCCGTCGTTGAAATGTCTGAGGTGCTTCCGTGAGCATTTGCAAGCGCTTTGCAAGCGGCCAGCTTCTTTGCAGGCTATTTCATTCCGCTGCATGCAGTGGTATCCGTAGCACTGATGGGTGCGTAATGATGATGTTCCCTGAGCAAGATAACGGTCTTTCATTACCTTCCGGCGGCTGGGCTCTCTGTTTCAACGGTGGCAATCATTCGAATAAAAGATAATGTTATTTGCTGATGTTTTCATTAATCTATTTAGCAAGTCTGGCAAAACAAAAACAGGCAAAAGTAATGCTCCACACCACTCCACGTCATAGAGGATACGAATCAGCATGAGCTCGAGCACGCTTTGGTTCATTATTCAGAAAAGTATTACATTCCTGTGCTCTTAAAGTCGTACAAACTTGTATTTGCAAGTTTTTTTCTCGAACTCGATTAACTGTCGGCAATGTTTTCTCCGTGGGTTGTGCCAGATCGATTACAAGCTATAATGTACAAAATTTTATTGAAATTTTTTTCTCTCTTTGAAACCCATAAAAGGAATAAAAAATACTGTGTGCACGATCAAGCTCAATCAAATTTCAGTGCTACGAACCACTCTCTTTTAGCCATCTAAAATACAGTCAACGGCATTGCCACGGCTGAGAATTGGTGGTCTGATGCTGACATCAAAATCTTTCAGTTTATTTGCCCAGACATCCAGCAGTACTGTTGATAGACACACAATGTAGTAACACAGCTTCCCAAACGAACCACTTTCTATTTACGCCAGTGAGCAATACGTTTGGTTTCTTCAGCATGCTTCTTTCTTAACACAAGTAAACTACCGCCTGAAAAATGACTACCAGGCTCATTCAGTCGACCTTCCTAATCATCAAGACCGCTGTTAGTCGCACGTAAGCTCTTTGGTAGTTTGCATGCGTGAAAGTGCTGGTTGGAACCAGAGACAGAAAAACCTTTATTTCTCATTCGAGTTGCCGTTTTGCGACACCCTGAGCTAAAACGGCACCCTTTCCATCTAAACCCTTTTTCCAATCTTCTATTATTTGATCCGAAGTAACAACGGACTACGAGGGCGTTACCGGGACCCGGTACGATAGCATTTTTACTTGAAAATGTCAATCTGCCGCTCTGCAAACAACCAACAGTCTCAGGCGTGCCAGGACAATCTTGTGATGTCACGTTCGAAAGGATTACAAACGTAGAGATAGAGGGCAATATTTGCCGCGTGCTGTGTGCTTGCCGATTAACCATGGAACGAGGGCGCTTATTCATTAACCAGCCTGCAAACAATCTCGAGCTCAAAATTAATTCTACCCGTTGTGAGACGCCTGCTTTCTTGATTTTTCGCATGCTACTCCCACCTTCCTCAGGTCGCGTCGCTGTTGGTTACAAGTCCAAAGCATTGGCGTTCAAGCGGTTATCCGTTAGTGTCCCCTCCCGCGGGACCTAAGGATCTGTTAGCGCACGTCAAACCCAAGACAGAACAGGCGCAAATCCTATTAATCAGTTTGAAACCACCGGTACTCAAAGGACATGGGCGCCCAACTTGCTCGGCTGCTTTGCACGTAATCGCCTTGTGTGAGACAAAAACTTTGCCAAAATGCAGCTGCGCAATCGCGGCCAACGCCAGCGGCTATTTTTTCGTGCCCCTGCGTCGACGCCCTTGATCGTAGAGAAAGCGGCATCAGCAGCAACGCGACCTGCATCCCATGTTTGCCCATGCGACTCGCGTCAATCACGCAGCGTGAGTGAAAGTATAATTGGTCGGCGCATCTTTTTCCCAGACGGTTGTGACCCGATCAGCGTCGCAACGCGAGAAGGCCCGGATCGCGCGTGTTAATGATCAAACTGTTGACAACCAGGGTATGCCTGATGCATTTCTCCACGATAAGGGACGGTCGGCTCTTGGGAAAGGCATGAAGTCACATATGGTAAGCCAGGAACGGACCGGTGCGAAGATGACGGGCAAACTGACAATGGCGAATGAAGAAAAAACGGCAAATTTGCCCAAAGTTTTCGCAATTGTTGACAGGTCAGGTCAAGCGCCATTCAACGACGTTTGTCCGCAAACATATTTGCGCTTGTCATCTCCATACTGGCGACTCACCCAAAATTTCGTCTGTGACACATCCATAAAGCAGCTTAAATGGAACTCAATTCACTGACTGCTGCTTTTCCTCGTTGCGCTGTGCCTGATCGATTACAACCTAAAACCAAACCAGGTTGTTTTTTTCTTCATGTCTGAAAGTCTTCACAAGTGACGTAATGTCAGCTGCTGTTCCCAAAACACTTCGGCTTTTCGTTTTGCACGAAAAAAATGAGAGTTGTTTCAGCGACACGCGACTAGAAAATAATAAAAATATGACTAATTTTCTTTTCTGTGATAAATTGCTTTGACGTGACCAAACAATGCACTACATATCCACTCGACAGAACGCAGCAAAGTTATGCGATGACGTGCAACTTGTCAAAGATTTCGGGCGTGATATCTACATTTTGCCTCTCAATCCGCTATTCATATACGCCGCAGTCTTGGGTTAAATATTTGTGCGCTGTGTGGTCTACTACAATTTGCATATCGCGCTAACGTCCCATCAGGAACCATTACAAAGTCTCTGGCTGACTCCTCAAATATCGACATCATTTATTGCACGAACGCGCGGCAGACAGATAACTGTTTCTGACTCATGCTCGCAGATCAGGGTCGGCAACGCAATTCGCGAGCTTTATAGTCCAGCTTCGGATGCTGCATTTTCTTTTCCAAAGCAAAATAGCTGCCTTCTAAAGTGCCCTACAGCTGCGCATTCCCGTCAGCGGTCGCGCATTATTGCGATGTCGAAAATGATTTTGCCAGTTGCTCAAGCACGTAAATTCAGGCCGGCCTCTGCGTTCACGGCTGCTGCGACACTTTTAGAAACGCATATTTGTGTACTTGCACTCGATGCAACGCACGGAAGCCAGGCGTACGCACCGTCAGATCAGTTCACAGTGCGTCACGCGCAACACTACAAAAAAACTGAGGAGAAACTGCGCCGCCCCAGATGGGAGGCCGGCGGGGAGACAATTATCTTCCGCAAACTTTATCGCGCTCATTTTAATTTTCATCGAAGTAGGTTTTTATCACTGAAGCATGCCAAATTGTAGAACTGTGTATCGGCCGCTGGCAACAGCTCCGACAGTTCTGTTTTTCTAAAAGTCGCTTGGAAATGGACATGAATGCCCGCTTGACACGCCCTGGTTTCCTTCCAAAGACGCACTTCGTTTAGTGGCAGGTGCTCTTGCATTTCATGTCATTATGTTTGCCCG
>JGI24022J15233_10011535_pt1 | contig 10088 bp, 7 predicted proteins | sample Ectturendosymbi2_FD_15233 | JGI IMG/M metagenome (IMG submission 15233)
CCTCGTTATGCCCCTGCTCCTCGGTTAATAGGTCCAGTTGCGGCCAAGATTGTCCGGCCCCGAGATGGGCTTAATAAGCGTGGATTACCGCGTAATACTGACTTTTCCTGCTGTGATCTTTACGAGAGAATAAAAGCGAACAAAGACTTCGTGAAGAAAGTACATAGCGCACAGACAAACATGATTGGGCAAATGTGTAAGTTTACAAATGTTTGAACATTGTCTGGTTTCTTAGTAAAATACATTATATTTTAGTTTTTCTTGGTGTCTTAACTATGGGAATCCAATATAGCTACATACTCCAAGTAAGGTATATGAACGACATTTCTCTGATAAGGCTCGTTGTTCTGAAGCGTCCCGTTTTTCAAACACAAAAATATGGTATGCCTAAACGATCCGAAAGGCGTAGAAAGCGAGTATAATGAAACTGTCCTCTTGTTAGCCTTGTATTGTACACCGCGTAAGAACATGCAGTTGTCGCCACTGTGTCATTCACTAGCAAAGAAACCTTTTTCCATAGCGCAGAGTAAAAGGAGAATAAAAGTCAGCAATCCACTCGTTACCATTTCTTTATGGAGCACATTACTGGATATTTTGTACAAGACTTTACTCAGTGGCTCTTGCTTTTTCTGAAGTCAAACAAAGGCGTGTGCATCGTTCGTAAGAGCATGCGAAATAGAGAGGATGCTGATGCACTTCCATTTTCAAAAGATTAAATGCTTTCCTATCCAGATACAAGGTTGTACGCTTGCTGAGATTTTTGAAAAGCTCCTGGGTGCGTTTCCTGGAGTGGTTTTAGGATTGTAGAACTCATGCAAAAGGTTAATTTTTTAAACGATGTATTTGCGAACATGAAGCATTTGAATGTAAAACTATGTTACTACTAGGAATTCCATCATTGATTTGACGACCTCATTTTCAAACATAGCTACAATAGATCGGTTTGCAGCAGGTGAAGGTGACATATTCACTGTGCTTGATAGCAGTTTTAGATTGTAATAGTTTGTAAATATTATAATGATGTAAAGTGCACAGATTTTACTACGTTTCTTATGATCTCATGTTTTAGAAAATGTTTGAACTTTTGAAATAGGCCTTAGATTCTACATTAGAAGCAGTGTAGCAGCATAACCTTTTAGCATACGTTTTTCGAAAAGTTACTGCCCCTCACTGATGTGAGTGGGTTGCGCAAATAAAGCAGTTTATCACAAACGTGATTGAAGAAGGAAGATCACAGTTTAACACACGGAAGCATTTGAGGAACTAATATTTTAGCTGGTAAGCAATTTGTTATTTATACTTCTTTCAGCGTTTTGAAGTACTTAATCAGGTTTCGTTTCGAAAAATATGCTAACAACACTGGTTTCAGTCACCACAAACGCAGCGTTGTTTTAAAATGACTTTGAATCGGATAAAACATTTGCTTTTTGCAAATTTCCTTGATTGACTTTTGTTATATTTGACACTCATGCGCATGTTTTAAATTGAACGTGCTGAAAGTCAGGCGGGAAACTGCTGGGAACCCGAAATTTACAGCCGTTTAGAATGCGCCTTAGCTGCAGTATTGGGCTCCTCGTCAACAAACGTTTGTGCGTAACTTCTCAAACTTGCCTGTAAGTCTTGTGATAAGAAATAAAGTTGCAGTTTGAAAAAGTGCTTATGTTCTTTGTTATCCAATGCATGCATTTGCGGCATATTTTTATTGCGAAAAGTATAGTCACAATATGGAAAACATATTATTTGGGTCTACAGTACGTTTTAACTTAGTCATAAGTTATCCTAGGAAAAAGAAATACTTCAGTGGTGCAGAAGAGTGAAGATTCAGATTTTTGTACAAGATTTTTGTACAAGATTTAGACCAGCGTTTCATTCATGAAAAGTTGTCAAAATCCACTTAAAAAGTATACTGCCCCCAAACTCGTTTTTTCCGGTTGTGTAAGTTGTTTGTACCAGGGCTGGCTGTTTCAGTCCAGTAGAAACCCTGTATTTAGTTAGATTTCAGTGATCAACTCGATGCCCGTCACCTTACAAATCGATCTAGTAGACATGTCCTGGACTGTATTGAATCTACCTACCGAGAGAAAAGATTTGGAAAGTCCTAAGATGTATAAATGTTGATAAGATTCTTCCAGAGAACATGGTTAAAAATGATCCTATTAAATTTAGCAGTTTTATTTTTTATGTTTTATAAGAAGCTAAATGGAAGAATGGGACGCTTGTGCTCAGTTTCGGATAAAAAAGCAAAACAAGGACAACGTAGATCAGGACCAAATCCGGTCCGCGAAGCCATTCCATCCGACCTGGGAGGCATTTGATCCGGCCGCACAGACAATTTGTCAGTAATGAAAAAACAATATATGTGCAAAACAAATGTTGGATTGGTAGAATGTAACTTATTTCGAAACAACGTAAGATGCCCGACTCTCGAAATGCTGTGCAGTAGCTTATGTTGCCCTCTGGCAAAAAGTTTGGATATCCCTGCTAACCACCTATTGTACGGATTGTTTTGTGAAATGTTCAATTATGGACAACGTTCTACAACAAGCTACTGGAATCGAGTCATCACCTTATTCATGCGAGATCTCTAGCTTAGTTTGTTCTAAAACACTCAGATGTTCTAGACAATACTGGCATCTAAAAAGTACAGTGAAACAGCAGTGTAGCGTACTACAAACAGCAGAGCCAGGCCATGTTACGTAGCCTACAGAATTTGACTACACTCCACAGTCACACAGCAGTTTGATGTTGTTATTGCTGCAATATGGAACGCAAAACAGTTAAAACTAACAAGTTGTACCATTTCAAAACAGCAGACGTGATTTAAATTCACCCTTGCATCATCCAACTAACGCAGGCGTTATAGCGACAGCCAAACCTTGGGCGGCTGCTTCGCGAACACACTTACGAACCAAGCAACTACGAGCGTGCTGTGCTCACTTTTCCGAGAGCTCATTCGATCACTCAAGCAGTTGGCGACTCAGCAGTAATCGTATCACGTGACCAGGAAAGTGAACTCATCAGCTCACTTAAAGCGCCATGTAAAAAGCCCTAGTGGTCTTGGGCTCAATACACAACGTTTCGATTTAGACGCGGACACTCGGTCACTGCAGCCTTGCTATACCCAATAATCTAAGTTGCGATAACTTTGCCACTTAGATATCGTAGTCGTGGAACGCTATTACTTGGTTGATTTTGTTAACGACTTGTGTTTTGTGCAAATGCAATTCTTATCATTTTTAACAGTTCGTTTTTTTATTAGACACATTTCGCGTTTTTTTACATTTACTGCTATTGAAACCCGTTTTTTAGCGAATACCAATTATATTTTTGAGTGGCATTGTTTTTACAAAATCAGAGTCAATTTCAGACACGATGGACATGGCATCAGCATTTAACACCTTTGCTAATAACACTAAAAACGAATGTATCACGTTTGTCTGCTCATAGTGGTTCTCAATCTCCTGTTTCTGGAAAGCTTTCTTTGAAGGTGGCTATTTTTAACAAATAAAGTATTTTGCGTGATTCAAAGATCTAATAATTTTAGATTTTCAAAGTTTTAACACTGTACTCATTGAAATGTTCAAGCTCTTTAATAAATTGATGGTGCAGTAGATAAAAACATGTCATATTAGATCATTTTACTCACTTCACACATCGTTCAAAAACAAAACTTTTTTGTTGTTTTCCATTTTGGACTTACTCCCAAGAGGCATCCATCTTTCAGCACCATAAAAGAAGTGGTAAAGCCAGGAGGCATATCTAGGTCACATATTTCAATTGTTGAAAAGCAAATGTGGTTATAGTTAACAGTCACATACCCATAAGTCGATTGAGAACACTTTGTAGCAAAGATTGGAAGTACTCTATTTCATGTTGTGGCTAAAGAACACCCCCTTTCATGTACCTCAAAACCCCTTAGGGACTGCAGCAGCCGATACATTGACGATGCTGCTTGATTGTTGCGATAACTCGCAAACCGCTAAAATTACGTCCACCCGTAAGGTATTACAAGAAAGGTATTTTTCACCGCGTATCTTTTGGGGTGTGGGCGATGAATTTGTGACGTCATTTGTGACCTCAAACTGGAGAAAAACAAAAAATTACAGTAGCTAAAAAAACAGTACGTATGTTCAAAAACATTTCGAAAAATATGCAAAAACATTAGAAAAATTCATTCTACTTAAAAAATGTTGGCCAAGACCCACAGATTGTAAAAAAATTGTCCAAATTTTTTTGGGGCACAGAGAGGAATTTGTGAGTGTTTTAGTTTTTTCGTTATTTTTCTCATGAAAAATTGCATATCTACGGGTCTGAACACAAAAATCTTCATTTTTCAGAACGTTTTTTCATCCACTTCCTACAATATCCTACCAAACTTTAAGCAGAAATAATATGAAAAAATTTATAGCAATTTGAAATCTTAAAATTGCTAAAAATGTGACGAAAATTTCACTAATAGTTGACAAAAATTAAATAAAAATGTTGGAAAATTTTCGACTTTTTTGTTTTTGCTTGTATTGCTTATGTTCTTTCCAATGGTGCACTCCAACATCCGGTATCGGCAACAGTTTTGGCGCAAAACCCAAACAGTTACTTTTTTTCAAAGTTTCCAGAAATATGTTTTTCCCCCCAAATCTTTTTCCCAAAAAACAGTGGGAAGCGGCTGTTTTTCGTATAGGTGGTTAGTTGTACTTCTTGCAAGCAGTCGAAGCCAAAAAAACGCTTCGAAAAAGTTAAAACGTAGGCGTGAAACATTTTTATTGTAAATGATCAAAAACTTGTCCAAAAAAAACAAAAAAACAAAAACGTCGATTTAAAAAAGAATTCATACCTTTTGGTTGGACTCATATGAAAGATCTCCCGAAAACCTTACTTGCAATGTTTTACTTTCAACGTAACTTCAGTGGTTCCCGAGTTTCCGCCGAAAAAGACGATGATATATGGGCGCCTGCGGTTCCTAACAAAGGGAGTGGTAGGCAGTAAATGTCTTCAACAAATTTCAGCGTGATTTCACTTAATCAAGTTTTATTTTATTCGACAAATTTGTTTCAAACTCATTACCCGTCTTTGCCGACACTTTTTTTGCCCAGATGAATAAAAAATGGCTTCGCCANTCATAGGCATATGGTCAGTGCTGACTATAAGGTGTGTTTTTTTGCTAGTTGCAAGGCAAGAGCAAAATTATTGTATGCAGTCTCTGGATAAGAAAATGTAAGATGCGATTTCATTGCTCACCACGGCAAAGTCAACAATTCCCAACGGCAGGGAAAAATGTGCAGCAAAACAAAAAATCCAACTGGAAATCCTTTGGTAATACCTCAAAATTGCAGTGGTGGTGTTGCCAGCTGAGCAATTGCCGTACTGAAATTAACAAATGAACTACAGTATATTAGCCCAAGCGTGTGATTTTTCAGATAGTTTGGGGCATTGACAAAATCTTTATGATTTTCACCCTATTTAGAGTACACCTTGTGGAAGCGTATCAGGCTACTTTTAAGAAAAGGTCACGCCGTTCAAATTTTGCCAAGAATTGAAGTTCTAGGTGGCTATCGCATCTTTGAAACATGTTATTGACACGGTCGTCGAAAGATGAGAGAATCGTGGGAAAGGCCACCCTGGATTTTGAGATTTGAACTTTCTTCATTGACTTTTTGGTAGAAAAATGTTTGGAGTTGGCAAAACTAAATTTATCCATTGTTGCACCAACTGGAAAAATACTTGAAATCGCCCCCTGAAAAAATCCACTATTTCCACTGAAAATATTCTTCAGACGCCCATGGTTATTGAAGAAACTGAAAAGTTGAATGGAAAATTAACTCTGCTGGATATTCTTCTTGTTAATGCTACTCTTGTGCCAGCCTGTTAAAGTGCTATTTTCGCAAGAACAGATCGTAATCAAGTTGTGTTATCTTATTCTTGCAAATTTTGTTTATTTTTGCAGTACAAATCGGTCATTGGTTGGTGTTTCGGATTAATTTCAATCTGAGCAACTTTCGTGCTTGAGGNTTTAGGTTTAATCTTACAAGCTGCGATTTGATTTTAACTTATAATTTAATGCTGACAGTATACATTACATTTCCGAACTTCGAGTTTTTACAAATTTTTCATGTGTATTTCAAGAGGATTTTGCCCAGTTTCTTTTCATTGGTTTTTGTTAAAATGTTGCATGGTAACTCACCAATGTCGGAACTAATGAAAGTTATCAAACCATGCTTCTCACACGTTTAGTTCGTTCAAACGGCAACACTGACACCAACACATGCAAAAGACATTTGCTTGTTTCCAGAAAGGTAATTATGATTAATTGAAAAATTTTTATCAAATGATCTGAGATCGTTTTATTTTTATAATTGACAAAACATTTTGTCCATCTAAGATCGTTTTACATTATAATTGACAAAGCATTTTGATGCTGATGACCCACCATGTGATTGATCATCAAAGCTAGCAACTAAGCCATTTGACCAGTCTCGGAAAGAGAACTCTGAAAACATAGCATTGATGGGCCACCACGAAAAATTAGTAGATGCTAGCCACTTTTTTTGTTAGATCGAACAAAAAGTTTTTTTTTTAACTTTGTCACTCCTCACCACTGTTACAGAGTATTTGTTTTTCTTGAGTGTCTGGGAATTATTCATGAGATGTAGGTATCAATAACATGTATACAGATGCATTTTCAGGACATTTTGAAGAAGTGTAAGTGAACGCTGCATCATACTGTGTTAAGCTACCTTCAACTGGACTGTTGGTACGTACGGAGCGTGCGGGAGTGAAACACTGGCATTGTGCAAATGATTCCACTTCCATATTTTTGAAATGTATGGAAGACTCAAACGGCTACACGCGTTTAACTAGTCTTGCAACGAAATTCAAAAATATCCACTTATATTCTTTGGCAAGCAGTACTGCATTATCTTTAACTGGAATTATGTTACGCATTCCAACTACAAAGAAACCATTGATGATGCTGATCTGCCACGGAGGGGATTGAGAAAAATTTGTTTTTCATAATCAAGTATTTTTTGACGTCTTCAAATATGCGTTTGTTCTTTTTGCAAATCATTTTTTTTTTCAATCTTGGATTCACAAGTATAATCTCGATGCACTATTACTGTGCGTGTTTTTATTTAAAAAATGATCTCACTTCTTATCCGTGAATTCATTCCATGCAATTCCAGAGCAGAAGTATTACTTAATTCTGAAGCGGATCTTTGAAGGATTTGACTGAAGATTTTGATGCACTTGGTGGAAATCAACAGATGCGATAAAATGACACAGAGCTCCAAAATCACTCTTTTCGTTATTTTTTTTTGTGAATTACTTCCAGCTTCTGTTTTGTTGCCAGGTTAGTGGATATTGTTGCGTGATTTTAAATAACTGTAAATGTTTTCCGTGTTTTAATGATCCAACGGTGCTTATCAGTTACTACGATTTATTTTTTGCAGAATAATTATTGTCCTGGCAACATATATTCTTCCTTACTAACAATAATGGCGATACGTTTGTTTATGTCATGTCAGCCATCAGTAGTGCTGACATTGAAATTAATAACCTGACTGTGAAAAGTATCAATTAAACTGTAAACGTGTGGTTCGCTGATGTTGCAATTTGTTAGCTTTTAGAAAAGAGCTTGTGATACAGTGGCTTTGGTACGTAAGAATACCGTTGCTTGGCAGGTAAGTACTTTTGTGATAGCAGTGTAACGCTTTTGTGGTTGAAAATTCCCACGATGACATAGTCGGTTGGAAAGGAAAGTCATGTCCCATGATCTTGGAAAACGTCGAATGAAATGTTATATGTTGTTTAATGCAAATTCACTCACACGCACCTTCGCATCCCAAACCGTAAGAATGCTTTGTGATTTGACATGCAGTTTCTTACAAAACCAAATTTAAATGTTGGTGTTCCATTAGTACGACAAAAATTGCTTGTATGCATTTCAGGGACAAAAAGTAGCGTCTTATTTCCAGCTAAACTGGTGAAGTTGATCTAGTGTATTAGCATTCACGCCATAACACTCGTCGATTTTGGAATCTTTTACAAGGCATCAGCTTTCACATACGACCTACAAAAAGATACAACATATCTTTGGATGTGGCCTCAGCGCTTGTACTTGGAATGCAGACAAAATGTTTCACAACGTAATAAAAAACTGGTTTTTGCAGTGTTTCAAGAGATTAAGTACATTTGCAAGTAGATCTTTTTTCAAAAATATGCTGTAATCGCCACTGTTTACCATATCACGTAATCTAGCGGTGATACGAATTTAGCAAAAAATTATTTTTTTCGATCTATTTCGATTTCTGCTGCCGGTTCGCAGGAAAAACCACCACATTTTTTCTTGTTTTATCAGATTTGATTAGTGTTCAGATTTGACTAGGTGATCACTTCACCTTGTTACATGCATATTTGTTCGCGGTTTTGAAAGACAGTAGTAATGTCAGTTTCAAATTCTATAATCACCAATGATGTAGCCTTTCTTCACGTTTTAAAACGTCGACTGACAGCCTTGACGGAAAAATAGTTCTAGGACTACAGCCATCTGATCAACTGCCACCGTGACAACTGCCACTTAGGACAATTGCCACCCAGGACAATTCCCACCCAGGACAGTTGCCACCCAGGATAATTGCCAACCAGGACAACTGCCACCCAGGACAACTGCCAGCTAGGACAACTGCCACCTAGGACAACTAACACCTACTGTAGAACAATTGCCACCCAGAACAACTGCCATATGGACAACTGCCATCTAGGACAAGTACCTCCTAGGACAATCGCCACTCGGAAAACTGCCACCCGGACAACGGTCACCTAGCACAACTGCCACCAGGGATGGATTTACTAATAGGCTATGTAGGCTTAAGTCAAGGGCCTCAAAATCCAAGGGGGCCTTCAGCAAATTGTGGTACGCACAGAGTCAATTGCCGGTATATGATCAGTTTGGCAATTATTCGTCAAAATTTTGCGTCTTCATTTTTCATCAAATTTAGTCTCATTCATCTGATCAGATTCCGTGTTGATAATACCGGGGTCTTGAAACGAGTTTCCATGAATCTCAGTTTGCGGTTTCGTCACGGGTTCGTTATTATGCAACAGATAAAAAATGGATCGATAAGTAAATACACCACCAGCGTGAACACAGAAGACGATGCAACAAACTTTTTACGTCATTCGCGGCGGTCGCGATTTTGCCCATCTCCGTTGCAGTACACAATCTATAAAGTGCTTTCTTTTCACCGCGGTCTCACACTTCATTTGATGCATATCGGATTGGTCGTGTGTAAGGAAAAAATTCGATTTGTATAAAACCCTTGATCCGCGCCGGTGTGCGTTTAGTTCAAGAAAGAAGGACGAACAATTCCATCACCTGTACACGTGCGTCGTGGCAGGTCCAACCATTTGCGGAACAACCACGTTCGTGGCAAAATTTATTCAACATGTGAAACATATGATGACACCTTCGCCGCAAAGAACTGTTTGGTGTTACGGCGAGTGGCAGCATCGCTTCGATTCCGTTCCAAACGTGGAATTTATTGAAGGGCTCCACCAGAGAGAAAACTTTGACGGAACACAAAGCACCCTGTTGATTCTGGACGATTTAATGAACGAAACTAACCGGAGTGTGACAGATTTGTTCACCAAAGGGAGTCACCACAGAAACCTCAGTAATCATCCGACTTTCCCTGTTCTGAATGAAACTTATACAACCGCATGATTCTGCGGCACGCAGTATTCACAAAACTTGCCTGGTTGTTTCATGTCATCGTTAACATTTGGTTTTCTTTCGATGTATTAGTCATCACGACTGCTTTAATCTAAAGCGCGAATCACTTGACCGTAAGTAATCATTCAACTTTCCCTATTCTGAACAAAACTTGTACGACCGTATGATTCCGCGGGACACAGTATTCACAAACCTCGCCTGTTTGTTTCATATCATCGTCAACATTTTTTTGACGATGATTACGATTTATTTATTCGAAAGTAGCAAGCTTATAAAAATCAAATGCTAGAATCGCATCATCTAATCAGCAGCTTAATTTCGCCAGTCACTATTTCTCGTTCGCGTAACTGACCGAGGGTGC
>JGI24022J15233_10011537_pt1 | contig 10088 bp, 5 predicted proteins | sample Ectturendosymbi2_FD_15233 | JGI IMG/M metagenome (IMG submission 15233)
AATTTTTAAAGGGTCTAAGTAGACCGATTGCTTCCAATCAAGTCCCGGACCCGAAGGGACCCCACGCTAAACTGCACTATTATAGGCTTACCCTATGTCAATTACGTACATGGAGTACCCGGTGAAAAATACCATACAAATGCGAAGAATATGACAGTTACAGGAGTAGCGCTGCCATTTCAGCAGGTTTATACCAAGCAATGGACTCAGAATCAAACATCTGTATTGAACAGGGGCTTTCAGAAAAAACAGAGTTTAAAATAGAGCCAATGCAAAATTCTAATTTTTACATGTGAGCCGAGAGAAAAGACTGTCTTACTTTTGTTTGTGGCTTATGCCCGATTATTATGACCAATGGACTTCGTTCATGTGCACAAATTTTAACTGCAGAGTATGCAAAATCACTAAAGGAAATTGTTAGGTACCTAGTTTGGACCTGTAGGGTCCCGATTTCTCTGATTCTAGGGACCCGATTTTCCATTCTAGGGACCCAAATCGGGTCCTTAAAACGCCTTAAAAAAACGGTATATAGGTAGCGTATTTGCCTAATAAGTAAAGACAATGAGGATGCATCGAGATGTTTCAAGCAGTTTTTATCTGAAAACGAATTTACATCGACGTTCAAATGCTAAAACCATTCTGTCTGTGGTGCAATGTAGGAGACTTTCTTTCTTGGTTGGGGTGTACGAGATCTTTCACTAACATCTCGATAAATATGCAGAATTTCTACTTGCTTGTTATTCTTAATATCAAACGGTCTTAAACGTTGTATAGATTTAATTTGAGAAAAATGCACAAACATCAGTAATGTTTTGATTTTTTATTTGGTAGCAGGTGAGGTTCAGCCTCCCTTATTTCCGCAAGTCTCTTTGCTTTCAATTGCAGAAAAGCTATTTAATGCACTTCACTGTGGGTAATACAAGTCAATTTTATCGTTAGTATTTTGCTATTTTAAACAAAATTATAGTCTATTATTGATTTTACTGAGTCAGTTTGGAGACTAAAACTAATGGTATTATAAGTAAGTACTCTCTGATAGTAATGCAGCACCTTCTACACATTTTCCTTTCCTACTTGTAAATTAAACACATACGCAACTTTTTGTGTGAATATAACTTACATGCTTTAGCTCAGTGTTTCTCAAATTCTATGTCCCTATCGCCTTTTTATCACTTTCGACATCTGGTTATCGTAGCCAGTGGGGGCCAAAGAGGCCATGCTCCCCCAGATTTTTAGAAAATATAGCTATTTTGTGCTTTGAGAGGCGTTTTTCTAAGAAAAAGAGTGTTATTCGCCTAAAATCCAGCATTTTCGACCCCCCCAAATATTTGGGCTGGCTACGCCACTGATCGCCCCCACGCGGTATAAAGCAGAACTAAAAATACATTGATAACAGCATTTTATTGAAAGGAATCAACACGTGGTGGTATGGCCCCCATTTCAGTGTGATGGATGTGTTTGGTGACATTCACAAGGCTTTGAAAGGAAAGATGAACCGTAGCGTATCGTGCAATCTGTTAGGCTATTTTATAGTTGGACCAATCGTATGAAGCTAATAAATTAGCAAAAGCCTGAGCGGTAAATAGTTTGCAGTACAAACAATGTTATCCTAATCGAGATAATCACAGGAATCGTTTAGCGCAGTGGTCTTCAACGTGGACGAAATCGCCCCCCAGGGCGCGATTTTATGCGTTGTGGGGGCGATTTTGTGATTTGTGAAATTTAGGGACGATTTCAGTTTCCAGGGGTCGGTTTCTGCAGGTTAAAACATACTAAAATGTTGACTTGATTCCGAAAAAAACAATATTTGTTACTTTGGAATCAAAACATTTGATACACTTTCGACTTCATCGTTCGTAACAAAGGTTATAAAAGATATATCGGACTGGTCACGCATCAATCACACTAACATCATTCTGTGTAACGCTTCACTGCACTAACTATTCAAGACCACTAAGATTGTCACTGGTTGGGACTTGAGCAATGCGGTTCTCACGAAGATTATAGGGTAACCGATTTTTGACCCAAAAACTTGTAATTTTGACTTTATAATTTACAAATTTTGACTTATCAATATCCTGCGTTTCAAACTACAAAATAATTCAACCTTTGGTGTTGAGGTTAACTCAAAAGCATATTCATACATGTATACTTCAAATTTTAAAGAATTTGGTTATTCAACCTCAGTCACGGTGTATTTGGTAAGTACATTAATAACTGCAGTAGAGTCAAACCTGAGACCATCATAAAGGTAAAGCAATATGTGCATAATCGATAGAGCATTTACGAAACCAAGTAAGCACCGTAAAACCACGTTTCTTGCCTTCCCACGCCGAGCCTTCTTAATATGCAATTGTCTAGTAGTGGCAAAACAAACATTATTACGTCAGAAGTGTTAACAAACCAATTATTTTTAAGATTTGCAACTAAACTTGCAAAAGTATATCAGTTGTAGATTCAATAAATACTGATAAGAGGAAAAAAGGCTGTGATGCAAGAAGTTTGACGCAACGATTAATTTCAACCTAATGATAAATTTTCATATTTTTTGACCTAATGACTTTGGGGTCGCTCATGGTATCAGCGTAAAATGTGGTTTGTGGACGTTTCATAAACTTTCAAAACGGCAAAATAATTTTGTCTTTATTGACTTTTGGTTGCCCTCATTACGAATGTGCCGGTATTTTGTTGAGTCTATGTTCAAAATAAGATAAAAGAGTAGAGGAATTGTTGCACTGAGTAATTTGTTAGGTTGCTTAACTCAATCGTTGCATCATCAACGTCACAACAGACATCAAGCAATAACATTTGCCAGCCTGTATACATCAGCACATGTGGTTTTGGACGTTTCTCGTGTAGTATGCATTTATTGGTTTTATTATACTGATACTGGTCGAAAGCAACCAACACTGATATACTATCGGAAAATACCCAATTGGTCAAACTCCATTTCTTCAAGTGGAAGATTTCAGCTTCTTTGAAGGTAGTAAAAATGGCCCAACAATCATAACATTGCTATTAGCTACCACTAAATCATCGCATCAACTTTCGCGGTGATAGCGAATATTAATTGCAAGTTGCCGTCAAGTTTGGCCCAGTTAATTTTCGTCGTAAACTGTCTCAAATCCCTCCAACCGTATGTGTTATTATTACCAAAATTTCCTTGAAACAAATCTTCATGGCCATCGGTAAAGCATTGCCAAACCATTGTTTCGTAGGCAAAAAATCTGGAACTCCATTATCATGTGTTTTATAATCTTTGGTTAGTACTTGAGTAAAACAGTGTAAGCCTACTGAAGTGTGTTCTGTTGTAAAAATACTGAAAATATGACTGCTACGAGACAACTTACGTGGCAATTAACGGCTAGTAAAACTATAGTAACAGCTAGCCGTAAGTTGAGCAAAAAGGGGTGGTTTTGTTGGCCGCAGCTAAACGAAGTTGATTTCTCTTCTGCTGCGTACCGTTTCAAAACATGCCAATCAACAAATATCTTTAGGACATTAGCACTTCTCTGGAAGTTAGTGCAAATTATAGTACAAGTTTATTAGTTGCTTGCTCAAATAAACGAAAGTCTATAAAACATTGGGTGCGAAATGTTTGAAAACCTGTTGCCAAAGTAAATTGCTGAATCGATTGCCGACACACACCAACTTTGCACATATTTGCCAATCTTCACTTCAGTACTTACACCCTCAGATTTAAAACGTTCAACGTTTTGACTGAAGTTGATTGTGGTAAGTGGTAACAAAAGTCATCTGAAACTGAAAAAAAAGAATTTTAGCATGCTAATCATGTTTCTGGTATAGAATGAAAAGAATTAACTTTTCTTGATTTTACAGTCAGGGGTGCTCAGGGGGTCTATGAGAGTATGAGTGTTTGTCAGAGAAATATGGGAAAAAGGCTTGTATATTTTTGCACGCTTACAATTCCATCGACATATTTGTTCCTTAAGCTGTCTATATTAACCATCAAATCCAGATAGATAACAATGTCTTGAAATTTCTTGCCATGTTTTGCACATGTTTACTTATTGCTTGAGGGCGCAAACGTTTCCAAGAAAGTGTAAAACTTTCCAAGAGAACTTTAGTTTTCAAAGAAATCTAATGACAAAGTGCGGTATACTGAGTTATTGATTTTTGCGTAAGTAACTAACGAATACTAATGCTGCATATGTGTTTATATNAAAAAAAACGTTGAATTAGTAAAAGCATAGCCCGTTACGAACGGATAATGCCCAGAGTTGTAAACGAGCCTCATTTTGAATCGTGAAATCACAACCCCGAACCCGGCCCGAGCCTGACATTTATTTTTGAAGCCCGATTTAGGCCAGAAAGCCAAATTTACAGAGTAAATCATGGTATGCGCAACTGCGGTGTATCAAAAAACGTAGTGTGCGGGTACAGCTGCATGTACACGGTTTTATCATTCCCAAAATAGCAACCACCTTGAACAAAACATTACCTTAAACAAGCACAAAATAAGCTTGTTAGTCAACGACAATTCTGCGGAATGCAATGATTCTCAAGAAAAAAGGAAACTGTCATGAAACTATCCACGATGGCGCTATCGGCCTAAAAGAAACTATGTAGGATAGCTGCATAGGCATGAAAAAACGGTTTGTAGGCCATCGTTTCTTAAAACAAGCCAAGAATCGCGTTAGTGGTTGTTTTTTGAAGCAATGCTGCCGCACGATAATTTCCTCACCTCTGTCGCTTTCTCAAAAAAAGCGTGAGGTTAATCCGAGCAGAGAACAAAAGAACGCAGTTATGTTTGCAAATAGAATTAGCAGAAGAAAAATCACAATTCGCTTCACTCACAGAAGTCACCGGCGTGAGCACAACAAATCCACCTCGCGAAAAAAAATGCTTTTCCGAATGTTATAAAAAAGTTTTGTATGCAGGCCCGAAGTCGGCCCGAAACATTTTGACGAACTTAAAGACTACGTATTTTGCAGCCAAAATGTGGCTGCACTGACCAGGTCACGAATGAACCGATTTACTTTAGCCTCTAATTTTTTCTTGGGTGTTTGTATTAGTTTTTATTGGTATATATCGCACAAAAAGAAGTTCGTTTTTTCATTGGTGAAGACTTTTGCGATTCCTGCTGCGAAAATCCAGTCCATTGTTTGCAATGGTGCAACGTTTTAATGGCAGTTTTTCCTGATTTGCACAAACGCTGTCTACATATTGCTTTCCAGCGGATTTTCAAATTGTTTTTCTACTATAGGTTTATGCTAGAACAGTGTGAAAATAAATGTTTCGTAAAATTTGTCTACTTACGCTATGGGAAACAAAAGAAATTTATGGATGTGGGGGATCCTACTGGCAATCTATATTTTTCTTAATGTCTTCTTTCGTAGTTACTCTGGCAGAAGAGGACAATCTATGACGAAGGTAAAAAACAAGTTACCCACAGATTTAAGCCTTTTGCACAATTGGTTTTCCGGAAATTTGATTCCAAATGCAACGATTAACTCTTAACTGTTCATTGCAGTGTTTAGCAAAAGTAGGCACTTCTTAGGTGCGTAGAACAAGGTTGTTGACGCGCGCATCAAGGCATTGCTCGGCGAACTCGTGGTTTGCATCACTTCCTGTTTGATCATTTGCCAGCCGCATTGTGGAAACTTCATTTGTGGATTGTGTCTGAGTGTTACAAGATATACGGACACGAGAAATTTCGGTCAGCGTCAACCTTTAATCACATCATTATAGCAGCCCCGGATTTAAGGGTGGCCAAGGGGCCCGGTGTCAAGCGAAATTTCTGACCTCTGCTACATTTCTGACCTGTTTTTGTTATTCAGTTATTTGCTTCTCAGAATACAGAAATAAAGTCTTGCAATTACTTTTTTGATGTATGTTGTGTAAATTAAAACATTTTCGTTAGATGTCAGGTACTCAAAACAAGCTATAACACGGGAATAACTTTAATCATTGAAAATTTTCGGACTTATTCCTTGACCTCAATTATTTTTCTTTTTCTCACCCTAACCCGACATACGTCCCTAAACACGAATTCCTAAGCCTTGATAATCAGTTTTAATATTACTCTGTGCATGTGTACATGGTGTGAAGTCAGAAATTTCGCTTGACACCGGGCCCAAGGCCTCCCACCAAAGTGGGCCCCCAACCATGTTCATGTGTTTAGCCAGATGTGGGACATGTGCGTCCCAGTTACTCATTTTTAACGTGGAAAGTTTGTTTATAGACAGAAGGCAGTATTTCACTTGAATATTATTTGATATTGTGACGAAACAACTATCACACGTATTGGTTTCCTGGAAGTTGGTCAGGTATCTGAATCTAGTGCAGGGGGTTCTTAACCTTTTGTGATTCACGGACCCCTAAAACATTTTTTGGAAAGCTATGGCCCCCTTGGTTTAGATTAGAAGAAACAGACTACAATTGCCAGAATTAGCTGTAATCAACGTACTAGTAGTCAAATGGTTTGTAGACTAAACATAGCGTTGAATAATTAAAGTAAATGAATATCAGTCTATAATAAATCCAATGTAGAATTACCTAAATTTTACAACAATAGAAATGCAGAACCTTTGCTTTAACATGAATCAGAAAGAAAAACACTCGCAAAACACTAGTAAAAAATCAATCAGAAAGAAAATGTTTGAAGCAGCTGAGAAAACTCGTAAAGTAAGTTTAGCGCAAATTAGTCTTTTAAGAGTTTATTTCAATGCGAAGGTTGTTGCTGCTTTTTTCAACAAGAACGTGAAACTGTGGGGTGGTTTTCGACAGGGCAACACGCATGTTGTCCTTAACGTCCAACCTATTTCGTGGTTTTGTTTTGATAGCAAGAAGAGCCGAAAATCCCGATTCACAGAAGTAGCTTGTAACGAAAGGAATAAGAGCAACCATGGCTCTCTTTACCAGGCGAGGATAATCTTGTGACAAAGAACGTCAGAATTTTGCTACGTTCTTTGAGTTGAAATCGCTTCTTACCATTTGCATTGTCATCAACTCAATGAGGTCATCTTTCGCCAGATCGTCATCACAAACAGCATCTAGATCTGCAAGAAATGGATCGCAAATCCACAATTCAAAATTCAGATCATCTGAGCAAGAACTTTTGAAAGACTGCTGCAATCTATCTAAATTTTCACACATATTTCCGCGCAGGCAGGGAGACAGGGCTTCAGTATTATCGATTCGGCTTTGAAATATCACTTCCTCCAGCATTGGGAAGTTAGCAAAGTTGTCTGTCTCTGATCTCCTTAGCAAAGAACCGAAATCGCCACAATTGAAATATATGACAAAACACATGGTCTACGTTTTTTATAAGAATCACATTTGTTTTTTCTTATCTATGTCAAAAAAAAACAACACACTGCACCTATATAGTATATGTGGCGGCATAAACACTTTAAAGCACAATTTGTTTGCCTAAGTTTGTCACTTTTAATGTACCGAATGCTTCGTGTGGACAACCTCTCCTAGAACATTGCGACCCTTCAATTCACTTTTAATTCTTTTGAATCTTGAAAAGGGCCTTTCGCCTGAGCAATTAGTGACCATCAAGCTAAGAAGTAAGGCTTCGCGTGGTTGGGTAAACTAGGAACCACTAATCTAAGCTAAGGCATCAGACCCAAACGCGCCTTGTGATTTTTTTTCCCTGTCTCGCTGGGGGAAGAGTTCTGCGGTTGCCAGTTGGCAGAGTGGCTTTTACTTGCTATTCAAGATCATCAAGATCTTCTCTGATTTGCTTAGCATGGGAGCAGCACAAACTTGCGCAAGTACTCAATAGCAATCTGATTTCTGAATGGCTTTACTGAAGAAAATTCAAATGGAAAAAATGTACATCTAAAAATACCAATCGAGCTTTACGCGATACAAACACAATAAATGTCATCACAAATACAATCTGAATTGCAGCTATTGTTGCTAAACAGTGACTTGGCGTAATAAATAAGAATTTAAAACTAGATTGCTTCGAGTGGAGCTTCAAGGGGTATAAGATTTGTATCACCGCCATATTCACGCATTTTCTTTTGAAACTGTGCAAACACTTACCTGCGATAACCATTTCAGGTTACGGCTGACACTGCAGACACGGATAAGTTGTGTTTGTAGCATACCAGCGACCACATTTAGCGTCGCGAAATGTAATTTTGGGATCGCGAACAAATTGGCTTGTCAAATTAAATTGAAAGGTTCTTGAAATCTTTTCAAGACATTTATTGTGACGATTTCAATCGCAAGTATGTGGAGCCTTAACGTCTTCATCAATGATTTCCCATTACCTTGCCAGCAAAAAAAAGATCGGTCGTGCCACTGCTAAGTAATCAGATGAGCATCCAGTTTTTCACTAGCGTTTTTGCAAGAAAGATTTACAAATGGTGGGTTTGGTCCAAAATAGAGGCTGGGAAATACACACTAAAAATAAATTTTGAAACCTCTCTCTTCAGTACAAACAAATTTTATATTTTCCGGCTTGATGATTCTGGGCACACACCTGTACACCCCTGGGTTAAATGTATGCAGGTAGGCACTACAGCCCACGCTGTTTCAAATCTCCAACTCGTACAGTCATTTGTGATATGTTTGACTAACTTCAGAACAACGAGATACCACAGTTTGCAAACTTCACATTGTAGAGCATGAATCCTAGTTAGGTTATAGCCTACATTGTGTTGAATCTCCAAGCCGCCGTACAATTTTTGTGGTAAGCTAGTTAAACTTCAAACCGACGAGTAACCACAGCATACAAGCTTTGTATTTCAGTGCAGGAATGCTGTTTAAGTGAAATGTATATGTTCTGTACGCATTGCACCATATGTTTGCAGCTTGAGTTGCTTTAAATCTCGCACCTGAACTTCGCGTTTCAGTGCAGGAATCCTGTTTATTTTAAGTATTAGTAACTACTGCAGCTTATGACATATAAGAACTTATGCATCTTTCGTTTCTTTGATTCTCGAAGCAGTAGGGTTTATTGTGATAATGCTGCTAAAGTGATAAGGTGTGTTGCCGACGTTATTTTCGGCCAATGAGGCCTATAAGGCCTAACCGAGAAGTTCATTCGATGCGCTTTTTCTAAGACAGCGTTTTCTCTTTACAATACAGTCCTCGTCTCCAAGTGAGCTCTCCGCTTTCAACGCGCTCTTTCTGTGAGAGCATACTCTTCTTGCACCCAGTGGCGATTCTATAATGAAAAAAGTGGGGGGGCTACTGCGGGGCCAAGGAAAAAGTAGGGGGTCAACATAAATGTCTATCTTGCATGGTGATTTTTCATTGTTTTGAAGATTAAGTTGCTATGATAAACCCTATCAAACGCAACACAGGCTTGTGAATATCATCAAATATGAGCTGGCGTTATTATTCACTAGAGACACCTAAATGCCACTGTAGATGCAATAACACACGTGTACTGCTATGACGAAAATTTTGTGCTAACCATGCAACTTCCACAGCACTGCACATGCATTGCGGTTGACTGAGCTCGATACACAATTGTGCCGGCCTCATATGAACGAAAGCAGCTTTAGACAGCGCCGGGCTTGGCAAGTGCGGGGTCCAATGCAAGACCTAGGCGCGGGGCCCATCTGAGCAGTGGTGTTATGACGTCACTGTGATCAGTCAACCGTGCTATGACCTTTTTGATGGTTACGTTTTAACAAAATAAATATAAAAAAAGATGGCAAATTATTGGAGTTAATCTGTATCGGTGTTCCCCAGCTGCGTCCATGTTTATGACTAATATCATGCTGCTCTGGTGGCCATCAGAGAGTGTACCGCTACCAACGTAATCAAGCCGAAAGTTGTAAAGAAAACTCTGCAGTGGAGATCCGAGCGGCTGACGCAAGTGCAAAATTTCTTCAATCAAACCGAACTGACAAGTGATTTGAACTTACAATGCAATTATTTCACGCTTGTTTAACGGCAAGAGTGGGCACATGATCAACTATCCGCTTTATGACGCAATACACGAAAAAAACATACTTCAATTAAGAGAAATCCATGCATCCCCCAAAGTTCCCCAAACCCCAATTATAATTATTCATAATGTATGCACTTGGAATGCAAACTGTTCTTCATGAATTAGAAATGTAATGTACAAAGATTTTGCAACTACTGTACGA
>JGI24022J15233_10011538_pt1 | contig 10088 bp, 5 predicted proteins | sample Ectturendosymbi2_FD_15233 | JGI IMG/M metagenome (IMG submission 15233)
AATTCATTGAAAACTCCACTTACTCAGCCCTAAAATAATCATGCTCACTAAAACAAATATTTGTTCAGTGCAAAATTATCTTAGAGGGAACACTGATTGTCAGCAATTTGAAAATGAAAAACAAAATGTCGACGTTTCTTCCCTGGAAAAAGTTCTGCGGACGCTCGTGAATGATCGTGCTTTCTCGCTTTCGCTTTTTGTTACTTTCGTGCTTTCACTCATTACGAATTGTTTGTTTCTTTCTGTTCTCTTAATTTCGGTTGCAAAATAAGCAGAATCAACCCGCTTCTTGTTCTTATTTCATCAAAATTACCTGTAATAACAAATATTATACACAAATTACTATGAGCGTTGCAGATTATTCCAAACGACAATTAAAAGCTGTAAGGTTCCCCATTTTAGAGCACCGATCCAAACCTCATCGAAGTGACTACGCTCACTTGCTGCAACATACAAGTCAAACAACACTATGCTAGCTACTGACACCAGTAATTGTGCTGTACCAAACGTAACCTACAATGAGAATAAGTATTATGTCGTCACGTGAACTGTTTGTCTGGAGTCCTCAATGTACCTGCGCCGACGGTGACTACGTCATCATATCGTTGTGTGCCACATTGCGTGTAGGTTCCGTAGCGGTGCTGTATTAAAGTTTGACCAGTTGTATCACTCGAGCTTCTTCTAACTAAACCAAGCTTAGACTTGTTTTCTCGTAAATGTACTTATGCGAAAGTGATTGATATACGCAATATGGTCCTGTGAAGCACTGGGTTCATTGCAAATCGACATCGCACACCCCCCCACCAAATTAGCCTGTGTCCGCTACTGCCCTGCTCTGCTCTACTACAAAATGAGACAAATCCTTCAACCTGAACGTCTGCTCGATAGCACTGCAAAACTGACGACGTGTGCCACAACACCGCTGTCTAGACTTCCTCTCTTTATAGGATAACAAGAATGCGCAACAAGGAGCGGACACTGCCGCGCTCAACTCAGCCACTGTCCAGCTCGTGGGTCGATTCCTGTTGGTTGGAATAGCCATCTCTTAATATGTGATACATATTTCCAATGCACTATCACGCCAACTTTCAAATGTGCACAACCTTGTGCAGGATGAAAACGCTGATGCAGGGTGCATGGATCGTGTAAACACTCATCTCTCAGTCAAAATTCATATTTTAAGTGCCGAATAAGAACGTTTTCAACCCACATTCCTGACTTAGGTCTCCCATCAGAAGCAAGATGCATCTGCATGTAAAGGGATGCCGCTTGTACATCACGGCGAAACATTGGCGGACTTACGCGCTATCGCGAAAACGACCAAGTACTAAAAGTAACTGAACAAGTATAGTGAGACTGGACACATGCTTGCCAGATCGGATCGTACCTTGCAACCTACAGTACATTTGATACTCCACAAGGAGCTTGCTTTCAAAGACTCAGGTGTAAGCGTGTAGTTCGAAACACAGAATGAATGCAACTGGGATATCACAAACGCACTACCTTGCCACAACTCGCTGCACTGCGCCCAGTAACGTAGCCAGCACAAAAACTATGTTGGGGGTAAATATTTTGAGTTTACATGAATGGGCAACAATGTTTTGTTTGGGACATCGCCTCTCAAAGCACAAAATGAGTAGATATGCTGGCAATTTGAGGGTAAGGCAGCCCGGCTCCCTAGCAACGCCTGTAAAACTGTGACGCTGTGCAACCTGCACGATTGGGGATGTCTCATCTGTGAACGCCCTTTGTGTGAGTCCATGCATTACCTGTATTACGGCAATACTAACCCATGAATATCATCAATAGAAGAAGCGCTCGAAAAAGTATGGAAATCAGTGCTCAATCACAATGTTCCTCTAATGCTTGCAGAGTGAATAGCTGTCGGTTGATTTCATTAAAAGTAATATGCCCTAATCTTCTTTAGAAATGAAACGAACCACTTATGTCGAGATTGCCAAGAAAAAATCAACTTAAGTTGTGCAGCAACAAACCGGAAAATAGAAAATTCGTCGCAAAATGCCTTGCGCTCACTGTACATATTGATGCATCAGTGCATGATTTTCAGAATGTGTGCTTGGGTTTTGATAGTAAGTTCGTGCGATCATGATCTCTCTCATTGAAAAGCCAGCGGACGTTTTAGCGGGGATTTGAGTGTTTGAGGTGATACTATTCATATGGAATAGAGCGGTACAGTTCCTCGGACATAGAAACTCTTCTGAGCGAACTACAGCAGTCGCTTCGCCAAGCAGACATAACGTTCATTATCAGGCTGCGTTGTGTGTCACGCTACAAGTTTCTCGCTTTCGTAACACCTGTGCTCGCTTATAACAGTCGCTTCGCTCAACGATGCAGCGTATCGTAACTTGTGTTTATGAGCAGACAGCATTATCGTTAAAACTGGCATTGCATGTGATTGCTTGTAGCAAATGGACCGCTAGGGTAATTTGCCCAACATTTATCGTTCTGATAAAACTACTGTCCGCGAATCTGTGTTTCTGTGCAATTCAGACAGTGCAGTGACAGAAAATTTCGCTTAACTCGTACAGGCATTGAGAATACATTTATTGACAAACCACAAATCTTATGCCTGCGTTCAGTGTCGTGCAAGAGACCGCTTCAATCTGCCGCGCTTTCGCAGCAGTTCATCCCTGATGTCGCTAGACGCCACGAAAGTATTTCGAAATTAGGTCGCTCGTTCAAAATAACCGTGCCCCCTACTTCCTTGAAACTCGGTCGTCTGCTACCTGCAAAGTTTTTTAGGAAACAATATCTCCTTACAGGTATGGGTGGCGAAACCTTTTTCAAAGTGGGGGGGGCACAAGTGCTCGTTGAAAAACTATAGAAAATTTTTGTGGTTTACATTGGTAACTATGACGTCACAAGCGTTGAAATATTACGTCATTACCTACACACCATATGAAGGCCTAAATTACACTTTTTTAAATTACTCTCGAAATGGGAACTGTCCATTGGGTTGAACTTCAAATCCAATATTCTATACAATTCCATTGCTTCGAAAAACATTCAGTCCGATATGAATTATGTTTCAAAAAATGCTTAGCTGCATAGGACAGCTCGGACTCTGATGAATGAGCCCGAGTGAAGCGCGAGCGAACGAAGTCGTGAGAGCGCCTACTACGAACGATAGTTTTATTCAGGTCACGTGCAACATGAACGCGAAAGGCCAGACAGAACGAAAATATATGAACAGTGACAAGGCCCAAAGAAGAGAGCCCGACTTAACAACTAAGTGAAGTGAGACCGTTGGTGGTGGAACAAACATACAAAGCAAGCAAGCTTGCGTTCTCCAATATAAATGGTAATCGAAAACTCGGGCGAAGCCAGAGGAGCCTGCGTGAAGGGAGTAGCCACAGGGCTTTTCAAAACACCACGCACACAGCTTAAAAAAACAGGCAAAAATGACATAGCATTGATACCTGTCTTAACACATTCAAAACCGTCTTGAACACAAAAGTATCATGACTGAATACTCATTCTACAACTGCATTAGATACTGGAATGCAAAGACAAGACAGAACACATGTAGCAACTAGCACGTTGTCGGTAATGATGCCAATTGTGTTGGCAATGTAGAAATAAAATTTGGCTGTTTAGCGTTGCCAATACAAAAACAAAAACACAATTGAAATTGATCTGTCAAGCATTTCATTATGCGTATAAGATTCAGTAAAATTTCACTATTTGAAATGGTGTTAAAACGCTTGAAATTACCCAAATTTTTTAATGGTGTGGCACGAACGTTTCCTAGACACAAGCATACGGGTGTCAGAGGGGCAAGAATTTGAAAATTTCAGCAAAAAATGCTGTTTTCCTAATTTCGAGTGGTAAAAAACAAATTTCACTACTTTTGCCCCCAATAGAAAAACTTTTGGAAAAATCCTTTAGTGCCCCCCCTGGAAAAATTCCTTCCGACGCCCATGCACACAAGCATGTAAAATGATACCATTTTTATGAAAAACTGTGTTGTATTTACACCATCTGGCAACACTGTTCAACAACCCCAATGCGGTAAGCAATCCATAGCAGGGTGATAGACTGTGCACGGTGTATTCTGCCAAACAATTACGAAATCCTGACAAATTCAATGCCAAATTACAAATAATATATTAAAAACAACATCGACAACATACTGCGAAAATTCTGCAACGTATTTTTCATTACGATTTACTTTATCATTGGACCCAATACTAATTGTGTTACTTAAACTTATGATATTTAGGAAAAACGTGGGGGACAGGCTCCCCAGATATAAATGTGGGGGGCCTAGGCCCATGCGGCACCCCCGGTTCCGCCACCCACGCATACAGGCCTTGCAATTTCACCGTCTGACACAACACCAAAAGTTTGCAACACCTCGCTGAAGCAATATTGGCAAAACGAAATGGAAAAAGCAAAGCATAAGCTTCTAAATACAACCAGACAGGACAACCGTTGCAATGTTGCACAATAGAAAATCACACGGACGAATGTTAAACAAAGACTAATTTTTTTTAATTCATACACATGGCAGAATTTTTAAAATTTTTTAAATTTTTTAATTCAGTGAGAGAAATCCTTGCCTATACAAATCACTCCACAGCACAACTCATTGAAAACTGGAATAACTCCCAAATTAGCTATCACATTCAGATATCGAATTTACAAACGCAGCACCCTCTTACGTCACAAAGTTATTCGTGCTTGGTCATAATCACACTCAAAATTTTGTAATGGTCGTAATCACATCTGAAACAATTTTTAGTCAAAAAGTAGGCTATCATTTTTGACACGTGATACTACTAATTTGGCTACGACAAAAAATGTTTCCATATACGAAATAGAAAATAAAAAAGTAATTAATTATTAATATTTTATCAGAAGCTCTCTCAATCCCTATAAAAATGCAAGCGATTTACATGGGGGTTGCGGCCCCAGGTTGAAAACAACTGGCCTTGTTCGTTATTCACGTGTGCACAAGTTTATGTGGAACTGCAATTGTGTTGCGTGATTGCGGCTGCAGTTAAGCATGGCGTAAACGGTAAAAACTGATTCTCTGTATCGAGGCTAAGCTTGAGGCCGGTTTGCTACAGGGGCAGCTCCGTAACCAAGTGTTTAGGTTTGGGGCGACAAAAAATATTTTTAGGAGGCAAGATTTTTGTTGTTAGTATGTGTTTTATTAAAACATTTTCTGGGGGCAACAAAATTCGGGAGGACGTTGTACCCGAAAGCCCTTTTTTCGGACAAACGCCCAAGTAGATCACACCTGCTTGGGCCCCCAAAAAACAGATGACATAAGGCCCTGCGCTTCCTAAATCCGTCTCTGATCATAATGGGATATTGTTTTAGAAGGATCTTGCAGCATAAATTTTATTTGATTACATCAAGTTTTACGAGGTGTTTTGGTTGTTGTTAAGAAGTGTATCATTCATGATCTGCATCTCAGATAAGGGTACAGTTTTAAAAGACTTGGGTGGTAAAATGCATTTTAGCCGTGTAGGCTGATTTGTTTGTAATATTTAATGCGAACCGTATAAAATTTTAGTTATAAAAAATGTGCTGGGCACATAATAAATTGGGGTGCACTCGCTTCGCTCAACGATGCAGCGTATCGTAACCTGTCACTGGTATTACAGGTGGTCGCTTATAGCACGTGGACCGCTTGGGTAATTTGCGCAAAGCTTATCTGAACCCTTTCATAAAAGTGCTGACCGCGAATGTGTACTTCTGTCCAATGCAGACAGTAAAGTGACAGAAATCTTCAATCAACTTCTCTCACCACCTGTAGAAGCCCTTTTCCCTGTAAGAAACGCATTTCTGTGGTGCGAGAAGTTGAAAGTGCAAGCCTGGGAAAACCGTTTTACCTAACCAATAGCGACATATCACATGCATGAGTCCTGCAAGTGATTGCTTCAATCTGCTTCGAAGCTTACTGCCATCGTTAGAAGGAAAGCCTGTCACGCGTTCGCAGCAATTCATTCTGTGACGTCGACAGGCGCCACAAATATGTAGATTGTGGTTTCCTCACAAAAAGTGCTCCCTAGCTCGGTCGTGTTTGTGTTTCCAGGAAACAATCTCATCTCGCCGTCTGACAAAATACCACCAAAAGTTTGCAACTCAGTGAAGTAATATTCACAAAACAAAGCACGCAAAGGAACAAAAGACACGAAATTTATAAATACAACCAGACACGACGACAACAACTTGAATATTCGGGCTGTTTCTGGTGACGATTTCGCATCAGTCTAGCGCTAAGCGCTCTTGAAAGGGTCTTGGATTTTGTGTACTTTGCAAAAAAAACGTGCCTGGGATTTCGTCAAAAATCTCAATTCCTTCAATTTTTCACATGTAAATCTGCCGATCAGAAATTTCAACAGGTCCTTATCCATATTGTACAAAGATAGAACCATGTCTTGCACAATAGCAATCAAGCCATGAATTTCAATCCCTTGTTCGGTACCACGTCCACCAGAGCGAGCTTCTGATGAACCACCAGCAGATTTCAAAGGGCTTCCAGCTCTAGAGGGACTAGAAAAACGCTTGAAAGGGCTTTTGCTTCTACTTCTGGACGGACTCGGAGAACCTTTACTACTGGGGCTCGGACTGCCTGGAGACAGAGTTTCAGACTGCTTGACAGGAGTTCCGCTTGAAGACGGGCCAGGAACAGAAGATGCAGAACACTCATCTTCGCTTCTTTCAGAAATTTTCCTTACAACTTTGTTTTTGCTTGTGCGTAGGTTCAGTTGAAAGCCACTGAAAGTTGGAGAAACGGTGCTGACATCAATCTTTTCATCCAGGGACAAAATCCCACTTGCATCCCGAAGCTCCTCCTGCTTGTACTGAAGAGTGAAAAAAACCGCTGCCAGATCCTTCCTCTGATTGAAAGTTATGATCGGTTGAACGACCTGTTCTGGAGTAATCTTCTCATACACCGGTGCACCGAAGATTGAAGATACCATTCTTCTGATCCCAAAACAAGCTTCTTTCCACGTCGACAAGCGACTTTCATAATCACAAGTGTCCCCGGTGGCGCTGGGAACGACTTTTGAAATAGATCCTGTCACTCCCCAAAATGTTTCAAATTCATTAGTCGGTTTGGGCTGAGCAATGCACTCAAGTCTCCAGAAGCAAATATCGCAGGTGTCTCCAGTGCGCACAGGACCTATTTGACACATCCTGACGTGCACCTCAGTTTCGGTGCAAGACATAATGGTTCTACATGTGGCCTTGAAGGTGTGTTCAACTCGACCTCTTTCGGCCATAATTTGCAATTTAATAAAGGAAACTGATGAAACGATGCCTGCAAATCAAAATACCTTGGTTTCAAAAAACAGAAAAAAGTCAAATATCGTATAGTGTATATGGCAAATGATAATGCAGTACTTCAAACAAAATGTTCTTGTCAACTGATCAAAAACGCATGCGTTACAATAAAAAACCCAAACTTCAACACTTCGACGAATATTTGAAGACAAGACAACGGAACACATCGTCTACTCCAAAGCTTTGTGGTTAAAGTAACATGCGGTAACACCGAATTGAAGATGTACCCAGTATGAATTCTTAAAAATTCAGTACATTTCACAACAGAAAAATGGGGTGGGACTGCGACAGAGGTAAGTTCAAGCAGCCTTTATAGATTCCGCAAAATCTTTAATACAAGATTATAATCAACAGCAGAAAAATCATATGTGCCTAATTGCGCATGCATGTTCTTACGTTATTATTTGATACATCAGTCATAGGAAAACCTCGACAAAAAGAAATCAGAATGGCAGTAATAGCAGCTAGTGGTAAACCCCATGGTTACCGTATTTGCTTCGAATTGGGAACACTGAAAAAGAAGGAAAATCTAAGACCTTGCCTAATCTGTGGCAGACGTTTCAGTTACACAGTAAAAGGACAAAATGTCTTCTATCCCTAATGATGGCAATGGTTGTTTCTGAAACAATGGATCACGTCTCAAAGGTCTGTCACATGGGGCCTAATTTTAGTCCTCATCAGAGTCAATCCACACTTTTATCTGCCTTGGTTTGCACGACTAGTCCATAATGTGATGGTCTGCACTTCATTCACTGAATGAGTCAATCTATCCAAAGCTCACCTTGGGTACATACAAGGCAATCTCAATCCTAAAAGCGCATACCTTGTTTTCGGTTGGAGGCAATTTTGCAGTGAAATCATGCAGATCAGCTTTCAGTAATTTCAAGCGTGTTGATGATCAGAAATGCTGCTGTTGCTTTTAAACGCATGAAGTTATTAGTGCTTGAAAGAGAAAAGCGTTTAGTGGATCATTTTAAAAATCGTTTTCGAGCGACTTTAATTTGCACACAAGATTTTGTGAAAGCTCGTCAAAATTTTTCTAAAACTTTACGAAAACTGCGGTTATACTGCAAACATTTTCTGTTCAAAATATTACAGCGGTAGAAAGGGAATGTCTAACGCAAACATTGGGCAAGTTTGAAGAAATAAATGTAATCCATCGTTGTACACTCTATGATATTAACTACAAAATCTTTTCTTCAACAGATAAAACAGATTGAGGTGTTTTAACCAAAGGAAAGGAGACTACCTCAGGATCTTAAATCGACCTAAAGAAAAAGCGATTCGCTCAAACTTTCCTTTGAACGTGACTAATGACGTGATAGCAATGGCAACAAATTGGGAAGTAAGATTACGCCCACTAAAATGCGATAAAAAAGATGACCCTCAAGTTTATGCTGCGTCTTTCCCATATCTGATAACTCTAACAGAGAAAGAAAAAATGTTAAATCCGAAGGCAATGACAACTTACATAAGACCTAAGACAATTGGGGAAATACTAACAAACTACAAACGCCTTACTTTAAGCAATACGAGAGAACCTGTCAAGGGAGGTCAGGACCTTGCGGTCACTGTGCACTTTGTGGTTGCTATTGGAAACACAACAAATCAATGGTACCTCGTGTTTCGCAAATAATGAGCAAAACCGGAACCAAAACTTGATATGCGCAGACTATGGTGTTTACGTAGCGACTTGTGTGCTGCGTTGTGAACAGCATGTCGGACAAACCAAGAATAAGTTTTTCAAGAGATGGTCCGCGCACCGCAGTAATTGGAACAGATCTAATGGCAAAAATGACAAAAATGAATAAGTGGCTTTGTCGCGGCACTATGCTTTGTTTCATGGTAACACAAATAAACCATCAATGCATGAAGATTACACCGTCACTTTTGTTGAACAACCAAATTTTCACTCTCTGAATTTCAGCGAAGATAAATGGTACAACCAGCTCATAGGCGGATCCAGGATTTTTTTAAGGAAGGCTCAAGAACGAGTTCATCCGGATATTTAATGACTGCATAGCAATGAAGACCCACCTGCTCAGTTAACTCTTTTCAACAAACATGGTTAACCGTAGACATTTTGGCTTATTCGCATTCTCATCATTACCCAGGCTTACTGGGACGTTTCCGGAGCAGAAGTGGCCTGCAAAACAATTTAGAAATTATTCTCGAGCTTATCTAACCTTCAAAAAGTAAATTGTTCAATGTCGGAAAAGTTTTATTATTAGCAAAACAAACACAGGTCCACGCCGAAGAAACGCATGGGACAGGCATAAAAATAACACAAAAAAACACGAAGTCCGAAATGCCGCCAGTAAACTTTGTTGGCAGTCTGTGCAAGACCAATGCAGTACTGTGTGCGAAAATTGCAGATGTTCATGGAATAGAAGGTCATGACATTCGGAATTGAAACGTTGATTATTTTAGGAATTTTTCCAATTTTTGTTGCACATCACCAGAGGCGTAACGAGAGGGGGCAAGGGGGCACAATTCCCCTGGTGCCGAATCACTGTGGGGGAACAAAAAGTCACAATGTCATAAGCACTGTCTTCAATACAGTACATTTGCTTCCGAAAGGCCTCAGGTTCGAGCATGGGGGTGCCAAACTTGTTTCTTGCCCCGGGCGTCATCGAACCTCGTTACGCCCCTGCACATCACGATTGTTTAGCCAAAATGACGAAATTTGTTTGCAAAAATACCTGTCCATCAGTGGCAAACTATCAACCACACACTATTTAAACAAAATGTTGTTAATTATTATC
>JGI24022J15233_10011539_pt1 | contig 10087 bp, 5 predicted proteins | sample Ectturendosymbi2_FD_15233 | JGI IMG/M metagenome (IMG submission 15233)
TCTTTAGTCCAGTCGGTAAGGCATTGCTTTAATTTCGGCCAAAATTCTCCCTGGGAATCATGATAGTTCGATTCCCCGATTCTCTCCCGACCATAAAACAACATAGGAATATAATATAGAGTTGCATTCTTGTATCGCTTCTGGATCACAAAAATTTTTCAAACGAGTATTTTATTTGAAACAAATAAATTTCATCACCGGGGGCCCCCTTGGGGCGGGGATCCCGGGGCAATTGCCCCCGTTGCACCCCCCCCTTAATCCGGCCCTGGGTACGCCCGTTGGCGTTAAGCTTTTAACTTTCGGATAATTTGCGCCAACGTATTAATAAAGTGTGATCAATTCACAGCTAGAAAACTTTCCTTTCAAAACATAATCATTTTGTAGTTCCATTGCTTTGAGCTGCATATCTTCTGGTATCATCTTTACAACTGAAGCTGGGAGATTTTTTCAGAATAGTTTTCTGTATGGTCGTCATCGCACAGGTCATCAGTATTTTGCAGGGACTTTAAGGTTGGGAATTGTGCAAAATTATTTGCTGCAATCTGCTTTTGCAAAATCAGGAGTTTTCTTTGAAAAGCACAAATAGAGTCATACACCTGTTACCAGTGTATTTTTTCCTTGCATCTTCATGTTGAGGTGATTGGAGTGTTGCGTCTTATCTATCATAAACGCCAATGCTTTCAAGCTATACATTTCAAGCTGTAATTGACACTATCATCTCGTGCTTTCCTGTTATATTTCTTATATCTTTGTGTATGCATGGGCGTCGGAAGGATTTTTTCAGGGGGGGCAATAGTGGATTTTTCTAGGGGTACCCAAAAAGATTTTTCCAGGAGTGGGGCCGAAATTGATAAAATTTCATTCCACCCACTTGAAACCAAGAAACCAACCCTTTTTTGCTAAAAATTTAATAGTAGTAGTAAGTTTATTGGCGATAAGGAAGGTATTGCATGTGCATTTTTATAGTCAACAGTCTGCCAGGATACCGAAAAAATCAGTACGCTTATCAAGTCAGGTGTCCCTAAACAAGCTAACATTAAAGACACATTTCAGTCAATGAAAAGGCCGGTTAATGAAATTAACAGGAAAATGTCAAATTTTAAATTCCAGGGAGGGCCTTGCCCCCCTGCCTCCCCTTCCGACGCCCATGTGTGTATGGTCAGCTCCATAATACCCCCTAACATTGTACTCCTTAGGAACAGCTATCTGCTGTTTACAGATCAAACACGTCGGCTTCCCGTAGGCTTCGATAAAAAGTAAAGATATTTCTACTTTTTCCCACTACTCGGTGTTTATCTTACATTTATAAAATTTTTGGCAGCATGTCTAAGGGTCAGAAGCCAAATCAGAGACGTATGTCTCGAAATTTGTGTCGAAATGGTGACAAACAGTCAAAATTACCGACATGCATGAAAGGCTACTTAATTCTGGAGCAAAAGCAATACGACAAATTTCGACTATAATTCGAATGTGCTGTAATAAACACTGTTGTGAAAACTGTTGGTTCCGTTTAAACTTATAGTCACTTCCAGTACAACTGCTAACATTCTTCAAAACTCGATCTGTCTCGAATAAACTGACTTTCTTCTGCGTAGAATCTGTGGTTCACGAAAATCATCATCTATAAAACTGATAACGTTGCTTGCTATCGGACTTCACAGGCATTTCTGGAATGCATGTGTGAACGATCTGTCTGCCCTGTATTCACGTGCCTGCTTTCTGCTGAAATTGCCTCACTTGCTATGATGGCAGTACTTTTATTCAGACGATTGTCACCAAGTTGTAAAACATATAGGATGTTATTGTTGAAAGTTATGCAGCACAACCTACCAGAAAACCTTTAGTCGATTATATCCACGTTTACTCTGATGAATAAATTGTTGTGTTTGACCGCAGTTTAATTCAACACATGAAAAATCAGAAAGAACATTTGGCACCGTTTGGCCAGAATCGCTCGCGGGCCACCCGAAGGGTGCTCGTGGCCAACGTTGGAAACCCCTGGTCTAGTGCGTAATACACACTGTTATGGGCTGATGCACTTATAACCACTTTCTTTGTCTCGTGTACGAACTAACTTATGCATTGCCACATTGTGGCTAAAGAATCAATGTTATGGAGTGCATCGATGGTAATTCCATGCCTCGCAGTCGTAAGCCCGGAAAGAACACTGTTTTATTGCCGTCGCATACTTTATAAACATAGGAAACCTTTTGGTGAAATTTTGGGAGTGCATATAAAACTTTTGATAAATACCAAACAAAGATAAACAATCAAGAATTATAAGTCGTTAAGAAAAAGCTACGTAAGCTTCCAAGAAAGCCCTGAATTGTGAGGTAATGAGTCTGATGACATGAGCACTAATGAACACGGCTTCTGGGACAAGGTGCCCTCAATTTTCTTCCAAAGCGAATCGCAACGAGGTCCTCGTTTCACGGGAGACGTCACAGAGAGAGAAAAAGTTCAACTTCTGACAGATGTTACTGGCCGGTAAAATATTGCTTAGACGCTAATGTGCCGACGGCTCTGTTCCTGTGAAACCTCCTCTCATCGATCGTAGGTTGGTGTGGACCTGCTAATGAACAAGTAAGACACCCTTGAGAGTGCTTATTTTTTCTCGTGCTGGGGCATCTAGTTCATTTATGGCTAACGAAGCACCAGGTTACCAAAGAGCACGAGCTTTTGACGGTCTGATCAGGCTTTGCTGGCGTGAGTTAGTTTCAGGGCAACGTTGAAGTCAGAATCCAACAGAGCATACTTTAAGCGCTTCGCCACATTTAATTGAAGGCAACCAGTGATGATAAAAAGCATACAACACGTTTAAAGACATCCGTACTATTTGCCGGAGCTGTTCTGCAACGGAAATTACCAGGAAAATGCAATGATTTCTGCTTGTGGGAAGTATGTCGACGTTGTGATAAGAAAGCATTACATTTACTTGGCATACGTACATGTGATAAGAAAGCGTTATACTTATCTGCAATACTATATTCTAAAGGCTAAAAAGGTCTTGTGGAGCTGGATTAGATAGCTTCGAGTTGAAACAAATCCACCAAATCATTTTTTTATTTCGACAAAGAGCCAGCCATGCACAGCACGGCACGTTGTGTCAATATAACTTACTTTACCAGTGACTAACAGGGTACCTGAGATGATTAATTTTTAAATAATTTTGCAACATTAAATGCGACTTTTTACGCTTGATTTAGTCAGGAAGGGTTAGAAACAACAAATAAATAAATAGTTTCTACGTTTCTATGCGTAGTGAGCACAACGGAAGGTACCAACACTCACTTATGAACACCTTCCAAATAACTTTAGCCCTGTTACAGTAGACAGGATAGAAAATGTACTTACAAGATTTGTTCCCACACTAACCTTTTTAGTTGGTTGCGGCCATGTTCCGATTTTTCGTTAGTTAACTCCGCAAATACAAACTTCAAATCTGCAATGATTTGGACTTCTTGGATTTCGTTTGGTTGAACTTTTCAAATGAATTTACATTTTGTTAACCTGTTCACCGATATGTACAAGTGCAATGAATTGTAAACCTGGTTCTACCACTTTTCGTTCTACAATACTCAAAACATAAATCTACTGGATATGTGAAATGTAAAAAATGTATCTCTTCGCAGCAGGCTTGAAGCACAAAGGATCGCCCCAACATTATTATAGTTAACTCGAGGTGAACTCAAATGCTATCTTTCATTTGATAGGTACCTTTACTTTTTCTTCTCTCTTTCTTAAACATTAACTGTGGATTTTTCTTTATTATCATATTTATCTTTATTCAAATTGTAATACCACTTAATCTTTTGTTCTTCTTTTTACAATCTTTTAAAAATATCTTTCTCAAAACTTCAGCTGTCTTTCTTTATTTCATTCTTTTTTTTTCATGGATGCTATGTTTTCTGGAAGCGTGTTTAACCCAAGTCATTGACGTTTGAAGCTTCTTAGCAGAAATGGAGTTCAATTTTCAAATCTTTAGATTTATATATCACTACATGGGGGCAGGGATGTTGTACTAAAAAAAAGAAGTGTGGAAACGCACCCAAAAATTTAGCCAATTTCAACAGAAATCAAATTAACTCATTGTAAATCAGTATTTAACAGAAATCAAATTAACTCATTTATATCAGTATTTAATGAAGTACTCTCTTTCATTACACTGCAAACGAAAACATGAAAAAAGTGTGGGACCGCCTTTCCCACGCGTTTCCGTCCTACTACAGCAATCAGGATTTTAGAGTTGATTAGGTGGGGCATGGAAGAAAGGTTGAAGAAGGCATCACTGTCTATATACCCTTGCCTCTCCCTAACACTGCTGCATCATGCAGCATCTACTGTGGTAGCATCCAATGTTTAGGTTTAACATAAATTCACAGCAATGATGCACTAACATTGTGTATTTGCTTTCCGAATATCTAGCTTCGAGTACGTTCGAGTACCACGTACAAGGTTTGAACGTTTTATAGCAATTTAACAGAAAAAAGGTTTTATTTTGACAAGGGCTGCATCGCTATGACAACAATACTGTAAAACAGGGTCTCCTTAAACATTTTCGAAGCGCAGTAGAAGCCACAAAAACGTGACAAGCACCAAAAATATTATGACGGTCTTACATTAGATTTAAAACTTCTTAATTCCCTTGAATGGCAGGAACATATGATATGTATTCCTTTTTGTATGTTCGCACCTGGACTTGTGATATAATGAATAACTCCCTCTGAGCGATTAGAAATACTTTGTCTAACCTTGAATTTCTTAAACTGGCTTATGTTGGAGTTGGTAATTGAGGAAGACAATGCAGTGACCTGCTGTACCTCAAGTTAACAAGCAATCCTTAACTCATTTCCTTGAAAAACAATGAGAACTGCTTTTCACCTTGAAGTAACAAGCAAACAAATTTTGAGCATATATTCAAACTATCAAAATGAAGTTTTAAGTGTGAACAAAGCAAACAACCGTGGCAGAACAGTTTTTATCTGAAACAAACTTCTGTCACTGCAAGATTCCGGTGCAAGTTATTCGTTTGCATGAAGTATTTTTACGGCAGAGAAACATCGAAAAGTTCTTAGTTGCCCAAAGTTCACTTGCGAGTCTTGCATAACGCAGCCAAAATGTGGAAATAAATACGTCATGCGAGATTCATACCAGCTGTTGTCGTTTTAGGCAGAGGCGCATTAGGCAGCGGCCTGGAATCCCCAGTTTGGGGGTCCCATGTATTTTGAATCGAAAAGGATTACCGCATTCAGAATAAGAAGTTTATTTGGTTACGATGCAGTATATAGCAATGCAAAAGCAAAACACTGCGGATGCGTACTCGCAAATAGGACGCCGAAAAAACCCTGAAGTTGTCTCGTCGAGGCGCCCTAAAAATTTGTAAAAACAAAGACAGTGCCACAATGCACAAATACTGTACATTTTAAGCATCGCAAAAGCAAAAACAACAACAACTGTGCAAAGCACATAATTCACAAAAAGAAAAACACAAGCAAACGAAAATTCATTTGCATCATATTCATGAAGTCACATTTTACTATTAGAAAGCATATAGCCATATATGGTTGGGCAAAAAACCATTCATAGTTAAAGAGACTATCCTTACAATGTTTGCAGAAAGTGACATACGGTAAGATTTTCAGATTCTGTTCGATTTCTTTCCAGAGCGCAATCCCTCTATAAGAAATACTTTTTTTTCCAGAATTTGTGCAGACACATTGCATAAAATAATTTTGGTTGTCAGCGAATCTGGTTTTGCATAAATGAATATTAGAAATATTTTTGAGGAAATTGTCAAAGTTTTTGGGCAGTGCACCATGATGTAGTTTATGCATAAATTTTGCCAATTCAAGCCGATATATATCATTTAATTTTAACACATTAACAATCTTATATAAGGGAGTAACGTGACAACTGTAATTACAAAATCTCATTATTCTTAATATATTATTATGCAAAAGTTCAAAGGTAGCAGGACGGAATTGTTAGCTGTACCCCATGACATAATACAGTATTGTAAGTGACAATAGACAAAGCTACAGTATAACACTTTCAGAACGGCAATAGGAACAAATTTTCGAATTTTAACTAACAAATGCGATGCACGCGATAATTTAGTTCTCATCAATTGTACATGAGAAGACCAGTTTAAATTACTGACAATTAGGACACCTAGGTATTTGACACACGTTTTTTGACTCAATAAACATCGTTTAAACATATTTGAAAAGACGATGGGATATTCTCGTTATCTGTGTTTCTCAAGGTCTTGCTGGTTAACATGTAAGATGATTTAGAATTGTTTATTGATAATTTATTTAAATGCATCCATCTGTCTACTTTAAGAAGTCCACTGTTAACTGCAAGTTGCAGGTTATTCAAATTTTTACCAGATAAACAAAGGTATGTATCATCAGCATAAAGCACAGTGGTGAATGTTGAACAATTTGGCAAGTCATTTATGTACATAATAAAAAGAAGTGGCCCTAAAACGGATCCTTGTGGGACTCCTCATGAAATATTTTTTAGACTAGATTTAGTGTTTCTGTTGATAACATACTGCTTTCTATTTAGAAGATAGTTGGAAAACAACTGTAAAGGGGCCCCTGTTATTCCAAAGTAAAACTGCAGTTTTTGGAGTAAAATGTCATGGTTTACAGTATCAAATGCTTTTTGTCGGCATTTGATACTGTAAGCCGCCCTTGACTGTAAACCGCACGAGATCTTGTGAAAATATGAATGCGATCGAGCCGCTCTTGATCGATTGTCATCTGCATGAAATGATCAAAAAATAACATATGCCGCAGCTTACAATCGAATAAATTCAATAATTCAATAAGCAAGTTTAGTTACCTTCATTTTCCGCTTGAGACAGTAGGCTACTTTTGTTGCTTTGTTGTTTCTTATAAGACTTTGCAAGACGTCATTTTATAGGCATTTGCTGTTTAAGGCATGCGGTTGAAAAATCTTAAATTATTTTGTGATGTCACGGTAGCTTTCTTCCTCCAACTTGTTTCGAAGCGAAATATAATTGAAATCACTCCTCTTAAAAGTATTACGCCATTTCTGGGTGGCCACAATTTGGGTGGAAAAATTAGTAAGTGAAATAGCAAAGAAATTTCACGTTGTGCTGGTACAGGGTATTAAAGTTTCGGAGTATCTGTTTTCCTTGATTTTCTGTTCTTGTTATTGGACGAATTTCAATTTAGTTGGACTTCAGTTTTCTCAGTCACGCTCGGGTTCTTGTGGATCTGACCTAAGAAAGTTGTTTGAGGTGGATGGAGCAATGACTGTCGTGGATGAAAAGTTGGGGAAATGTACTAAAAATTAGACTAACCCATTTCGAAATAGATTACCGCATTTAGGCCAATCCACACTGAGGAGTTGCCAGGAGTAGCCGCGCATGATTCTTTGTTTGTTTTATTGCGGCCAGGAGTTGCCGTGCCGAGCCGTGCACGAGCGCAGAATTACCCGACGCAACAAAACAAACAGAATCGTGCGCGACTACTCCTGGTAAGTCCTCAGTGCAGATTGACCTTTAGCCGCCCTTGATTGTAAACCGCACTGTGGTTCACGCGCCTCCGCGTTGTCTGCAACAATATTTGCATTACATCTCCCGAACGTAAGTGTTCGCTCGCATCAACTCACCTATTTCGTCAGAACATTTGATGCCTTCGTTAGAAATAATTTGAATACTTTTGTTAAACGTTGTACATCTTCATCCAACTCTTTACCTGCTCACTTCAAGTGTCTGATGATTTTTACAAATCTGCATTTTCCCACCAGTATGCAACGCTTCTGTACGATGATGACCTAATGAAGTAATTACTGGTGCTTTGTTTCAGTGTTCGGTACTCCTCAATGTCAACTATGACTACCAACTAACACCAACTAATCTGTGAAGCGTTGTTTCTAAGCAATCCTATACCCTTTGTGTTCTTTCAGCTAATATGATATGGACCTTGCCTCTCCGACAAACACGTAAATAAATTAAATTAGACTAAATTTAAATTAGATTACTACATTTTAAATTAGACGACTCCATTTAAATTAGACTGAGTCGGTAAATTAGACCACACTTTACAGATTAGACCTTTCAATTTAATTGGATTGCACTCCATTTCTGGGAAACCTGGCGACACTGACCGATAGTGTAGTTTTCGTTGGGACGACCCGTTACAACGCAAACGAGCAGTGGTGGGCGCACTGGTCATTAGAACGACATCATTATCTTCGCATGAAAGCAGCATGAAGGAAAACAACGCATGAAATTAGCATCAAACATCTTTTCTGCGCAGAAAAGGGCATCTTTGGTCCTTCCACGCTATCGCGAATCAACGGAAAGCTGCAAAGATGACTCAAAAACCAAAAGTATATATTTGTTCTTGAAACCAACCAGAACATTAGGTGGAATGTTGAAAAACACCAAAGATTCCCTTTAACTTTTATGATCGCCAGGGAATTGTCAACAAATGAGACAGCACCAGGAATTTGATAAAAGAAACAGGTTCTAAGAAAACTCAAGTAATGAATGTGGCTAAACAAAGTCATCAGCAGCAATCACGCATAAATACAACGACAAAACAAGCAAATCACCACAACATGAAAGAGGTGCACGAGATCTGAACAAACAATTGTCAGAAAAGGTTTCACAAACAATTAAAAGCTCTAGTTTTTTGTAGACTTTTGAGGAATCAGCCGATTGGGCTCTGCTTTCATCTTTTGCGATGATTCAAACTTGCGCGTATCTCTATTCAAGTAAATTCACTTCACAGGTGATTCTATCTGAATAAGATGTAAAGACTGATGATGCGTAGTTTTACGTGAAATCGATTTGCTATTAAAAATTTGCGATTGATTCCTGCTTGTTTCACCTGCGGAGTGAAGTTACCTGAAGATATCATAAAAACGCAAAGTTAGTCAACAACTGTCAGGGCAATAGCTGCTGGTGACAGCAACTTTAGAGTTGGTAAAACAGCAGTAAAATACAAATAAAAAAGTTTTAAATCAAACTGCGTACCAGAATGAAAAGTTTCTCAAGTCGTCATAAGTGGAAAGAACGCGAAGTCTGAACGTGACGTTGCTGGAATAACTGCGAAAATACCAACCGGTAGCTATTTCTTCGGTGAGCATTAAACAGCTGAGTCAAGAAAGTTTATAGAAACTAGCAGAAGCGAAACGTTTAATCAAAAAGCTTTTATAATCGATTGAAGAAAATATATCCTAAAACGTGGCAAGCAGAGGCCAATTAGTCCAAAACCAGAAAATGTTCTTTGGAAAACTTTTATCGAAGCGAAGTGCACCAGTGAAACGAAATGCACGTGGTAAAGGTAGAACATGGTTGAAACTTCCATTTGTGGTGTCTTGCATATCGCCAGTAAAGAACGGCGCAGAAACCAATACAGCGGCCTGGGATATGATGTTTTCGAAGGAGCAAGTTTGGGATTTAAGAACCCGTGTCGGTAGTTGGCTGCGGATTGAATGCTGAATTGCAGATATCCCAGTGGCGATTCTAGAATGAAAAAGTGGGGGTGCCCACTGCGGGGCCAAGTAAAAAGTAGGAGGGGCCAACATAAATATCTATCTTGCATGGTGATTTTTCATTGGTTTGAACATTAAGTTGCTATGATTAATCCTATCAAACCCAACATAGCGCTTGTGAATAACGTTAAATATGAAATAGCGTTATTAATCACTAGAGACACCTAAACGCCACTGTAGATGCAATCGCACACGTGTACTGCTATGTAGAACATTCTGTGCTAACCATGCAACTTCCACAGCACTGCACATGTAAAACGAAACACCATTTTCCGTACACAATTGTGCCGGCTTCATATGAACGAAAGCAGCTTTAGAAAGTGAATACAATTCACATGAAAGCGAAATGGTTCCAACCACGAATTCCGTCATGACACAGAGACAAGTAGGCTGTTTATAGCCAACTAGTTTCATCAAAATATTCTTATTGCAAAGTATGTAAAAATAAACCATCTTCCAACGGTTTGGTGACTACTGACTAATCCGTGTTTGTGGTAGCTTACGGACATTTTGTGATAGTGGTGTGGACATTTTTTGTGACAAAATG
>JGI24022J15233_10011540_pt1 | contig 10087 bp, 8 predicted proteins | sample Ectturendosymbi2_FD_15233 | JGI IMG/M metagenome (IMG submission 15233)
CATATTTACGCTCATTGCGTTAAACTAGTGATTTTCGACCGGTGTTCGATGGAACACTAGTCAAACTTATCAAATTTCCTGCAGAACACCTGACGATCTTTAACGGAACACTAGTTTTCCGTGGAACACCGGTTGAAAATCACTGGCCTAGAGCAACTAACCATTTAGAATAGATAGTGGTATTGATCTCATTGTGAAAACACCCTTTTCATTATGAGAAATTCCTCGTAAAAATGTAGCTTCAGTGGAAACGAACCCCCATTACTTGGCGTGACGCTGAGGAAGGCCTAAACTTATTTGATTTAGTGGTAACCTAGTAGGTGTAAACAGCAGATAAAATTTAGGCCAAAACTGCAAAACGAAACGATCGTGATTGGAGACTGTGTCACCTTGCCATGAAGCGAAATATTACAAAACAGCTCTGCGTGTTCGTGGCAGTGTACGAGCTTCTGACAGCTTTTCTTGCATTGGAGTTGGCACTGCCACAGGAGGAAATTCCGAAACATGTGCGTTCGACACCATATCCATTTAAATTGTTCAAAAACGTGAATTGTTTCATGTCAATGCGCAGGCGCCATTTAGACAAGGCAGGGATGTTGTTTTGTACTACAGTACTATGCAACGTTAGAAGGGAAATGTAGGCTGTTGCCTGTTCCAAACCATCCGCATTGGAGACCTGAAGTGATGGCATTTCATATTTTGTCAGGTTTAATGCTGAGCACCTACGGTACAAAGGGGGCCTGCCAAACAGACCCCCTGGATGCGTCCCTGGGTACACACATAAAATATATTATACATATGTGTAAACAATACATACGTTCAAGTACATATGCGTAAATTTAAAATTGTTTCATATTTTTCTTTGTGAACTTGATATTGGTAAAGCTATTTCTCTTAGTAAAGTTGATAAAGTACTTGGCTAAGTTGATATGGTTGAGTTGATATTGTGACTTTTTTCATAAAATCCAGTTGGTCAATACTGTGGAACAACTTGATTAACTACAGTCAAAATAATTTTTGGTGCTTTTTTATTATCATCATGTAAAATAGTTGTAAGACTTTTTTTATCTCAGTGATATGTGATGTTTTGAACAAATAATTAAAATCTTTCATAGTCATTACTAGTCAACACTTTGTTAAGCATCCAGAATTATATTTATGCTGGTGTTCACTTGTGAAAGCTGTTTTTATAGATATGCTCCTTATATATCTTGTGACAACAGAGTTCTGGGTGAGTTATAATTATTTGGGGTATTTTTTCTTAAATACCTAGCCTCTCCTAGTTTTAAATTGTGATCAACTCATTGACCTCTGTGATTTCTATACCAGGCATGTGCGACCTTTCCAACTGATTCAGCTTTTTAGAAGAAAAATTGAATATTTTTTTTTATAATGTAAATCATGTACCTAAGAAACAAGCTTGATTCAACCCTGGTATACATGTGTGTCACAATTTTTTCAAAATCTATGAATGAGTTGATATTAGGTGTGACACAATAAATTCAGGTAAGTGTATCTGATCACATTTATATTTATTTCATTCCCTATCACAATTTAGTTCAGTAATATGGTATTTCATGATCATCCCCATACACAAAAAGGGAGACAGGAGTGAATGCACCAACTACAGGGGCATTTTCTCCTTAGCCTCCCAGGAAAGTATATGCCAAGTGCCTTGAAAAAAAATGCCGCAAAATAATTAAACCAAAGCTGGATGATACCCAGTGCAGGTTTCGTCCCAGCTGTAGCACTACAGACCAAATTTACACTTTCCAGCAAATTTTTGAGAAATCCTGGGTGAATGCTAAAGACGTCTACACATGTTTTGTCGACCTCAAGAAAGCATATGACTGGGTTCCTTATGAAAAGCTCTGGGAAGTGTTGTGGGAGTACGGTGTTGACGGCCGCCTGTTATTGATTGTCAAGTCACTGTATTTCTGCTCAGAAATTTGTGTCTGTGTCATGGGAGTCAAATCCCAACTGTTCACCATTGTTGTTGGACTCTGACAGGGTGTGTGCTGTCACCGCTCTTCATAGTCTACATGAATTGGATAGACAGCCACAGCTGAGTTGAGGAGGGTGTCACAGTTGGGAGCTGCAGGATCAACTGCTTACTTTTTATGGACAATTTGGTACAGCTAACATCTTCTCAACAGGGTCTTCAGCATGCAGTTTATCAGTTTTCAGCTGTGTACAACTGAGTCGGAATGAAATTTAGCACCAAAAAGACAGGTATTATGTTTCTCTAGAAACCCAAGGCAGTGTACTCGTGCAAGTGAGCAGCAATATACTACAACAGGTAAAGTTCAAGTACCTCGGGGTGGGATTTATGAGTCACAGAAAGCAGAGCGAGGGGATTGGTATAAAACAGATTGGTAAAGCACTTGTTAAAAAATGATAAACGGGGTTGGTTGACTAGATGACTGCCGCCGTCTTTCGCCAATCCTATATGACACAGCGCCCCTTTTGTTTACACTGATCAACTATTGTGCCATTGTGTTTCCACTTGCTCTAATGGTTGGTTTACTGCATGTGATGGCTTTTATGATGCTTCTGCTTGTTGGCTGAGTCATATGAAACAATAAACCATACCATACCAAGCAAATACATTTCTGTGTTAGCTTTATCGCTCTGTGGACACAAAGCAGCAGCTTTCAAACACTGCAAAGCTGTCAGTTGTCAAATTGTTTTTTGTTCCAATCTTTACCTATGGTCATGAATCATGGGTAATGACTGAAAGAGTTCTATCCCAAGTACAAGCGGAAAAAATGGGATTTTTCTGAGGAGTTCAAGGGGTGACAGTTTGCGACAAAGTGCGAAGTTGTGAAATTTGCAGAGCCTTGAACCACTTCTTCTCCGAATTGACAGATCCCAACTATGTTAGTTTGGCCATGTGTCCAGAATGCCCCACAAAAGACTGATGAGGCAAGTCTTGCTGGCTAAACCCACGGGAAAGCGGCCCAGAGGTCATCCAAGGACCAGGTGGAATAACTACATCTACAACCTTGCTTGTTCCATCTTGGTGTGGAGCCAGCACATATACCTGAAATTTCTGTTGACCGTGAGGTATTTCGAGTCCTCTGAGGGCTGCTGCGCCCCATGACCCTCCCTAGACAAAAAACGGGCATGAAAATGAATGAATATGGTTTTTGATGTTGCAGATCCTCACAACTTTCAGCAGGTTGACTTTTCAAATGTTAGTCTGATAATTGGCATTCATGCTTTCCTTTCCGACATTTCGTTGTTGAAAAGAATGGTTTGTTGCAACAGGTGATTCCAAAAAGTAAAAATGCTTTCAGGGCAAGTTCAAAAATGTTTTGATGCTTTGCTTGAACATATTTTTTATTGAAGTTTACAAGATCATTTTTATCAACGACGTTTGCCATATCATTGTCTGAGTGCAAATAAATCAATTCAAGTTAAAGTTGATCATAGTTTTGATCCACAGTTGTGTTAAAAAAGTTGGCAACATTAAAATTGCTTTCAAGTTTTCAAAATGCCATGACATGGTCTTCAAAGACAATAGATATAATTTTTATCAATGACGTAACTTGGATAACTGCATCAGAACCATCAAGTGAATGCCTTTGACAAGCACTAACTTGACAAGCTGTGTGGGTAAAATCCTCAGTGGAAGGAAGGCATTTCATTATGGTAAATCACACCACCCAAGGCAGTATTGAAGTCTCCATAATGTTACAAGAAAGATGAATCATGGGTTTGGAATATACCATTATCGCACTTGCTAATTCTATCAGAAAAAAGCTTAAATACAAAATCAATGATTACCTGCAAAAGAACTACTACAATTGGGCAAAAACTAACAAACTACCAACACCTTGCTTTAAGCAAGACACAAAAGCAAATCGAAGGTGAAATAAAAAAACAAACAAATGTAATTGTAACAAATGCAAATTGAAAAATCGAATAAACCAGATAATAGGGATGACAAATGGCCTTATCATGGCACTATTCAGTACTCCATGGCATCATAAATAAATGACCTATCTATGAAGCTTACACTTACTTTTGTAGAAAAACCCAGTTTTGACTCTCTTGAAACCTTTGACAAACTTATGCACAGATTGGTACCATATTCAAAGCATGACTCTTCCTCATGTGAACTAATTCTTGTACTCCTTTGTGTTGTTCATTAATTTTTCTCCTTCGGCTTTGCCAACTTTTTTGATTTTTTACCTGTCATGTAGTTACTGATGTTGATACCTCCCATCACAAAGCATTTGATTTTAAAGGTGCTCCCTAGAGTACGTCTGCCAACTTTACGAATGCAATTCTGCTCATGCGTTCTACCAATGCTCTGGTTTGAATTATTACGTTGTGATAATGTGGTTTTGTTGCATTGCTCAGTAATTGGTATCAGGTAGTTTTCCAGTTTTAGTGAAAGCAATTATGTCAGAACAACTACATATTTTCCAGTTTTTACTTGCCTCAGTTTGTGCTTGATTTATTCATTTGTGGTTTGAGTTGAGTTGGAATGCTCTTGTTTTTCAACTTTTCACTCATAAGCATTGCTTGCAGATTTAAAGATTGAGGGTACTTTGTGTTACATGAAATCGATTTCTTATCAAAACAGTTTGCTGATTGATTCAACTTTGTTGCCTTTGTGGAGACTAGTTGCTTGAATACAGATACTCAAGTAATGTCTGTGCACAAGTAACAAAAATCAGCACGCATTGACGTTATGTAGTGGAAATCAATTTCGTCATACCTTTTCCATTTTTCCATTAAATAACATCCATGCGTGCTGATTTTTGCTACTTGTGCACAGACAGTACTTGAGTTGAAGATATAGGTAGACAAGAATTGCCGCAGTTAATAGAAAGGAAGACACAGGTTGATACTGATGCTCAAGAAACAAGTAGAGCTTCCAAGTATTGAATACAGATATGCGCAAGTTTGAATCATTCTGAAGTTATGAAAACCAGATTCCAGTCAGCTGATTCCTCAAAAGCTTGCAGCAAACCCAGAGCTTTTATTGTCCATTGTGGTTCGATATCTTTTGCAGTTGATATCAAGTTCTTCATTTTTTTGCTTTCAAACATGGAAAGTCTTCTTGGAATTGCCAATTTAATTTGAATAGATGTTGTTTTATGTCGGCAGAGAATGCTCAGTTACTCCACCACTCCCTATTTTTTCAAAGGGGGGCATCTTCACTTCTATTTTGTGTAAAATATTTGGTCTTATTTCTTAAATTCCAAAATCTCTTCAAAGTGTCAGCCTTATTTAACAAACCAACTGATGAAAAACAAATAATACCTGGGCAATTGCATTCAATTTATGTAAAACTGATGTCCTATTTAAAAATACTTTCCAATGGGTTCAACTTCATTGCCTTGGTAGTCACAATTTACCAAAAACATGGTTACACCATGTCAAATATAGCTAAATTAAGTTGTGTGTGATTGCATTCACTCTTAACATTATTTCTTTCAAATAGCCTTGGTATGACTTATGATGCATCATACAGTAAAAGTGTGTGTAAATGACTTAAAATGTTTAAATTGCTTTGGGTGCGAGAGAGACTCTGAATAACAGGTGCGAGAAATTATGTATGCTGCGTTTATATAAATGAATCACTGTGCATCCTTTTTATATTTGACTAGGTGAAACGGATTGGATGAAGCTTTTTTTAGAAAAAACATCTCAACAGACAAACAAAACTGAAGCACTTCTTTGTGATGCACAAGATGTTCTTAATGAGGTTGGAGTCATTGTTTTCTTCAGATGAGATATGTGTGCTGTGTTTGTTAGTAATGATAAGCATCAATTCAAACAGAAGTTACCTAGTCAAAGTGTAGCTAAGTAAACTGGTAGGTTTTGCAGTGTCCAAAATTAGAGTGGCCAGCATTTATATCTATTTTTTGATTAGTTGGTCATTTTTATATATCAACAAAAATTGCATTAAAACAAGGTATTAGTGCCCAGTGAGCATGTATTTGCACGAACCTTTAGCACACTGGAAATTTAAACGCTGGTTCCAACAAATGTGTTTGTTCTTTGACTTTCACTTTGCAGATTTTATCGCTATTTTTTATTGTGGCTGACTTTCCTTCTCACTTCATGACCCTGGTAATGCAAGTTCAGAGCTTTAGCCCAAGATTTGTTCAATGTGTTAATTAATCACATTGCCTCTTCCACCTACCTGTATAAGTTATGCAAGGTGCAAGGTTGTGTCCACCATAAAAATGTTTGTTCCTTTGTTTGTTCTGCTTACCCCAACATGAAATTTTTCAATGATGCAAAGTTGATGATTTTTTAAATTAGTTTTTTGCTAATGGCTACTGACATTTTTTATTGTGATGCTGTCATTTCATTTGCATGATGTTGATGTGTAATTTATTGGATTTTTTTGTACATTTTGGTGTCAGCCAGACAGACACCATCAATTACATTGACCAAAGTAAAGAAGCATAAAAATAACTTGACCATCAATTATATTTGCATAGTAAATTATATTCAGCCTGCAGTGATGGCATAGCAATTGTAAATTACTTAGATGTGTCTTTCGTTTAGGACAACCAAAATTGTCAATTCAGTTTAAGGCTGTTTTGTAGAAGTTGTTTCTCAGAAAAACTATTAAGGTTAGGAATAACCAAGAGTGGTTTGAAAATTCAACACTTCTGGTATGGTGTTACTTTAGTGCATGTCATATATCACTGTAAGATGACAGAAATAACTTCAAATATGCTTAACTTTGCATTTATGGAACACTCTAACCATGCTGAGCTTCTGATTAATTGTTACGGTAGTGCAGCAGATTCACAGTAAACAGACATATTGAGACTAGTGAATCAACACAATCACAAGGACTTTTAATTTTTCATCTACATAAGTATAATTTTGATGTTGCAGTATTGTGAATACTGTTTTTCATTTGATTATTATAGTTTTTTATTTTAAACAGTACCATTTTTGGTGAGGACAGAATTATTTTTTCAACCAGCTAAGCCAGGGGTCAGCAACCTACGGCCGGCGGGCCAGATCCGGCCTGTGAAGCAAAATCATCCGGCCTGCAGCCCCTTAACCAAATTGTAGTAACTGTATATGGCCAGCCTAATGGTGTTATATTTTATGAACCTGTCCTCCTATAAATGTGGTCTATGTCACATTTTGGGCTTTCGTTACAAACTGTGAAAATCACAAGTTAATCTGAATAAAATTACATGAATTCCCAAGATTTAGCAACAGCAAAGGGAATGGAATTGTTGATGGAAAATTAACACGGCCTGCCATACCTTGCAGAGTTTGTTTTTGGCCCACGACTTGGGAAACGTTGCCGACCCCTGAGCTAAGCGATACATTGAGTTGGGAACATGTGCTACCAAAGCTGACAGGCTGGGTTGGATTTCTGGCCAGGTCAGGTCATATCAAAGAGTTGAAAGGCGTTGTATGCAGCCTAGCTAGCTTCATTTTTAGTGTTAATGGGTGGGTGCAAGTAAAAGGTTTGTGCATGGTGTTGCCATTGACACATTACCAGTACAGCATTCACAACAAAAATAGCCATGTGGCAACTGGCACATGAGAAAGTGGACATGGGTTCCACTGACCACTGCTGAGTATGAAAGTGATTATACTGAAACTGATCTACAGTTCTTTTCATACCTGGTTTTACCAACCTAGTGCAACCTTTGTTTTTATGTGAGACATTCACCACTTTAGTCAAGTGAAGGCCTGAAAAAGTCACTGCAGATTGTATTAGTCTTGCAGTGGCATGAAAAACTTTTCACAAGGTGGATCTAACAAACGTGTAAAAAGATATATTGGTAGGTTTTAAGCACTTGACAGCACTTGTGTGTTTTTCATTTTACTAAGATTGTTGTGAGATCCATGCACCTGTTTAAAATTTCAGATGCACTTATTTAACTGTTTTAGATTGGCCATGACAGACTCACACCTTCAGCTTTCAACAACGGTGTGCTGTTTGTCTCATCAGATCCTCCACAGCAAGGTACAGTCAGTTGCACTCTGATTGAAATGCATTGTTTGATGAATCAGCCATTATGTATAAACTATCTTTGTATCAACTGAGATTCACAATTCATTTCATTTTGCTTTCAAATGCTGCTTGTGGTCAAGTATTTTTGAAAAGTACCAGTGAAGTGCATCTTTCAGCGCTATCCAAAGTTCCTAAGGCTTGCAAAAAACAAGATAAATACTGCTGGCAGAGACTAAGCAAAGCCATTCACATGTTCATACTCAAGAAGATTGAAAAAAAGCACTGGTTGGGAGATGCTGGACTGCTAGTACAGCCTTATCAGCTTTATATGTGTAAAAATGTTTAAATGCTCCTCTCAATAATATTGCAATATGACGATATATTAACAACAATTGATGGCAAGCCGAAGCCTGATAAATGCTTTTTGTAGGGGCGATTGAGGTGAACACTCTTGCCCAAGTAGTGCTACAGCGAGTCACTCCGTGGTTGTGGATCGAACCACCAACCTTCCAACTGAGAGGCGGACACGTTACCACTGAGCTAATCTCTGCCCCAACAATTTTGAAGTGTTCTAATGAAAATTTCTGGCACAGCTTCTAGAAAGTTTTTTTTTTAATTTCCTGCAAGCGTTCATGATTTTCAATCAGGGTTTGTACGTTCGTTGTTACTTGTTTGTAAACCTCTCATAGTCATGTAGAACCTAAACTTCAAACAAGATTAACTGAAGCAGTTCAGGTGTTTCTTTGAAATTAAATTTTATTCATTTGTTACACATTAAAAGGCACTATTGAGGTCCAAGCAAATCATTTTTGCTGCTTCAAACAATAGAGTGTATTTTGGTGTTTGCAAAGTATTCTCCGCATATTGAACGGAGATATTGGTGTGGTAATCCATATTCTCAATTGTACAAGGTTTATGGTTATCGTTGCAACTGTCAAGAATGTTCTTAACGTCCATAGCAAATATCCGTTGTCAACCCCAGTGCTTAGGCATTTTCAGAACACTTTTTTCATTTTATGCAAAGTCAACACTTGTAGAAACCACATCGAACTGTAGCGCAAGAATCAGAAAATATTAGTCTTATCCGCTTTCAGCAAGTCTGTCCTTGTCATACTGTTTATGCAAAATGAGGTGTTCCGATAAGCAAGTTTTATGCTTGTTCTTTTTTACACGGGTGTGTTTTTTAGAGGAGGAAGGGAGTGGTGTTGTTCACCAAATTTCTTCTGATGTGGAAGTTTCACAACTTCAGCTGGTGAGTTGGCCATTAGAAGCTGGTGGTGCATAAAAGTGAAATACAATTGTGTTTTCAGCTTACTGCTACGTAGTACCACAGCTGAAGCCCGAAGTTTGCCTGTGGCCTTAGTTGTAGCTTTGTTTTCGTTTCTGTCAAGTTGATTGGAACTCGCGCATGGACGTTTTACGGATTAGTAAAGTAACAAACAGGTTTTTACCTTGTCTTCGACAAGCGGCTGCTACGTTTGTGAGATTTCTCAACACTATATTTATTTATTTGCAGCCAGTGGTAAACACTGAATCACCTATTGTGGATGAATCCTCTGCAGCTGCGGATGACAACAAATCTTCTGTGGAAGAAGACAATCTCCGAAAAACTGAATCACGACTTTCTTGCATTACAGAATCCTTCGAAAATTATAAGAATGAAAGCGAAAAACGACTTCTGGTTTGTGGTTTTTATTTCGTTTTTCATACATTTGTATTTGTCATATCCTTTGTTCTTGTGTAGGGAGACGCGGTTCTATTAAATTCTGTGTTGAATCTAAGAATTGTTTGAATTTTGGATTATTTCATGGAACTTTAATTTAAGAACGCGTATCAGCTTAGTGGCACAAAAACTGTTCTGATAAACTCTGACTGCACTTAAGCTGACCGTTATTCTGTGCAACGCACCTCAGCAGCAACATGTGCACAGATACCCGCCAGCTGAGGATTTACTTGTTTCATGTTCATTTCGTTGCTGAAAATAGTTGAGCATGGTGCAACAATGTTGAAATTCACTTAAAAGCACTAATGTTTCTGTATGCTTTCGAGGAATCAGTCGACTGCCATCTGCTTTCGTCTTTTTGCGATTATTCAAACTTGCACATATCTCTATTCAAGTATGTACTTTCC
>JGI24022J15233_10011543_pt1 | contig 10086 bp, 8 predicted proteins | sample Ectturendosymbi2_FD_15233 | JGI IMG/M metagenome (IMG submission 15233)
TCAAAAAAAAAAATTTTGATTGGGATGAGGGGTTCGATTGGGGGGGGCTCGCAAAATTGGGGTGTTTTCGGTTTTTTGACCAATTTTGACGGGCCCTGGACGCCAATCCCATGGACCAAAATTTTGGCGCAAACTGTTTTTGGAAACTACACGATCTCCCGCGTCGATAGAGCCCTTACTTGACCTTCTAGCATGTCTGGAACCAAAGTTATGGCCCAAAAACCCCATTTTACCCTCAAATTCAGAAAAATCAGAAAATGCATGAGTCTCCCACTGGCGGCTTGCTATAACAAGCCATAACTCCCCGCCAGAAGATGCTAGCGAGCTATACGAGCCCTCAAAAGACTCATGAAGTCTTCTTGTTTGCACTGAAGTCAGCAAAATTTCTATTGCTGCAACGGTCTAATGGCGATGATGTGCAAACCGCCCAGTTCTTGTACTGCGCAACTGCAGTAACTAAACGTAAGATGATGCGTAACCGTAAATGCCTTTGTCCTCTTCAACAGGATGCTGCATAAGGCAAAATATAATTAAGGCAACTGCTCCAGCTTTCTGGGTAAAAGAAGAGTGTTGCCCTCGCACTGCGTCGTTACGAGCTTCGACAACCGTCAGCAAGTAATTTCAACCCATTCAAGTTCGCAAGTAGCAACAAAGATCAGTCGCCGAGAACGGTGTATGCTTGTCCTGCTAATATACAGTAATATCTCGGTTAAGTTCGCATCCCAATTAAGTTCGCAAAAAATAAAAAAAAATGTGGATTCAACCTTTTCAGCAATTTATTGGAATTTACAGCAAATCAAACATGATAACTTGTCATAAAAAAGTTAAACACGAAATGTAATGGTGTATAAATCGGCATTGTGCGTATTATTCTCTTTTTCGCGTTTTGCTTCCAAAATCACCTGCCTTATTTTTTGTTGAAAGTGTTCAAAGGAATAATTGTACTTCCTGCTTGCACATCACCAGGGCACAGCAACTAATCCTTGCCCTCAAGGACTTTACTGCACATAATTTATGCTCAAACTCACCAAAAATGACATCGTTTTCTGCTGTTTCTGAACTATGTGCACAAGCTTCGCCAACCGAATGTTTCCAGCACCTCACTGACATTATCAAAAAAATCAAGGTCTTTTTTGTCCGCCTCTGCCCTCTCACCGTGAAGAAAAAGTTGTTTCAATCTTTGGCATTTTTAAAATCAGTTAAACCACATCCATGATATTTCAAAATCATCCTGTAATATTGATAATTCTTTGGTTTGCTTTCAAAATTGAAAGTGAATGTGGAATGGGCAGTTTGCCCGACGCATACTATCAATCTAAAGATACACCCTACCTTCTAGCTCTGTAAATCTGCGGACAGATGCACTAAATTTTTGTGTGCGTGTGCCTTCAAACATTAGAACAAAACGTTTACGAGTAACTTCCCGCATGGCACAGACTTTTCTTATAGCAGCCTCACTCCGTACTGTCGTGCGATGCTTCGTTAAATTGAATGATTTGGCTGACTCAACTTAGAGGCTAATTCCAATCTCTGCGACTCATTTAAACGCTTTATCTTTGCTTAACATTGTTTGTGAATAGCATAATGTAAGTGAGTACTATATGCCTTGCTAATAAGAATATTTAACTCCAGTCAGTGCATCAACCAGTCTCCAAACATTAGTTCTAATGATCGCCATCTTTTTGCTGATGCAGTAAAAAGCACAAGTGCTAGGTTCGCACCCACCACCCTAGTTCGCACGAACAGCTCAGATTCAAGTTGCGAACATAACCGGGAAATTACTGTATAGTTCCAGGTCTGAACAAGCTTCCACTTTTCAGGTGATTCCCCGTGCGCTGGCAGTGACATTGCATGTGCGCCAAGGTGCGGGCATTCATGGCCGCCATAAAAGCATGATGCTTGAAAATTTCCGAAGCAATTCGAGTGAATGCCGTTAAACAATTTAATTACTTATGTCTTATATAAGGAAATGTTGCCAAATACCACCCAAGATATAAATATACATGGTCCATGCCGTCAAGAGGCGACTATCTGAACAGCAAAGACACGAGAACCTCGGCGGAAAGTTCATACACAACGCATTTGCGAGTACAAGATTACAACAGTGTAACTCTGCAACACAAGAATTGTCGTTCGGGTACCTTCGACGATCGCCAGGGCAGAGTGTTTTATAGGGTGCACAAGAGATCACCCATTTCTCAACCGCACGCACTTGGTCTTCGACGAGGTTACCCGATGGGAAGACAGGGAGCAGCACGACCGGACTCCGACGAAGATTGTATCCGCATTGGAGAGCTTCCCTGCTACAGTCATTATGCCGAGCGCTTGGCCAGACTGGAGCTAGTTCCAATTTTCAAAGTCTTGTTACGAACCGGCCGAAATTCGAACCACGCCGAACTTCGACCTACCAGACACGAAGCCAGCGCTCAAAGACTAGGCTACGTGCCCGGTTAGCATCCAAGGAAGCAGCCCAAGCACCCAAGAAAACAACTAAAAAATGGAAAAAAGATAAAGCTTTTGCCAGGGTTGTCCATGGGACATATTTATCTGTCCCATTCCTATCCCATAGAAATTTATGCCTGTACCATCCCATCCCATGGCATGTTTCCTATGGGATTCCCATAGGAATGACATTCCCATGGACAAGCCTGGCTTTTGTCTCAACGTAAAGGTTTTGCCTCAATTTTTAATTTGCAGCACAACATCATGCATCAACTGTGATGTCACATGTAATTAACACCCTCACGTATCCCTCGGAGTCACTTGACGTCTAACACTTCGTGCCAATACATCACAATTTTTGTTTATATCGTCCACACNACTTACCGCGTTATTCTTCCTGCTGGTTACACGAATTTATTGCCCTCTTACTTCATCATACTGATGCCGTTGTGACTTTACCTCGATCGCTTTAGCCCAGTAATTCTCAACGTGATCCACAGAGAGTCTCATAAATGCTTAATAAAACGATCCTGAAAATTGCAACCTTTACTGCACAATAAGTTAGGTAATACATTGTTTGGGTTCTTGTGTTTGCAGCATAGCAAAGTGGTTGATCGGAAAATTTTTTGGAAAAGATGGTCCATGGGCCAGAAAATGTTGAGAACCACTGCTTTAGCCGTTATTTTTATTACAAAGTGAGTTCATTCTTTGGACAGGATGAGCAGATTACTTTCATTTTGTTTTAACGTACAGATATGGGTTTCTATCTGCCCAACCAAATCACAAAAGAGTTTGCGTGGTTTGGAAAGACTGCTGTCAAATTACTTTGTTCTATTGTGTAAGCGGTTAAAGTTGCTGATTCCGAAGCACGAAACTTTGAACAGTATTATTTTATCTTTGTGACTTTGTCATAATATAAACTTTTCTAGTGTAGCTGATTGTCCTGGCGAGAAGAAAGTAGAAAATTCTAAAAAGACAAAGCCACTTTGCAGTGAAAAATATATTGGGAGAACTCTTCTAATTTCCAACTCATGAAGATATCTAGACGTACTGTATCGTTCACCAATTATGCAATCCAGAAAAAAATCGACTGCTTTGGGTCTTGTTCTACCGTGAGCTTCATGCAGGCCCATACTTCAAAAGAATGACAGAGCAACAATAGTTTAACAGGAATACATTAAACACAAGAATCTGCAGGTCAGATATGTTCAAGCTTGGATTGCAACCAAGTAAACAAGTATTTTTTCATGGTAATTCAAAGACCTTTATTTTTGCAACATAAAAGCTGTAATGTCGAAGTACCAAGAAAAAGTAAAATCAGAAATCACACCTAACCACATGTTGATTGTTTAACTTTGTAAAGCAGTAAAATTGCATGCATAGTTTGAAAACTTGCTTCTATGTTGGAAAGGACACAGTTCTTGGTAAAAAATACAGTTATACGGTATTGTTTGTGAATTTAAAATTTGGTTTCTGATTCCCACATGTTTTCGTGCTCTTCATTTTTGTCTGGCATGTAAGCAACGTTCTCATTGCCATTCATCTTTTCATCAAGTGGTGGTAAACCAAGTTTCTTCCTGCGATAATCTTCAGCTCGCTTTCTTGCTTTCTCCTTTTCTTGTTCAAGCTCTTCCGCAAACTCTCTTTCATCCACAGGAATATATCTGCACCGATAGATACTCTTAGTTCGGTACCGAAAAGCGCCAAGATTTGCACAATGTCGTCTGCAGCCTGTCTGAATTTCAGTTGTACTTAAACGTACTTGAATGAGTGAAATGCTTAAGAGTAGAGCACATATTCGTAAACAGCCCGATTTCGACTTTTCTTGTGTTGTGCCACCTTCATTTTAGAGAAGGTGCTTGCAAACAGCCAGGCCCAGGCTGTATTCACCAGAAACAACGATTTCGATCTACAGAAAGTTCACCTGCAGTCACTCACAATACGCACGATCTACGACAGAGGTTCCCAACCTGGGGTACATGTATCCCAGGGGTACATTTGTCAATATGAAGGGGTACATTTAAGGTCAGCAATAGAAGGGAAAGACATATTTATATATTATTTATTTTCAAATATATGTGCAAACAATTGAAAATATATTTTTATACCAAATATTTATATCAGTGAATATTATTTTCAAAAATCATTGCGTGATTACGTTTAAATAATAACTTTGAGACAAAAACGAGTCTACCTTTATAGTTCTAAAATCTGAAAGTTCTATTAAATATTCAGTGTATTTTGTTAGTTACTCAGCCTTTGTTCACATGAGAAATTTTATGGGTACATGCTTTTCTGTCGAAATGCTGAATGGGTACATGGTAAGAGAAAGGTTGGGAACCCCTGATCTAGGAACTTATTCAAATAGAAGGATTAAGATAGGAAAAAAATCAATTTCAATGAGAAACTAAAGATGACCTCAGATTGAAATTCGTTTTTGCCTTTAATTTAGCGAATGTACTAATTTTCTTGTACACGCCTTCGCTGGAAAGACGCAGTCACATTGGATCAACAGATACTGTCCAAGAATCGGAGTACAAACGCAGAGCAGAAGATCCCATTTGCATATTCAGCAAGAACTAAGTTAATACCAACCGACAAATGTTACGATCAGGCGAATAGTGGCACGTTGTTTGTATTCGCTTTGCCTTTCAAAAAAAATTATTTACAACACTTCAAACACAAGCTCTTAAGATTCGCGAATCAGATGCACATTAGTGAATACCCCCACCTCCGCGTGGAGTCAACGAAACTCTTTCGTTTTGAAATATGGTTTACGTTTTGCATTTGTGACTGGGTAGTTTCTCAAACTGAACGTATACTAAATCACAAGTTCGATGGTCCAGTCTTTACAGCTAAGGACTGTCGTGCTGAAAAGAACCGTTTAACTATTTGCTTTTGGTGCCAAGGTAAACGAGCACTGCTTCAAATTACGTGAAAAATGCCATTTTCACCTGTACGCCAAGATCATGAAAAGGATTGCAGCAACAAAAATCAAGCCCGCAAAGAAGAAGAATTCGTCTGATTGCTTCTCAAACCCTTGCGCTTCGGCCACAATTAGAACGATTATGTTGCCAATCGACACAGTGAACAGCCAGATGCTGGTCAAGACAGACTTCATGCTTGGCGGTGCCTGCAAGCAAAGGTGAAGAAAACAAGTTAGATTTACTGTTTTTCACATTTTGCTTTTTGGTTCTGCTGATGCGGCAAAATACTGCTCAAATGTTAATTTAAAGGTTTTTATGCGTAGAAAGATAGCAAATTGTATCAATTATCACCGCAGCATAACATCACGATATCGTCGACCTGGGTGTAGGAAAACTCCAATCCAGTAATGGATAGAAACACCTCCCCGACAGTTATGAGAAAGAACTGCGGAATCATCCATGCCACGCTGACAGTGTTCGGATTCAGATCGAGCAGCTGCGACAAAAGAAAGCTGCTACAACATGCAACGTTTTCGTTGATAGCAAGTTAACATCTATCGGTATTATGTGGAAAGTAGTGTGGTGTTTGTACCAATAGTAACTTTTATTTTTAACAACCTTACAAAAATTTTAAAGATTTTCAAGAATGCACCTGTTAAGCGAGTATATTTTTAGGCCATGCAAAAAACTTCTTGGACCAACGGAAAAAATTATGTTCTTGACTTACCTCAAATGTGGTACTACCATTTTGCAGAACCACCGTATAAACTGCACCCACGTCCAAGTCAAGAGTTGTGTTGTAAACTTGTTTTCCTCCGTTTTTCAAGGAAATAATTGACCTGTTACACAAGCAATTCGTGAACACCATTTTCTGTGTATAATGGTTAGATTATTCTATTTGAATAAAAATCCAAGACTGAGGATGCGTAGAGTTACATGAAATCAATCTTATAGTTAAAAAATTTACTGATTGTTTCAACTACGTCTTCCTGGTGAAGACTAATCGTTGCGTATAAAGTTCACTTTAACACTGCAATAGGTCTAGTCTACTTCAAAAAGGTTCTGAATTGAAATAAACAAATAGGTTGATAAAATTATCAAAGTTGTTAACAAAAAACACTAACAACAACTAGCTTTATTAAATTTCTCGGGCATTCTTCGCTGAAACGCCGTGCAACATTCACCAAAAATGCAAGTTATGAGGAATTGTTCAGCATGAATTATATTAACAGTCCACCAACATACAAAATGGATTTTATATTTAAAAAAATCGTGGTTTTGTATTAGTAAATACCCTCAATTCGATTAGGCGATAAACGAAGATACGAAAGATGATTAGTTGAAAACGATTCGTACTTTCCATATGGCACGTCAATGGCCTCAGATCGTGCCAAATAGGTGACGTCAGTGTCACGCTCTGGTGGGTTTCCCCTAGACACCGTCACAGTTATAGTCAAGTTCTTGTAATCTGAATCAAAGTGCAGCACACTGAATCTTCCGCCACCATCTTCTGTTTTCTTTGTGTTCATCTCTGTCTGTTTGTAGATATATTCTTACATTACTACCAATGATTTTCAATAAATGTATCACTAAAGCAACAATCGACATGCGTAACTTTCATTTTGAGCTATGCATCTCGATGATTTAATAGTTTGATTTTGAATTAGTCTCGGTCGTATTGTCATGGTACAGTTGCCATGACATATTCTCAAACTCATGAAAAAGAACTTGAACAAACTCTTTATTTTCGTCAGGAACTAATCGTTGACAAACTCTGTGAATTAAACCTGTTACAAGATATTTGATAAGCCGTGGTGATCGAGTGGTGATCGAGCATTTTATAACGCAACATTTTTCTACGAACCTGCCCAGCAACAAATCGCTTAGCACATTTAAGGTCTATGATGCCAGTCATAGCAATGTCGCCGTGTAATCACCAAAGGTTGAAAGTAAGGCGTAAGCTGTTTTCTTGCAAAGGTCAAAAAAGTAAAGTACTCAACGCAATACTTGCAGAAGTACCTAATTGTACCACTGTTACGAGAGAAGCGATTTTACAAAACAGGTTGTTGTTTCATTGGACTTGCAGCTCACGTTTTATAAAATGGTCTGTTGATTTCGAAAAAATCAGTGAACCAAAAAGTAACACTGCCTAAAAATTTTCCATTATACGTTTTCCATATTATCAAAGATCTCAACAACTAAGATTTGTAGTTTTCAAGAAATATATTCTTTGATCTTTAGCTTTTTCTTTTTCGTCTTCTTTCTCTTCAAACAGACACTTCCTTTCTCTACAGCATAACCCTGCAAACACTTTGTGAAGCACTATCTAGAGGAGAGGTGGTCTACGCTTACCCGCGATTTTGTGAATTGAATTAATCACCCGATTTTACTCAGTTGAAGTCGGAATATTTTTTTCTTTTCGCAATATGGCTTGAATTGAAACTAACAGAGTATTAATCAAATCTCCTCTGCTCACAGTTTTCTGACTTGTAACTCAAATCGATTTTAGCGCGTGTTAAAAGATGTAATGAATGCATTTGCGATGTATGTAATAAAAAAATGCATGTAATAAAAAAAGATGTAATGAATGCATTTGGTTCTGTTGAACTTCAGAATAACTGGAGCTGACAATCGTATGAGGTGAAGTGACTTAAAAGATTTTGTAAATCAACTTAGACTTGATTCCACCAAGGTGAATGACTCAACTCGAAAACATTGAAAAAGTTCAAACGACTCGAACTTGACCAATACTCGAGGACTTGTGACTTACTTCCAAACGAGATACATGACTTGCGAAATTTGAGTCGATCATATTGCTGCTGCTTACAGAAAAAAGCAATTGTGTTTCTCCTTAAACAAATCTAACGTTTAAATGAACCAACAGGGTCTTCATTAAACCGTGAAGCTCTAGCACAGCATGGTTGGAATCACGTTTGCAATGAAGTGTTTTTTTGTAAATTTAAATTGTCTTGCTCGATTACCTAAGTACGAAATTGCCTTCAGTTTACATAATACACAGTAAAACGCTTATTCCTAAAACGTTCCAAATTTCGGTTTATTGCTTTTTTTTCTCTTTTTATCTCATCTTTTTCCAGTACGGATGCAACGTCTTTTGCAAAAGTTTACTGTCACTTTTTACAGCTGGAAGAAATGACTAGAAGTTGTACCATCTCATGTGATCCTGATTCATCGTACACAGTGTACTCGACAACGTGCTCACGAGGTTGGCGATCAACTTTGATACTCTTTGTGTTTCCTTGGCAGGTTGCGTAGTGGATTTCAGCATCGAAGTTGTATTTGAAAAACTGTATAGTGCTTGCCTGAAAAACAAATCATTCTCATCACCAACCCAAAACATTAGAATAATAAGATTATCTTTCATTTTTTAGTGAACTAAACAAGGAATAGATTTGTGTATTTACAATGTGAACTTACTCTTTGCTGTTTTACTTCAAAGCGATTTCCACTTATTGTAAAGTTCATGGCGCAAGGAGCAGCGTTTATCACTCGAACGCCATACTGGTTGCTGGCAGGGAGAGGAGTCAGGGTTTTCTGTGAAGTGTGAATGCAATAAGTTTTGAAGATGCAACCTATACGAAAGTTAAATGCAAAATCGCCACACAGAATGTTAGCAGGTTTATTTTTCAGAGCAATCTGTGATTTTTGTTTGAATGCAAACTTTTGAGAAAAGTGCTAAGACATTTAATAGTTTCAACAAATTTGTTATGACTATCAAGCTTACGTCAATTTCAATTTGCAGAATTGCAGCAGCGATGAAAGATGTTCCAGCAAGAATCAGTCCAACTGTCATACGCCGCAGAGGAGGGAAAGGAATACGGCAATAGCGAAGGATGGGATATAACGTCGACTCAAACAGCGGAATGAGGATTACAATGAGAAGCGGATTCAGAACTTCTACTTGATCCGGTTTCAACAGCAACCCACCCTACGCGCATAACAAAAATGGTTATCTCAATGTTGTGCTTGCTAAATGAAAAATTTGTTTCGTATTCAAAATCGTTTTGCTCGTTTTGCTCTGTCATTTTAAAAATGCTTTCAAACTTGCAACCACAATAGCAAATCATCATGTAATATTGTAATACACGTTTTAATCTCACAGTCATCTTTCTGTATTCTGCGAATGTCTTCAGCAGATTCCCACATTTTTCAAAATGCAGTTCATGTTTAAATGTTTTGTTTGATATCAGTTTTATGAAATGATTTTTATTCGCTGAGTTATTGAAATTATTTTGCCACTGAAAAGGTAAATAGTAATGAGCAAATCGAACACCTCTTGCAAGATGCACGTTTTCATTATCTTTCCGAATGATGCTTGAGAACTTGTGAGCGGTTTTAGCAAACACTGAGCAAAATACAGGTTTCTGAATCTTACCCACACGAGCAGCACAGCTCCGTAAAGATACTTCAGCTAAATTTCATTGTTTACTCAAACCTTGTTCTAAAAGCAATCACCTTGAAAAACACCGGAATTAAACTCCTGACATTGTTACGCCATGCCAAGATCAGTGGCGTACTTAGGGTGGCAAAGGGAGATATCTGTCTCCGGATGCAGCATTTTTGGGGCGCCATATTGAGGCCGGAATATTACATAATCATTATAATACACTTAAAAGCACTAGTGTTTCTGTATGCTTTCGAGGAATCAGTCGACTGCCATCTGCTTTCGTCTTTTTGCGATGATTCAAACTTGCACATA
>JGI24022J15233_10011545_pt1 | contig 10086 bp, 9 predicted proteins | sample Ectturendosymbi2_FD_15233 | JGI IMG/M metagenome (IMG submission 15233)
ACTGTGGCATATTCGTCGACGTCACCTGTTTGAACCGTCTGTATAGGTGCTTCACTTGTACTGTATATTACACGTGATTACCCATCGTTAATGAAACTTCCGTCGGAGCGAACCCGATTGTTTGTGAAACAACTTCAAATGATAGAAAGAGTGTGAAAAATTTGCTGTGGTGCTGAAAAGAATTCTGCAAAGTATACATCACAAGTTGATCGCAAAACTACCTTCAATCGGGAGCCAATTGCGCTCAGTCACGTTGTAGCGCTCAGTCATGTCTGGCATGTTTTAGCAATCTTTTGGGTTTCGAAAAAAAGCTAAGTTGCAATTATAGGCCTCACGGCATAAACGGTGATCCAGGGCAGAAATACATTGTTTATAATATAAAGTGGTCTTCAACGTGGGTGAAATCGCCCCCTGGGGTGCGATTTTATGCGTTTAGGGAGCGATTGTGTGATTTATTAAATTTGGGGGGCGATTTCACTTTCAAGGGGGGCGATTTCTGCAGGTTGAAACATACTAGAATTTTGAATTGATTCCAAAGAAAGCAATACTTTTTACTTGGGATCAAAGTATTTGATGCACTTTCGACTCCATGTTTCATAACAAAGGTTATGACACGATATCGAACTGGTCACGTAATAATTGTACTAACATGTTTATGTGTAACGCTTCACTGCACCAACTATCCAAGATCACTGAGATTGCCACCGGCTGGGAATCAAGCGTTCCGGTTCTTACGAAGATTATGAATGTTCAGGTGTTTTGATGAGTCCAACGTTCAAAATAAGATGAAACAGTAGAGACGCTGTTGCACTCAGTAGTTTGTTAGGTTGGTTAGCCCAATCGTTGCATGATCAACGTCAAAAACGGACATCAAAACAACATTTACAAGCCTGTATACATCAGCACGTAAGATTTTGGGCGTTTCTTTATAGTATGCGTCAACGTAGTTCTATTATACTGATAATGGTCGAAAGCAACCAAGACTGATTTCGCTCTCGGAAAATACCCAATCGGTCAAACTCCATTTTTGAAGAGGAAAACTTCAGTTTTTTTGAAGATAGTAAAAATGGCCTAACAACCATAACATTGCTTCCACTAAATCATTGCATCGACTTTCGCGGCGATAGCGAGTATAAATTACAAGTTGCCGGAAGTTTAGTCAAATCCCTCCAACCGTATTGTGTTATTATTAGCAAAATTACCTTGAAACAAGTCTTCCTGGCCTTCGGTAAAGCATTGCCAAACCGTTGTTTTGTAGGCAAAAAATATGGCAGTCCATTATCACGTGTTTTATGACATTTGGTTGGTACCTTGAGTAAAACAACGTAGGCTTATTGAAGTGTGTTCTGTTGCAAAAATACTGGAAATTATGGCGGTTACGAGACGATTTACGCAGCAATTAATGGTTAGTAACATCAGTAACAGCTAGCCGTAACTTGTAAAACATGTTAATCGTGTTTTTCAGTTAGTTCGAGTGTTTTGTTGTACTGTGGATATAGCTACACTGTGTTCATCTGACTTATGACAGAGTATAACAGAACAGTAGGCAAGGAAAGGTGTAATTTAGTTTAGCGAATAAACCCAAGCACCCAATCTTGGCTAAACTAAGGAGTCCAAAATATCTTTTTTGCCACCTATTTGTGCAGGGGTTCCCGACTTTTTTCTCTGACCATGTACCCCTTCAGCGTTTCGACAGATGACCATGTGCCCCTAAAATTTCTTATGACCAAAAGTCTGAGTGAGGTAAGAAAAACCCACTGAATTTTTAATAGAACTTCTAGATTTTTAGAAATATAAAGACAGACTCGGTTTTCATTTCTTAAAGTTAATTTGTTGCGGCTGTACAATAAATGTACTCCTTCAGATATGGGCAAATGTACTCCTAGGAGTACATGTACCCCAGGTTGGGAGCCCCTGTGTTTGGGGCTTGCTATGAAGTCATTCTGTTGTGGAGATCACGCCGAAATTTGCGTAAAACGTTTGTGAGCGAAATACCTTTTCTCCAGCTAACAAGCATAAGCGAATGTCATTCCACTATCCAGATACGTCTCATCGACATCCAAAGTGACGATAAAGCCCGTGCTATATTTCATACATGCGGATGGTCCGAATTTTGAATTAAGTGGCGTGCAGTGAGCATTTCCAGAACTTTGGGGTAAACTGAAGCTATTTTTGCTGGCGTTTTCCACGACGCATTTTGTCTGCCAAGCAGCCCCGTAACCAGCTTGTGACACCAGGGGGGCAAAGAGTTTTTTGAGCGGGGGCCAAATTTTTTAAAGTATGTCCAACACATTTATCCAGGGATGGTAAAAAAATTTCCAGTGGAGCGAAGTCCCCCCTAGTTACGAGTCTGCTGCCAAGTACTGCACACTCGTAATAAATACGGCAATCGTCTTGAAATGAGCTGACCAAAACAGGTGGGAATGCCATATGACTTAAGCTGACTTGCAAACTGCTTTGAAAAAGCTCGCATATAAACAAGATCGCAAGGTTCGCATGAGTTGAACCAGCTGTTTTTTTGGAAATGAATAACATTAATTCTGCAAATGAATTCTTTTTTTTCTTCGATTTATTTTGTGCTAACTAGGTTGCCCGTTTATATTTCATTAGCACTGAAATTATTTTCAAAACAAAATAATATTTTCAGACAACGACAAATTATAGGTAGGGGGCAATTTTCAAACAAAATTCCCGCAGGGGGGCGATTGTACAAAAAAAGTTGAAGACCACTGGTTCATATGGCAAGAGAGAAGCACAGCTGTTAATTTGGACATTGTTTGAAATGACAGAGAATCCTTGCAGTGTTGAGCAAAATGTTGAACAATGCAGCAGGAACATCCTAGTTCCACTATGACGTGTTTGATGCCTGAAGATTCTTTTATACATTGCTGGTTAGTTCACGTTTGGGTATTGGCACATGGACCATTTGTTTAGCGACAGAGCGCTCTTGTATCAGGCATTGCAGACCAAAGATATTCATGCAAGCTGGTAGGCTACGTTGTTTCCAGGGCTGTTTTCTACCGATGTCACAAGGTAATTAATTCTTTTACTGGAGGTTTTGCATGCCACCGATTGCCTCAACTCGCTTATACCTTGAAATGAGATAAGCAGAAATACTTTGCTATTTTGCTGGAAAAGAAATTCAGCTAAACCAGAATTAATAGCTACTAGAGTAAAGAGAAGCATTTGTATTACGTTGACATCTTACTATTTTTTAAATGAGAATACAAGCAACGCGACCATAAATTAAGTTTTGCAACAGAATATTTTAATGTCAGCATGGAACAGTGTTAAATGCCATCAAAAATACAGAAGGCCGAAGTTTTGTTTTAAAGTATAACTTCTTTTATTATCTATCCCAATTTCCGAAAAAGTTTTCACCGTTACTAATTTATGAAAAAGCTTGAGCGTGGTTTACTTTAAATCCTATAAAGCTTAACGGGCAAATGCTTATAATTCAAGGCATTGTTTTGCTTTAAACGTTTAAAAAGGCAAATTCACTGGGGTCTTAATTCAATGGTTGTGTTTTTAATGTTACGTTCATGGTTCGTAGCCATTAAAATGAACTACCTTTGATACATCTCTACAGTTTTCCTTTCTGGGAAAAATCACAACACAAGCTTAATTTTGCAAGTTCTGCTTCTAGTTGAGAATTGCATAGTAGTACTTGACTGGTTACATTTCAGAGAGAAATCACAATACGAAAAGACAACAAACACATTTGCAAACTATGGCGCCGTTTACAATCGGTTGTAACTGCAGGAAAACGCGCGAAATTTCCTCTCTGGGAACAGACCTGACGTTGTGGCGTGCAGTTCACAACTGCTTTTAAATGAGTGAACTTTTCAAAATTGGAATGAAGTGAGGGGAACTACAGTAACACGATTAAAGAGAATAGATGGTAAGAATGGCAAATTATTATACTTTATTATGGCGTAAGGTCAACGAGTTAAATCAAAGCAACATGTGAGACACGTGTCATGGAAGGAAACCATTCGGAAGAGCATGGGGGCTATTAGTCTTAAGGGTTTCATTGCACGTCTTTCAGTATGTACACATGCACTGGGCTCCCAAAATTTTACGAAAGTTGTATTTTTAAAATGTGGTTCGCTTTGAAAAAGGTTGATAACCAGCCACTGCACTGGGTTTTACACAAAAATAAAACTCTCAAAAACCCATCATCTTGTAGTGGACACAGGAAGTTTTGGTGCAACGCACGTAGTAATAGGTTTCAAAGATTTTTCCACCGTTGACTGCTGTTTCGGCGTAGCGGACCAAAAATGCAACATGAATATGCTTTACCCTTGATACACAATTTCTGTATTCCACAGGTACATCGCAAAGTTTGTTTTACTTGAACGTCGTTTTGGAAGATTTGCTAAGTCAGCGATGGATATTGCCTGGTTTTGATCTTCTCAAAATTGTACGTTAAGTGTGCAGTTGTCAAACTCGTGCACACACAGTAAGGTTGCCCAACATTGTAATAAACAGTTAGATCACAACTGTCATGAAAACCGGTGCAAGTAAAATTTGCGAAAGCTTCTATCATAAAAACCGGTGCAAGTAAACAACTATCATAAGACCGGTGCAAGTAAACTTTGCGTTTTCATTTTCTTGTGTTCTTTCCCCTACCCCTGTTGTAGAACATCCAGGAAATTTGTGTATTTCGTTATTGACATTTCCATAATATTTATCCAAAGATAGTGACAACGATTAAAAAAAAGAAAGATTTATCTTGGATCAACGTATATCGAAAGGAGTCCACAGCCAAGAATCAAACACTAATATCTTGACAGAGTATATCTTTCGCCTACTAGGTTGGCGCTAGGCAACTTCAGCTCTTATTGAAATAGAATCATTTAGTTGGACGTTAGCTAGAAATACATCATTTTAACTTAATGTCATAGTATATATGAGACAAACACTGCGCATCTATAACATGACTATTCTGGAGGATTTTAAAAATGTTTGATTTGTTTTGAAATTAATAGGTGAGTTTTATATCTTTCTGTAGGTTTTCTCTTTCGTAGTTTGCAGAATGGCCTGAGTAAGACATATAGAATTTTATAAAATGTAAAACGAAATATGATGTTTACTGCTAAAACTCAGTCTGAATGAACCATTGGCTCCTATTCAAGTAAAACTCAGGACAGACGGATTGCTTGGTTGATNGTAAAACAAGGTAAGATTCCATGGTATAATCTTAGATTCGATTGAATACTCTTGTGATATAGCAAACTTTGGTGGCCTTTGTATATTGTTATCATNGAAGTGTTATTTAAGATCAAATCAGATTATTGCCGCAAGACTGGTTATTGAAATTCTTTAGTGGCAGCTCGAAACTAAAATCATTGCAGCAAAAATCATAAACAATATCATTTCAGGGAAAACCATAGAAATATAAAGGAATAAAGAGAGTGGTATTACGAACAGTGAAAGACGTTCACTATGACCACGTTAATAATACTAGCTTCTTTTTATGGCACGTTTGGTGCGGTATAAAACTTTTCAATATAAAGTCTCCATTTCGCATGATCAAAGGTCTGATTTTATAACCAAATGTTATCATCTTCGTCAAATTCTTCTTCCTGCCAAGCCCTGCGATTGTGCATTTTTTGATAGCTTCAGTGGACAAATGTGATGCCTTTTGCAAAACGATCTTGTTCAGCTAGACGTTGCCTTGTTTTTGCAACCAAAAAAATTACCCTTCATAATTTGTAACATTTTGCATTTTGTTGTTTGCTTTTATTTAATTTAAATGATGATTCTGATTTTTTTGTCATTTTGTGGTGAAGGGTATTTTTTTCTTTTAAAATATTTGACAACGACGTCTTGTGATGCCTTGGCAATGCGTATAATATAACTCTATTGGTCAAAGCACATCTGTTTCAATCTAGACAGGAGAGTGTCTATGCTGCGTATCCGAAAAGAAACTATGCCAAGAGCTCTCAAATGCAAACCACTTTAATAGCAATGATTGAGAAAAAATGGTACAGTTTTTTAAGCCGTTTTTGGGTGTCGAAATGACACCCTAAAATTTTGCATTCAGACCCCACATTTTGGAAGCCAAGATATGGTTTTGCTTTGTACTGATGTAAANTGATCTGAGCTGANGTATGCATGTTTTCCTACACTACATGAGAAGTTGCTTGTCAAGACGTTCTGCGTGAGGGCATGCTNTTGAATGGAACGGAAAGTTTTTATAATCTACCTATTCTTCCATGCTNTATCCATTCTATACTTCAAATCTTCCATTCCAAAACATACAAAAATTCTTGAAATATCTCACGGTCGACAGCAGATAGTTTCGGCTGGTTCTCACATAGTTCGGCTCTGTTGGTTCCACACCAAGATGGGGTCAAACAATTTCGGAGATGAAGCCACTCAACACGATTTTGGTCGATATCTGGGTCGATTTCCAGTTTCCAGTCGGTGTAACCACCTGGACAAGTACTTGTACAAGTAATTTTTTCCTGGGACATTCTGATCACGTGGTCTAATCCAGGGTCCACAAATAGTTTTTGGCGCGACCCTAAACAATAGTTCTAAATGCTCGCGACATAAACATTTCTTGAGGATATAATTTTGTGGAAAATATTTTATAAATAAATATCACCTTTAGGACTACTAATAACACCAGCAATTTTCTTGCACAAAACTGTATAAAACTTAACACATAAAACAATAAACGATTGCATTTATTCTGTCTAATGAGAATTGCCAATTTAAAATGTAAATTTAAATTATTTCGCGACCCAGAGTGAAAGGTCTCGCCACCCAAATTTGGGTCGCGACGCATTCTTTGCGGACCACTGGTGTCATCAACGTAGCAGGTGTCTCTCGATTCGGAGGAGAAGTGGCTATACATTAAAGGCTTTACGAATTTCACAGCTACGCACTTTATCGCGAAGTGCTTCACCGTAAGCTCTTCGCAAAAATCCCATCTCTGCCGTGTGTACTTGAGATAGCACCCTTTCAGTCATTGTGCAAGGTTCATGGCCAAATAGGTGAGGATCGGAACAAATACCGATTAAAAATTGACAGCTTTACGGCGTTTGAAATAGAGATGTAGTCTAGACCTAAACTTTGAGAGCGAGACTTCATCAAAAAATCCGAGACCAAGACTCGAGACTTGGAAATTTTTAAATCATGCCGATATTTTCCTAAACATTTTCCAAAAAATGTCATAACCACCTCGAAGTTGAAATTGTTTCGAATGTCCTGCATTTTTCCACTTGCTTTGATTACTTCTTCTCTGGAATAACAGCAGACAAAAACATGTTAAACTACAAACGTTTTACTAAGCCATATCGTTGCAGCATTGAAAACCTCAAGGCAATAACAATAGGCTTGTGACCGAAGCCTGTAGTCTTGGAGACTGAGACTCGCAAAATGGGTCTCGAGACCGAGACCAAGTCTGGAGACTCCATCACGAGTTTGAAGCTTCCGTTTTGTCACAATCGTGCGGTAAAACTCACGCAGAAAAGCCAGAACTGCATTTGCTTTACCAATCCGTGTATCAATCTCCTTGTACCGTCTTCCATTTCCTCGTAAATACCACCTCTGCTGCAGATATTTGAACTTCTCCACCAGCTGCAGTTTATTGCCGCTTATTTGCAGCATACACTGCCTTGGGTTTCTTGAGGGACACGATACCTCGGTCTTTTCAGTGTTGATTTAATTTCATTCCGGCTCAGTCCCACGCAGCTGAAGATCGATTAAGTACATGTTGAAGATCCTGTTCAAAACATGCTGCAATAGCAGCACCAGATCATCCGCAAAAAGCAAATAATTGATCCTGCAGCTTCCAAAAGTGACACCCTCATCTCCTCGGTTGCTACATATGAACTACCACCACCAAAACAACCCAGGTCTGTTGTATAACCCAAAGGAATCAGCCAGCTTCTCTCACCGTTGGAATGTCGGCACCAACCTAGACCTAGCCTTCGCGAGTTTCGGCCAGGACAGCCGACTGCTGGACAGTCGTGTCCTAGGAAAGCTCCCGCGGTCACAACATCGGCCTTCCCTTATAACTCCACCGAAGTTCAAGGTTCCTGCCCACAGCGATCCGGCGAAGCGTTGAAACTTTCGCAAAGCTGATTGGAAGCGCCTTTTCCTTCTCGCAGATGAATCTGTTGAGAGACTGTCACCTCCTAAAACATCAAATATTGAGAGGGCATACCAGGATTTTTGTGAGAGCCTACTTTCTGCGGCTAAACAATGTATCCTACGTAGCCTCCGGAAGAACTATGTGCCATGCTGGGACAAAGAGTGCGAGACCTAGTCTCGTTACAGACTACTTCAGAGTAGCTTGGTACAAAGAGCCATATCACCTTTATGGTTGGGTGAGCGTCGCGGAGGTCGAACCATTCCCCTGGAAGGTATCCTGACTGGATCTTGCAAAGAATGGCCATGGAGTCCGTGGCAACAATGATCGTAGGTGGGGATTCCAAATCCTTGACTGCCTTCAAGGCATTCCTGACAGCTTCCAACTCCATCCTGGTGCTGCTCATAAACACCTGGTGTGCTCCAGCTCCCTGTCGGATAAGTTCACCATTGCTGGAAATGGCAAAACCTCACCCTGCTCTGTTGGTGGCGGGGTCAAAGGAGCCGTCAGTGGCTATAAGGATAGAGTCAGTACCACTGATGGTGTCAGAAAGAAGTTGGGAGAAAGCAGATTTGGCTGCTCCGGAAGGCCAGGCCCTGCAATCCCGATGGAAGTTGATGATGACAGTGGGCTATTCATCATGCAGCTCTGGTAGGATCCATGCTGGAGAGTGGGAGAGATACTGTAGTGAATGCCACTCAGTTCGAAAGTGGCTGATAAGGCATGTGAGGTCCAATTGTTCATAGCAAGGCTGAGATCTTCACTGAGTGATGAGATGATCTACAGTTTGTTCCTTGTGCGAAGTTGTTTAGAAAATAAATAGCTATTCGCTCGTTGTGTGATTCAAAATTGCAATGATTTTGATATGATTGCATGTTTTCAAGTCTAAAAGTCGATTGTCTTGATTTACTTGAATTATTTAAGTTGCAGTACTAAGTGATCTGTTAAAAATTACTTATTATTTAACAATACATTTTTGTTACTTGGACCCAGCCCTATGTGTAATTTCTCATTCACTTTCGTTGTTTTCTAAAAAAGAATTGCTGATCTTGCGTTTCATCTCAAATTGTCTTTTGCAAAACAAACCAATAATATCATAAGAAGTTCAGCAGTGATTGGCGATATATTTGCAAAAAAGGATGGCATTTCCCAAAATTTCCAGGATGATTAACTTAAGACAATAAAGAAAATAACTTATTGGTCACACAAATTTTTCATCGGCTTTCTATCATAGATTTTCTACTCTGAAAAGCTTGAAGGCCTAAACAGCAATCTTGTCATAAACTGCGATTTTGCCATACGTAAGTGACTGAAAATCACTTCATCCCCAATAAAAAAGAGCAAAAAGTGCCGCGGCCTGGACGAAAACCGCACTGGGTATCATCCAACTTTGGTTTACTTATCTGTGGTTTTAGTCCTTGCCGTAGCACTGCAGACAAAATTTTCACTCATCAGCAGATTCTGATTAAATGTTTTGTTGATATCAAAAACGTATACGACCAGGTTACTCGATAACAACTTTAGGGAGTGTTGTAGGAGTTCGGGACGACGGCCACCTGCTAAATTGTGTGCTTTCCAGGGGTGTGGTGTGAACGCGTGGTAACGGCGTTCCCACACCTTTTTCACGTCATGATTTGAAATAAGTTGGAGCCAGGCGCGCAACCAGGGGGGTGGGCATTTGGGGCATTTCACCCCCCTGAAAGTTTTAAAACATTGCATTTCACATTTGTAGAGACTTTCAAAGAATAAAGATGAAATTTTATATTCTAATCATTTTTAAGAAATCTTATTGGAAATTTTCTTTGTCTTGTTCGTTAATTATTATCTCCTTACAAGATTTATCTTGAGACAGTTATCTGATCGAAAATTTCGTAAATGATTGATATTCAACCACAAATATGCTGGAAGTGTCAACTAGGGAGATAGTTTAAACTGTTCGTATTTTTAAGGCATTTTTTACCTATTTGTTCGTGTACTAT
>JGI24022J15233_10011546_pt1 | contig 10085 bp, 4 predicted proteins | sample Ectturendosymbi2_FD_15233 | JGI IMG/M metagenome (IMG submission 15233)
CAGTTTTCTGTCTCACCGGCTAATAAGTCTCGTAAAAGCATTGTACTAAAACTTGCTTCCAGAATGCACAAAAATGCGTATTTTTAGGTGTAATTTTGCAAAATTTTGCCGGAGGGCATGCCCCGGTCCCCCCTAGAATGGTCGTGCCTTCGGCAATTCCCTTAAAGTTGATTTGTGACGTCACACTATTGTGACGGAAATTTTGACCCCTCCTCGGAAATTTTGTGCGTACGCCACTGGTTGCTCTAGTACTGTAAAGGTGGCGCATTATGAATTAAAATTAACAGGTTGCCCGCGAGTGAATGTATTAGATGCTCACAAAATTGGAAATCAATTCAAGGGTGATTTCATTTCTTAAAGCTAAAAATCTTTTAAAATGAATTTTAACATTTGTTGACAACCTAATTTTCTGGTAATCTCCATTTTGTTTCTCAATGATTAAGTTCGACATTTGAAAGTAAACATTTAGCTTTATAGGAGCATAAACGTATTTGCTTTTTGTTTTCATATTAGTGACAGAATGTTGGAGAATAATCATTTCTTCCATTTAAGTAATGCTTTTTGTTTTAATTTTGCAATGCACCCAATATCAACGAATGAGAAACAAAATACCATAAAACAGGGATTGCAAAATGTTAACTGCAAATGACGCTGCAGCAAAGAGTTTGAATTAGCTCCGGGAAGGTGTCTTGTATTACTCAAAACTTTATTTAGATTTCGGCATCCTAAAGATGATAAGTAGACCGAGGGGTTGGCACAGCATATTCACTAGGCGCCTTTTAAGTTCCACCCAAATTGCTAAGTAATATACGCCCAACTAAAACTATCTCTGCATTACAAAAGATGCGTTTGGTGCCAATCCATTTAAATCACCATAGAATGAAGTAATGGAAAACCCATTTCTTCCACTACTGCAACTAACAATACATTCGCTTCAACTACTGTTTGTTGGTCAAATTAGGCATATTTAGCGTTTACTTAAAAAAGTTGTGCACTATTTTCGAAGTATTTGGCTAAAAATAGCAAGAAATACTTCGGAAACGTTTTTTCTCAGACTAATAATTTTACGTATGATCATCAATAGAAAAATTTAATCTTATATTGGCATTATTTTGTTAATGCTGCCAGGGTATTTTTTGACATCCTGTGGCATTACTCATGCATCAGGTCGATTGATGTTTGTACTGTAAGTCGCAATACATAAAATTCCCACTTGAAGTGTCTCTTAACTCAGCCTGGTAATTTTGCGACCTTTTGCTTCAAACTTAACTTAAAGTTACAAAAAAAGCAGGTAGTGTTTAATCAACCAGAATAGAATAAAGTTTGAACCGCAGAAGAAAATTATATGTAGTAAAGCTCTTAAAAGAACGCACCAGTATTCATAAATTTGAAGTGAATCAAATTTGGTATTCGGTATTAAAGCGAATTGTCAACTTCATGTTCAACGAAATAAATCGTTTTTTTTTACGTTAAAAATAAAAATGTAAATAATTTTCGTCTCTCTCCAGTATTTAAAGCTTTCTAAATATATAAAAAAAAGAACAGTGTATCTGCTACATTGTCACCCAATCCACTGTACTGTTTTAAAGGAATTGCTGCAAAGGTTAAACTTCGAAAATTAGACCAGATAGCAGATCTGCATTTTTCTTAATATGCCTTTCACGAACGTTCTGCGCAATATATGCCCTCTCCCGCGTCGTTTCACATTAACGTTTTGAGTAATTGCGTCTCTCGCCCTATTCGCTGAAGCGAAATGTCGTGGAGCGACGCCCCAATTTACATCACGTCAACATGTTCGATGGTTGAACAGCGAATGCACTGGTGCACAGCAGGAAACACGGTCCGGCTATGTCTAATCGAAATGCCATATCAGGTCAAAAATCATGTCACTCTCTAAGCACTGCACATTTTTAGTGAGACTCACACATTAAACGACAAACTGAAATTTAGCTTAAAGCTGCTGAAAACGTTCGACTCCAAACTGCGATGGTGATGACTATTTGGCACCTCTGACCATTCCTTTGCTGTGGCGCAATATGCAAATTTCATGCCAGTGGAGGTTGCAGTCAGGTTAGTTCCAATGAAACCAATGGGATAAATATGAGCAAACTAATAATCAGTTTTCCACCGAGATGTTAGTGGATACTTGGAATTCGGTCAGTACGCCGTACAGAAGTGAAAAAGGGTCACTGAGGACCATACCATCAAAAATGTCAAAATTGATATTGTCAAATTAAGGGCCGTTTGTCGTTATGTTGCATATGCGTATCAACGAAGAACTTCAACTGGGTTGAGTGTCGCCCGCAAGCCGCGAATCGGACATAGCTGGCTTAGGGGTCTTGTTCAAATCCGTTGTTTTGTACGAAGCGGTAAGTTCGTGAGTAATAACTTCTTAGTCGAAAATTTATTTTGTCATCATGCCATTTTACTTGTGAAAGTATTGAAACTAAGGCAAGATTAATCTTTTTGATAGTTTGATTTGTACCGGAAGTTTTTAAAAGTTGGAGCACGTAGACTATTGATGAAAGCACAAAATGCATTTATTTTTCCAACACAACAGTTAATTGACTGGGGTGAGTAACAACATGGCGCATGCCGCACAGGAGCATATATATCGGTGACACGCAGGCGTTGAAAAAGTAAACAAGCAAATAAATTGGTCCTCGAACAAGCTTAATGAAAACACGTTGGGACATCAACCACAGGCACGAAAACCTTCTGCAAAGCAAGCCAGCATGTCTCTTTTAAATGAGTCCCAGTAAACTGTGACTCTCAGCACCATCCTTAACCGCTTGGCAGTATTTGCTTTGTTCTTCTATTTTGCATCACTCGAGATCTTTGATTGAAACGAATTGGACGTATAATTCGCTTCGCAATTGTCAAGAGTAAATGCAAGAACATGTTTTTTNAATCAGCCGTTCGACATATCTGCGGTAAACGTTTACTGGTCTGACACGATTGCAGACGACACTTGTTTTGGCAGAGTTCAGCGTATGCACATCATTATCTGCATCCGCATACAGTAACATGGGCTGAACCAGTTTAAACTTTGATGCGACCGGTTTTTTTCTGAGTCCACTGCAACTACAAACCGGTTGGGACCGGTTGCATGTTGTTTGGCTCGTTTGGATAACGCAAGGACATAGAATGTTTACACCTGCTATGAACAAAATAAATGACGTTGCTGGGTTCCGTGGTAAACAAGATGTTGCCTGCGAGCTTTTGAGCTGAGAGTTGTTTGCGTTAATACTTTGCTGTCTGGCACCAGCAGCAAGATATTACTGGCAAGAATATAAAATACAGTTGCGAAATATTAGCAATAATGTTATTTTCAAGGTTTTTATCAACGCCGAAACATTGAAACGGTGTACTCATAAAAGAATTACATAACGTTTTAATATGTTTCATTCAAGCTAATTTTGCAATAGAGCTGCTAGTTTTCCAATATATTTTATGAGTTTTGGCTGCTGTGTGAAGATCATATTCTTGTCCAAGTTCTCGTCCGATATTGACTTGTGTAGAGATCTGAATGCAACGAACCGTATCGGGTCAAAGCGAATCAACGAAAGCAGCGATCAACTGTCGATTGCCAATCCAAATAAAAATTCTTTCTATTGTAAATGTTGAAGCCAGACCTAAATCTTGGAATGAGTTTTGAAAACATTTTGAAAAATTAAATTTTGAAAGAATGAAAATAAACACCTGTCTTCAAGAGCCAGTGACAAACAACTCCAGAAGTTAGAATCTTACGTGTGCTTTGGCCGTTTCTCGCATCAGTTGGATGCGCAAATGTATATCAACGAAATCGTTTGTATAGCAAAATAATTCCAAGATATGTTTGACACAACGTCTATCAGTGGAAATTATTTCATCAACAATTTACGAAATGATAGAGGCTCTCATACTCTAGTGATAAAAGTTGCAACTCAATTTTATATAAACAGAAATAAATTGTAACGATTTTCGTAGTGACATTTCTTGGTTGAAAAAAACATTACAAGCTTTTTTTGTAGATTGGGCCGCAACCGGTTGATATCTTCGGTGGGAGGAATGATTGTAACTTGTTGTTTTACCTATTTGTGGCGCTTCCAAAATGTTTTTGAAAATTTCACGGGGGGAGGGCAATTGCCCGGTTGCCCCCGCTGATTGCGGGCCTGCTTGTAGAACCACTACCACTGATATAAATATCATATAGAATTGTAAATATGGTTCAAAGCTATTCATTGTCATGAAACATAAATGCGGAAAATTGCGTAGCAGCAGCCCTTTAGGTGGGTATAATGACGAGACACTAGCGATATGACATTGTCACAAGTGAACCCTATAGCTGCTGTCTTTGCAGAGAAATGGTAAAACTATATGTAAATGAATAAAGTTAGCAAAGANCACTAAACAATTTTGAAATCGTAAGGAGGCCTAGCACGAGATAATAATAACTAGACTGGATTTAATCCTAAAACTTGGTGCAAGTCTCAAAATACTCAAAATGCAGTGGAAAAGTTTTGAGATCGCGTTCATGGTAGCCGGAATCTAATTATGCTTGTAAAGCGGGTAAAAGATTAAAATCAGCTTGCACGATCTTGGGATCAGCGGACCAACGATGTCACTACCAAACATACATTCCGTATCATCCAAGCCAGTAGATAATGCTATGAGTCGTAATTTCATTGACGAAGAGCATCCAGTAATCACCGAAAACAGACCATAGGTTATGACATCACCATGGCAACGACAAATATCGTATTATTTTGATGGAAGATGTTTGATCTGTGCCCCAGTAGATGTCTAACGAATTATTTGTTAAATTTTATAGAAGGTAATTCACAGATAAGCGATGCTATGTGAACAACTGGAAACATTCACTCGCTTGCAAGCACCAAATAACTTTTCTATCTCTCTGAAAATATTCTACTAGCGACGTGTGTATACCGTTGAGTGTGTGAGGTCGTTGATCACGTGAAAACGCCTTTACGGTAAACAAGGAAGATATGCCTTTTCAAAATTAGGTATCGTTAAAGGCACACCTACAAAAAGAGCCAATCATGTGGCGACAGCACCTGATTCAGGTTTCTACCCAGTTGTTTGTTCACGCCATCGTCGTCGTCACCACAACAACATACAGTGCATTACAGAACAGTAAACAATAAGAGCCCTTCCTTTTGATTCTCAATTGGTACCAGATTAGCCGCTTGTGCTATCAATGTTATGCTGTCATTTCCTGCCATAGAAGCATGTAAAATCGATTATTATTTTTCACTAGAAATTTTTACAAAAATATGTTGCTTTTTCAATTAAAACATAACATCTGTTTATTCTTCAAAATTGACTTTAAATAAAAATCTCAATTGCTGCAGTAGCATTCGGTTTTACGAGCCAATCCCAACTGGAAATAATGATATCTGCCTTGTTCGGTTATGCATGTTCACACACAAGATTCAAAATTGAAAGCATTATAGAAGCTTAAAGCATGTGAAGTGCAATGCAATATATTATGGCGCATGTTAATGTTAACGATATTCTGATTTTTTCTGTGTATATTAGTGCCGCCGAGCCAAGATTCTGTGATGTCAACAAAATTTATGCTTATCCGCCACCAAGCTTTGTAATGAATTCAGTTATAGAAAAGTGCAAACGTTTCCTTGTCATCAGATGTGAATTGAAGCATAGCTGGCTTACCAGTACTTTCATTCGTGTTTGTGGTATTTGTCGAAATTGTAACATGCAAGCTACTTGTACAAGGTACGTTGTTGAATAACTTTGAATTCTTATTCAATTTTTCTTTGTTGCCTGCTGCTTGCCACACACTGGAAGAGATATATTTGTTGGATTTTATCAGAAGGGTACTTGTAAGGAAACTGCAGTTTTAAATGTTACAGTGTTTTGCATTGACGTATAGGGAAAATGCATATTAATTTTTTGCACATATATGTACCACTATTGCAAGAGTTTTTGTAAAGATGAGACCACGCACAAAACGAACACAAGATGAATGGCGATATTTCCGTTTTAGATGTTCCAAAATATATTTTTTAAAATTTGCCTTACCTGTTTGACGTAGAGCAAACTTTTCTTCTAGGGAAAGCAGGAACATAAAACTTTTCACATCCTTTGAGACTAATTTGAGATTTCTAGCGTAAGCGGTTCTCAATTTGTGGTGATTTTGGAAGCCAGATGACCTTTGATCGATGATTGCACGGCCATTGATAGGTGTAACAATCTAAATAACTTTCAAATGTGTTTTTCATCATTTGTCAGGTTTTTAGAACCCCCTTCGTATAAATTCAAAAATTGATCGGGATTCTACCCATACTAGTATGCAAGATATCAATTTTATTAAAGGCATTGTGTCCTGTAGAAGTTGCATGCGGGAAGATTTGAGCGTTTTTGGTGCAGATCTTTAATTTGGTAAGTTTTTGTGGAAGATGCTTAAACGCTCGCGTTAAGATCCCCTGAAAATTTGAGGTACACAAAGGTTAAGTGGGTTTGGTTTTCTCAATTTCGTCACAAGCAAGGAACGATCGAAACTAGCGACATCAAAGATTGGCCTGCTCTGGCTCTTATACGTTTTCTTTTTTCAGACATCATTTACATTACCTCAAAATGTTTTATTGTTTTGCAGGAAAACTCGACACTGTTAAAAACGTATGTCTACCAAGGATGTTTGTGAAATACGAGTAAATACGGCTCTATTGAAGCCGTAGGACCCATTAATACCCTATTGGATTGAGTTCATCCTTGCTGAAAGGTTTTCACCACCACATATTGCACTCTTAATTCAACGTATCATCAAAACATTTGCATAACACTAATTCCTAAATAANTATTTTAATATTCTAACACCATCAGCTTTTTTGCAGCAAGTGTATATAATTTTTTGCAAATGTATCTTTGAACGCTGCCATTTTTGTGCGTGTTGATTATTATATTTGGCTTACCGTATGCCCCTAATAAATGTCTTTCAAGTTAATTCGATTCGGATCAACCTAACTGTTGTTCTGAGTATAAAGAAGTTTTCATATAAATTGTCCACATGAACATCAGATGACATTTCACAAGGGGGGGAGCAGATATTCTTAACCGGGGCACACTCCTCCCCAGGGAGGCGTCAACACATTTCCAGGGGAGAGCGAGCTCTTACGCGCTTTACAATATGAAAAACTAAGCTTTTACAACTTATTTTTACAAGTATTTGCAAATATTACAACTTATTTAAAGTCAGGGGTCTTGAAACAAAGGACAGTTACTGAAGGGAGGCTTGGTAGGGAAAGGTTTAAGAACCACTGGGTGAGAGCAAACGCTGGGCGCTGCGCCATTATCGAATGTGTGGGTTATGCTTCGTCTAATATATACCTATTCTAAAGCTATGCGAAAAGCAATGGTTTGTAAATGAACACGCACAAGACAATTTTTGAAAGTGTTGACATGCACCTGAACAGAAAGGCACAGTGGAGAAACGCACAAAACCCTGTGAGCGAACCACTTAAAAAGAAACTTCGACAATAACGAAACTCTAAAATGAACCACGGCAATATGCTACTGCAACGAGCCCAAGTTCAAGAACATTATTGATCACACCGAAGCTCCTCAAAATGAAACTAGATCTACCCGCTTGAGCACATGGGCATGTTCTTTGCTTCTGTGATTTTACCTCCCCGTTTTCTCTGTTTGTTCGATTGCTTGTTAGTTTGTTTTCTAACTGTGCTTATTTCACTTCCAACTATTGTTTTCTTCCACTTGTCAATAAGTTTTAAAAGGGGTTGGTTGACTAAATGACCTCCATCTTCCTTCACAAATCTTGTGAGACAAAGTGACAATCATTATTTACCTTAATGAGTTCTACTGACATTGTGCTTTCATTTGTTTTAATAACCACTCACAAATTGTTATTTGTTAAGCATGATGGCTTTTTGCATTGTTTCTGCTAATCAACTGAGCCATATGAAAAATAAATCAATCAAATATTTACTTCAAGAAAAACGTATGGATCATTTGCGCCTAACTTTTTAAAGACTTGAAGCTTATTTTGAAATGAAATTCTTATACAAAGGTTTATTTTGAATTAGCACGTTACAAATTTGCAATGTTTCAATTTATAGGGGACCAGGGGCATGTTCTCCACATTTTTTGGATTTGCAACGTTGTAAACAGCATTAAAAAATTATTGCTAACTTACATTTGTAGCTTTGCCTGTGGGAAGGTTGTCGTTGCATTCAAAAATGCTGGGTTACCCAAACTCTACGACCAAAAAGTCGTTGTGTGAGAACTGTTCTGCCTCCCCCACTAAGTAACATGACATTTTAAGTTTCCAAGCCGAAACAAGGCGTTAGCTCTAACCCTTTTTAAAGTTCGTTTCACATATTTCCTCGTACACAAACCTTTAATCACATGAGGTTTCACATCAGCAGGGGCAGTACTTCGACGATGGCAGAACAAGCAAAAACGTGCTCTACACACAAGCAGTACGAAACCACATTATTTCGACTGCAGAAATGAGGTCAGCGCATCAGATCTGTGCTCGAGCACACACACGCAGCGAATCACGACTTGGTCACATCCAAAACACGTGCACGCAAAACGTTTTTGGCGCAATGACGGCTTGACACCAGGGTTGCTAGGTTGTCCTCTTTAGGCCAAATTTCAGAAATCTGGCCTTGTTCCAACTTGTTTGGCCTATAAGATTTCAATAGACCTTTTGACCTTTCTCTGGCCTCGTATCAGGTTGATTGGCCTTAAACAGTTGGTTTGTTTTTTTACCCTGAAAAACTTTCCTCTGTAGAAAAATATTTACTAACTCCATTTTTTCGGCAACACCTTCGCAAAATTTTTGTGATGTTCAACGCTTCCAGACAGGTTTGCGTCCCAGCGATAGAAATGCAACAATGACGTCAAGAAAGTGGATGGGCTCTTATGCATCTGGCCGTAAGTACAGGAGCGAACGGGTGGAGAAAGCTTTCGCATGGGTACAGAAAGTTGCCTCTCAATCAGTATGCAAATTGTGGCACGATTGCACCTAAAGTGTGCAATCTGACAAACTATGAACAGTCAGAGAAGTGTCAGGAATGAGCTCCAGTGCAAGGTCAATCAAAACTTAATCTTAATTTCGAAGATAGTTTCAAGTGATATTCTTATGATTTAGGTGTTTTTTTGTGAAAAGGGAATGACAATTCTACAACGTTTGGCTTTTTCCGGCCTTTTTTTAGCACTCTTTGGCTTTTCATTGAAATTTGCATCTGGCAACCCTGCTTGCAACAAACAAGCCAGCACGTACAGTAACAATCACCAGTTCTAGAATGCCAAATTTTAATGAGAATGGTTTACATCCACTGTATAGAAAAAATATTGGTTCTTATACATCTGGCACGTGTTAACGTTCTCATGAAAACAACGAATCTTCCCAGGTACGGTTTACACTACGCAACCTCAGCGAAAATGCTTATTTTTATTTCCGTTTTAAGTAAGTCCGGTAAATCAAAATCAATCCGCACTAGAGAGGCCTTGAGGAAGAAATGAGGTTTTAAAAGATTGAAGGTAGAACCCCAGGAAAGACAGCAGCAAGGGCGTACGCAAGGGGGGTTTGGGGTTAAAAAACCCCTCTTGAGCTTGATATTTTACAAAAACTTTATCACCTGCGCAAAGGAGATTAAGTGTTTTCGCAGACTTTTTGCTTGTTAATTTGTCGACTTAATGCAAATACCACGGAATAAATTTGCATGCAAATTTCAACGAACATTGTAAATGGGCCAAAAAGAAATAATTAGGTTTTGGTGGGAATCTGGGTTATTGTCTGCATCCAGAAACCATCTCACCACTTCTTGCAGACCTTTCGTCCACTACGCATGTTTAAGATTGTGTTCCGCGATTGTTCACTTTATCCGAAACCATTGCATTTATTTTGTCTGCTAAGGCTGATCAGCGCAAGGGCTGACCCCATTGGCTACATTACCAATTTCTGTATCATGATAGAACTGCTGCAGAGCTCAAAAACAGCAGTTGTTAACATAGAAGCATTCAGGCATTTGATAATGTTTCAGCAGGGAAAAAGGAAAACTGAAAGTTTGCTGGACTTCTATAAATAACAAAAAATC
>JGI24022J15233_10011548_pt1 | contig 10084 bp, 6 predicted proteins | sample Ectturendosymbi2_FD_15233 | JGI IMG/M metagenome (IMG submission 15233)
TTGACCGATTTCATTCAAATTTTTTTTGTTGGTTGTTATTTTTGAAGCTCTTTGAAATGAGCCCACTTTCATCAAAATCTGAGAGGGTGGGTGAACATTTTTTATTTTTCTGTTCAATTAAGCATGGAATGACCCCCATGCAGTTCTTCAAGCTGTGATGTTGTTTGAGAACTCAAGGTCTTGGCTAGCAAATTTCATTAGAGTCTGGGGCTTGACATTCCTGGGCAAAGGTAATAAAAGTGTGGTCTCAGTTTTTTTTGTTTTTTTTGTCTCAAGGGTATCAATGTTTGTCATTCAAAGTTTTGTTCGCTGTGTAAATACAGTGTGATGTATTCAACAAGAGTTCTAGACCAAACTTTTTTTGTGTTCAAACAGGACACAAATTTTTAAGTTAGATGTTATTGTTTTCCGATTCATTCTCATATCTTTGGTCACTATTTTTGTCTTTGGCAATATTGCTCAAATGATGTCTATGAACCAAAAAGCGCAAAATAAATTGTAATCAACACACATCTAGCAAGATTCCCATGTGTACTACTGTTAGTAAAAGATTATGATGTATTTTGGCAAATTCAACTATGCAATGAGTTTCTGATGAAATGATTGTACAAAAATGAACAGATCAATGTTCCATGCTTTCACCATGACAATTTCTTTAAAAAGTTAGTTTTCGTAACATTGCAAAATATGCATGGTTTTTATGCTAAGTTCTGCTTGTTTGTTTATCCAACTGTTCAGGGCAAAGATCAAATTAAAAATCTACCTATTGAATAGGATTTATGTTGTAGCTTGATGAAAAGTTCAATGCGGTGATTGATTTGATTGCTTCTTTTCCAGCAGAAGTTGCTGAAACTTCCGAACCTCCCACAGATCGAGTTGCAAGCAAAGATAAAACCAAGAGGAAACAACGAAAGAAAAAAAATGAATTATTGTGGCAACCACCACTAGAATTTGAGGAGGAAGATGTGTTTGAAGACACTTTTTTGAGCAAGCAAAATAGGAATAAACAGGTATTTATCACATTTGGTGCATATGGATAATTGGCAAATGGGGTGGTCATCCCAATATGAAATCAAAGGGACAAACACTATTTTGGCATTTTCCTCCTTAGCTTCATGGAAATTTCAAGTGCACTGAGAAATAGTGCCCTTACATAACTGAACCTCAACTGGAGAATACCCTGTTTGGTTTCCATCCTGGCTGTGATGCCACTGACCAAGTTTTCACTTGCCAATAATTTTTTGAGAAATTGTGGAGTGTAGCAATGATGTTATTGTTCGTTTGTCTAGCTTGAAGCATGTTAACTCCATCTATTGAAAAAGTTTTAAGGGAGTTTCACTGAAGTACAACACTAACGGCCAAGTCAATGTTGTTCCTGCTTAGAAATTTTTGTCCATGCCAACAGCATTAATATCTCTTTTTGTGAAGGTTGGACTCCATCAAGAATGTGTGCTTTCACTTCTCTTCATGTAATATATATGACTTTAATACACACTGTGCATGAGTTGATAAGTTCAAATACGTTGGTGTGGTAATCAAAGGTGACTGAAAGCAGAACAAAGTGATAGTACACGAATTGGTAAAGCAAAAGCAGTATTGCATAAACTTCATTGCTCTGTGATCACAAAATGTGGGTGTTTTCAAGCAACATTGTTTTCTGTTTCGAAATTGAACTTTGCTCTGTCATTCCATGTCTTATGTTTCTGTGTTGTTTTTGTGTTTGCACTGTTTTCTTGTGGTGCTCATGAAAACGTTGGTTTAGTTCTTTCAGATAATGAAAACGTTTAGACTGAACAGACATGTTAGCTTTTTGTAAAATAGAATACTTTTATCAGATTTGCACAGGTAGAAGAGCAGGCAAAAGTATTTGGTTTGCCTGTGATAAACCGTTGATGTTGCAGGGGAATTGTTTAGATGACAACACCATTGATGAGATGTTATCATCAGCTCTGGATAGTCACATTCCTGTTAAAATAAAAGGAAGGAAAGAGCTTGTGAGGAGAGTGGAGACACTTAAGGACGTGGTTGGTCAAAAAGGTAAATTTAACACCATGAAGTGCAACTAATTAATGTGTTCTGATGAAAACTATGAAGTGTAACTAATCAATGTGTTCTGATGAAAACCATGAAGTGTAACTAATAAATATGTTCTGATGAAAACCATGAAGTGTAACTAATCAATGTGTTCTGATGGAACCATGAAGCGTAGCTAATCATTGTGTTCTGATGAAAACTCTGCTGAATCAATATCTGAAATTTTGAAGCACATATATGTCGATGAGCAGCAGCTGAAGAATATGAAATGTATGAAATATATTACTCTTCATTTTGGTGATCTCCCAGTCTTGTGAAATCAAAAGGCATGAGACATTTCATGGAGTGTAGCAATACTCTTAATCTCCTTAGTGTTTAGATTTGTCCCACTATTTGTAAGGGATATTTGACCACAATGGAGTCATTTTAATACTTAGTTTGTTAATTTTGATTTTGTTGCATTTTAATACTTAGTTTTTTAATTTTGATTTAATGTGTCCACTATACACTGAAAAACTCTACATATTTAAGCCTGAACAATTTCAAACTTCAAATTTGAAATGTGAAGCACAATGCATTTTGAAGATTTTATTTTGCATCTCTGTAGAAGTATTGATTTATTTTGCATCTCAAAAAATAAACTAACCTGTAAACCACCAGCTCAAAATTCAAATGAGGATGCGTGCCAAACTTTTTGAAGTTCAAATAAATAGAGTTCAAAATAGACAGAAACGTGCAATTTGTGTCTTAGTTACATTTTTACTATAGTCTGACAACAGTTAGCCACATGTAAATAAACTTACTGATTTCAAGGTTCCCATGCAGTACTGAAAAAGTATTGAATTGTTAAATCGGTTTTCAAGACCTTGAGAAAGTATTGAATTTGGCCAAAATGTACATAAATTATTGAAAAAGTATGGAAAAAAATTTTTATTAAATATTTGTGTATACAAAATTCAGCCATCTGTTTCTTGAAATTTTGTTCTTCACCACTGATGACAGTTCTGCAGATGTTTTTGCATTGTGTTCAATGAGTAAAATTTTTGAAAAACGAATCTAAACGATGGTATTAACACCTTCAGCGCTAGTGTACGAGATATTCATGCCTCAAAATCCTGCATTGAGCATGTGTTTTTGCGCTATTTTTCCTGCCACTTTGCAGCTCCATAACTTGCCAGGTGATTGTACTAGAAAGGTGTTCAACCCTCAAAAGATGTGGCAAGGTTTCTAGATTGCAATGAAAAAATACTTGGGAAGTTTGGGATTTCAGATTTTGTGGGTGACATCGTAAGTGGGGTAGGTTTTAGGCTATGTGGGCTCAGGTTACCTGGCCCTGCTCCCCAACCACTAGGTGGAATTAATTAGGGGATTAATCAATTGTTTTGTTTTGTTGTTTTGAGACCATAAATTTTGAACAAGATATGGTAGAAAGCTGTCAAAGGCTCAAAAGACTCGGATTCTAGCCTAGTTTCCAATGAAAACTTGAGTTAAAAACTCCTCTAGCAGTTGGTGCCCAGGGCGAGGTAGGAGCCAAAATGGCCTAAAACCTACCCCACTTCTGAAGTCACCCACAAAAAATCCAAAGTCCAAAACTTCACAATTTTTTTCATTGCAATCTAGAAGACTTGTCACATCTTGAGGGTTTCAACAGCTCTCTAGCACAATCGGCGGAGACGTTATGGTAAAACGATAGTGTTTGTTCCAAAATTTCAAATTTTGTGGTTGAGAAAATCTTCACAATTGTTTTGAACATAACTACTTAAACTAAGTAGTGTTGCAAAAGAAATATCTTGTTTTAAGCACACAGACGTTATTCTTTAGCTTTAGTCATACTACGAAAACAACTTGAGTAGTAAGAAATAGAAAGGATCTTATGTTGTATATTTTCTTTGGCAGAAGCTAAATCGTGAAATGATCTTTTCTTGATTTTTGCTTTCAAACATTTTCATCTTGTTGGTAAAATTATCAAAATGCAACATCTCCCATACTTCCATACAAAGATTCATATAGTAACATGTGTGATTTCAATTAATAAGTATGAAGTTTTTCTCTTTTTTTTGTGAACACCATTGATCCTATCTAAGAATTTTGCTTAGTACAACTTTGCTCATCATCCATTTATAGCCAGATCATAATCATGTTTCACAGTAGATCTACATAAACACCTTCCTTTGTTTACATTAACTCACTAGCAACATCAACTTGTTTAATTAGTTTCTTCAAAATCATCTTCCCAAATTTTTAAAAACTTCAATATTGTTTGAGTTAGATTTCTGTTTTGCATCTGCTTCTTTCTTCATTTACCAGTTCTAGGATAACTTCCAAAGAAGAAAATCTAAACTCTAAATCTAAAACCTAAACCTCAGACCATAAACCTAAACCCTAAAGCCCAACAGTTGTCCTAGGTAGCAGTTGTTTAGTTGGAAATTGTTCTGATACCCTTTCTTGTTTTCAAGTGCCAACGTTTCACCTGTAAGACTTGTCTTACATTTGCAGCACTGATGATGCGTTGAAAAAAGCTGAACTAGTTTCCCTGTTAATAAACTGTGATAGATATACTTGCCGCCACCTCTGTGGCCTATAACTATGAAAAATAGATATGCTTGCAAGTTTTAATCATCACAGAAGAATGAAAGCAGAAAGCAGGCAGATTCTTCAGAAGCTTGCCACCAGGCTAAAGATTTTTTGTTGTCCTTATACCCATTTACCATCCATTTTTTATTCTGGTATATGATGTGACAGCATCATTTACTATATACTGTTTCTATTAGTGATTAACCAAATCTCGTAGTTCGAAAAAATTTGATGCTTTGCTGAGTGACTGCTGCTACGTAGCATGGCATGAAAGGTTAGAGTTTAAATTCCAATCACAGTAAAATGCAACAAAGATACACCACAATATGTTGCATGCTCAAAATAATGTTGTAAATGATGATAAATTTAAAAACTATGTCCAATTTCAGTTGGAAAATTATTTGGTGTTGCATTGTTTTAGTGAGAAAGTTCAGCAGTAAACTTCTCTCATTCACAATTTACTCAATACTGAAGTGAAGGTGGGTCTAAAAAAACTTCCCCAGCAAGATTTACTTGTCAAATTTAATTTTTTTGTCCAAATATCACATACATATATTTTCTTAATATATATGTGACGCCAGTTGGCAGCAGGTTGAAGACTGAATTTGCTTTTATCCGGACAGTTGAGTAGGTTGTTCGCCACAAAATAACAAATTACTCCACCTTTCAGTAGTGAGGCGGAAACTGCAGCCCTAAGCTATCACCGCCGCAACCTGGATATTAGCGTCTGATTAGAGTAAAGATATGTTGATCAATGTGCATTTTTGCTTGTAAATAACCACACAATGTTAATGATACCAGCATATTAGTTATTGTGATTTTTCATTCCATATTATTCCAAATTTCTTCATTTCTTATGCAGATCCTGAGACCACTGCTAATGGAAGTGTTGATTGCTGTTCCACAACATGTGATACATCTCAGGAAAAGAACAAAAAAATGACAGAAAGTACAAAAGTATCTGAAAAGTCTGCTTCAGGGACTGGTTTTGGTATAATGCCAAAGTATCAAGTTTCTCAACCTGAAAAATTGCACGACAAGATACAATCATGTACAGACAAAGCAGAGCAACTTGCAAAGATAGTTGACGTAGGTGGGATTTGGTCTGATGATGATGAAATGAATGTTGGACAACCACGTCCAAAGTCAACAAACAATAAACATGCAGAAGACAAATTGCAAAAACTACCTGCTGAAGTAATTAATGCCCACGACTGTTACTCCCTCCAAGCGGATATGGTTTCTACAAATTTTGGTGAAAGCAGGGAAAACAAAATTAGTGGTGACAGTGACGATCAACTTACCATTGGTGGAAACGTGCAAGCAAATAAGAAGCCAATCATATTCAATATCAAGCTTCCAAAACAAACAGCAAAAAGTGATCAAAGCATGCCACCGAATGAAAAAAAGAAAAAAGTCAAAAGACGCAAGAAGCTAAATGATGTCAAAACTTCCTCAAGCATGTCTACTCAACATCAAACATCTGAAGCTGTGACTCAATGTGAAGCAAGCTCAGTTGTCACTAAAGCACCATCAAGCATTGGTAAAACCGATGACACCAAAACATCATTGTGTTCGATGTATGGGTTTGATCCAAACCAGGTTGCTTTGTATTCCCATGCTCCCTATTACTCATTGCCTGTAGCATTTTCTTATCTGCATTCTTATCACATGCATTATGGACCACCACATCTTCACACATACATGCAGTACCAGCTGAGACAAGCAATGCACAATTTCCAGCCACCTTTGCCAAGCCAAGAAAAGCGACCACCCCTGCCTGAGTATGGTAAGTAGTTCATGATAAAGTTTTAAAAGTTGTCTGTATATCCTTAAGCTGCATATGATTGTGGATTTCCCTATAGCTAAAATTTTTTGAATTGAGATAGTGGTGTTAATCACCTGCTTTAGTTTTTCACATAGCTAAGTAATGTAACTTGGCATTCTGATTAGCACTTCCCCCTAAAGAGTTGCTGCAGTATTTTGTAAGGGTGTTTTTATGTGGAGTGATTGCTGTTGGCCGTTTTTCAAACCCATGAAGTATCACTGCACATAAAAACACGCTATTAGGTTTTAATATAAAAATAGTTTTCCATACTTTTTTGCTTAGTTGAATATCATAACTGTTCAAGTGAAATTTACAAAGAGACATGTCATAAAACAGTTTCTTGTGAGTGTTTTCATTGATCAAGTTATTACTGCCCCACAATCATCAAGATAATTTGTATGGTGAATTACACATTTTGTGCTGATTTATTTATGAACAATTTAGTCATTTCATAGGACCATAATGTATCTTTTCCCATGATTGCTTTCTGGTGTGTTTCTCTCAAATTTAATAACTTGTGATTTAACTGATTAGTTTTCATAAACATGATTTCTTATCAAATGATAAAGACTAGCCAATACCCAAAGGGATTTGCTTAAACTTATGTCGTCCTATTTCTCAACGTTTAGTATGTTCAAAATCTAGGTGGGCAATATTTTATATTGCACCAATAAAGTGAATAGATATACGGAGGGCCTAAAACAGTTTATAAACTGAGGTACTACATCCACACACTACACAGTCTTTAAAAACTCGTTGTGAAACGTTTTAATCTCTTTTGTACTGGATGTTAATGTCGTTTGCTTCCAATGAGTCGAGTAACAAAATTGAGTACTTAACGCATTGATGTACATAAACAATTTGTTCATTTGTGAAGCTTTACTTTTTGGTGTAGCAAGTTTTAAAAAGTTATATAAATTGTCTGAGAAACGAGGTTTCTGCAACTACAGCAGTTGTGCTTGGTGAACCAAAAAGGAAAACCATGCGCCTTCTACTGATTGACGGCACTTAGATAGGCCTAGCCATTTTAATATTTTCACTTTGAATTGTATTTCATCTTACTTGGTCAACTGATACCAAACTTGCCTGCGCATAAAGCAGTGTTGTTTTGCAGATGCACCTGAGCGACCACCAGAGCCCGAAGCAGGTAGGTGTCAATCTGTTTCATTCTGAACGACAGACGCTGTTGTTCATTTGAAATTTTTGTTGCAGAACCCAACCTATCAGTTGATATCACTGCAGTTTTCACCAGCAAACATATCACTGATGAAACCATCAAAACACTGTTCAGCAATAAGTGAGTACTTGGTTTTTCATGTGCACTGCAAGCGAAGAGGAATACATGTTTCAAATTATTCTATAGCAACACCATTTACTTTCAATTTGGGCTGTTTGTTTTTTTCTAAGATATCGATATTCACTGCGAACTTAAACTGCTGTGGCTTTTATTCATAAGTAATTTTTGTTGGTTAATGACAAACTATTTAACCCACATTACGCTGTTCACTGCTGAATTTGAAGTCATCACAACGGGGTATGTTACCTTGCTCAAGAGTATTTCTTTACCTTCAGCATGCCTTTATTAGGTCCATTGTTTGCCGAATGCACAAAGAACCCAAAATATGCTTATTCTTGGGTTGCCCTTGAAAATTTTGCAGGCTGGCATCCTCTGTCATCGGAAGGTTCATTTTTGGTTGTGCAGTATCAGATCCAAAAATTATGTATTTTAAAAAATCTATGTTGTTGATTTGTATATGTGCTCTAACGTTTTGCAGTTGTGAGCCTCCTCTTCCATCTCCTGCTTCTTCAAAGAGCGAAGGGAGTGAAAAACGACATGTACATGGGAGGAGGAGGAGACGGAAACAAAGAAATCATTCATCTTCATGGAGCAGTTCAAAAAGGAGTAGGAGCTATATCAGGTTAATTCTGCAAGACCACTGCATAAAATAATCGTTTAATAATATGTGTGCTGCCAGTCTGCAGATTAAGCCAGATTTTCGCGACATCTCCCACAAAAAACTACAATAGATTTTATTAAATAAATCAGCATAAACAGCTTTTGCTCAGTTATTCTGGCGAAGTTGCAACAAAGAAAGCAAAAATATAAAGTTGCAGCTTTAAAAAATGGTTCGAAATATCTGATGGTTTGCTTATGGATGGATAGCGTGCGATTCAGCTCAATGTTTTGAAGAATGCACAATTGTGAGATCGTGTGTGTCACTGCAGTGTTACAATGAAATACTGGTCATTGTAATGGTGCATTCATCGCAAAGTAAAATGCCCTGATGCAGTGACTGAGCCAGGGTTTGATTTAAACATTGGGAATTTACAAAAAACGTGTTGAGCAAAATGAAGTCGATTTTTTGGGTATTTTAGTGCATTCCTGTTGTCCTCCATGGCACAGAAATAGGGGAGAAATGGCCCCAATATTCCCGTTACGTTTATGCTCGGATGCTGATAGAAAGAATTGTATTACTATGACCTATTTATCAGAAGGCAGCGGTGACCTCGATTTTTTTGCAGGTTTAAATGTCAGTGTGCTTTTACGTTACCTCGCCATGTATGCGCATGGGCACACCAGCAATCAGTCCCCAGCGAGCAACCTCCATCGCATGATGTCAAATCCTATGTAGAAGGCTCTATCACAAAAGAACATGTTTATTTGGTTTTGAGGCTGAATGTCCTAATATCTTACAGCAATGTTTTGTTTGATCTCATTAACACTTTTTGTCTTTTAAAAATGTCACTTGTTTCATGATGTGTGTTCATCTTTTACTTGAATTGCCGCATCAGGATGACGAAGTATGTGGTGGATTCACACCACTATGGGTTGATTTTTTCCCCCATTTTATTGTAGTATCAGAACAAGAAGTTTACCTTTTTTCTTCAGTGTTCTTTATGAATTTCCTTTGATTAAGGTCAGGTCTCTTCAAGCCAGATAATTTCACGTTTATTTTGATGTTTGATGCTCGTAAATTTTAAACGTTATACGCAGTTCTCTTTAAAAACGTTACTGGCTTGTGCTCCAGTAGTCTGAACATACCACTGAAGCTGGTAGGTTTCATTCCCCGTCGGGTCATACTGAAAACTTGAAAAACGATAATTGCGTTCTTAAAAATACATACTTATCCAGCCTCCTGCGCGGCGTTAATGGTCGGGTGCAAGGGAACGGTCCACGTGCGGTGCTGGCGTTGAATCGTCACCAGTCTCCACCCTTGCAGCATTCTACTTAAAATACCGCCGCGTGGTCCGCTGCGCAAGCAAGCGGAGATGCACAATTGCCAGCTCAGATTTTAAAGTTTGCCTGTTATTAGAACGCTGCCACTGTTGGGTATCAAAATTTATAATCTCTGTCGATAAAGGTTGACCCTTCCACAGGTTCAAGTGTGTACTATCCACGATGGGTGTAAGCAAGGAATCGATCAGCAAATTTCTAATAGGAAATCGGTTTCACATAAAATTACACATCCTCAGTCCTGAAAATTGCAAGCAATTATCTGAATTTTGCAAGCAATTATCAGGACTGAGGATGCGTAATTTTACGTGAAATCGATTTCCTATGAAAAATTGCTGATCGATTCCTTGCTTACACCCATCGTGGAAAGTACATGCTTGAATAGAGATATGTGCAAGTTTGAATCATCGCAA
>JGI24022J15233_10011550_pt1 | contig 10083 bp, 1 predicted proteins | sample Ectturendosymbi2_FD_15233 | JGI IMG/M metagenome (IMG submission 15233)
TATTCTCGCAGGCATCCAACCTGCTGAGCTTCGTCACAAAGGAGCCACACTGTCTCCAGCACGCCGTGTCACGGAGCCTAGACACCAAAGGCAGCCGGAGTCATTTTTCAGACCCCGACTCCGCTCCTGTTCCAAAATTTTTGAATCCAGATCCGGGTCCGGAATTTTCAAATTTGAGAGTCCGACTCCTGTTCAGACTCCGGCTACCATCGATCCAACCGAAATTTACCATGTTTTTACTGAAGAAATGACCAGGAAGAGATTATTTTGCCAAATTTGCAAAAAAGGTACCACGGTTGAGTGAACATGGTGACGTCATTGAAACGCAAAAGTTTATGCGATGATTTAGGGGGCCAAAATTTTTTGCACAGGGCCCCAACTTTTTGCTGAGAAGTTACTCGCAATGTTTCAAAACTTTATCAAACTCTTCAAACATGAAAACGAGTGAAACCTTCACTTGGAATCAGGGACTGTAGCAGGGAAAGGTCAGGTAGGCTAAATCCAAAAAATGCACACTTTGGCGAAGTGGTAAAAGTGTGTCGCCTATTTTTGAGCTAATGTTTTTTAACGCCCATTTTAACGTTTTTACGTTATGCTAAGTTGTTTTAAGTTTTCAGCTATGAAAACATGCGGCAGGCTAGATTAAGCAGCGGTTTTCATCATCTCCTGTATGTGCACAAGAGTTTCCTTTTTCTTAAAGAACTGGTTTCATGAGTCTTAGAACTATTCAAAGATAAATGAGCTAATACGTTAAAAATAACGGCAATGGCATCATAAACTCGGATAGTCGGTTTCACTCCAATGAATTTCGTAAAAACGTCTCTGCCAAACCGAGGCATGTATGAAGATATGAAGACGACTGATGGTGGAGTGTTCATAAGAGTTACATTGCTGTATGCATTTCCTCTCTGCTTTAGTTTCTCGTGAAAGTCTAACACTGTCCAATAATGGGGAAAACGTTGGAAATGTTCCTGAAGCAAGTAAAGTGATCCTGATGTAAATTATGCATGTTTGCTTGGTCAACGTTTGGTCATTTAATACAACAGATATTTAAGGGTTTGCCAAAAAGTTTTTTTGCGCTCTGATTTTGATATAGGCATCCTATCAAATAAGTAAAAAGGAATTGCAATGCGCATTATTGGATGTTTGGAGTTGTTTAACCCGGAAACGTTCTTTTATACCTGTAAAACTAATTTTTTCCTACATGGTAACGTGGATTGTTTTAAGGATGTTCAAATCTTTGCACAGTGTCGCGTCACTTTTTTCCATGTTGCACTGTCATGCGCGTCTGATGTTGAGAGTCTCACCCCCACGTTATAAAAGCTAAGCAAACAGAAGTAATATCTATGTTGCCGATTTGTTTGGCTACTAGTTCCGTAAGCATAGAGTTTGGTCGAAAGCAGAAGTTCCATGCGCAAATATTATGGCCCCGGTTTCATCTTCACACCACCACGAGCAGCATGTCATAATGTTATCAAATGCAACGTAAGTTTTAAATCAATATTTTTTAGTGATTTCTTGAAATGTTTTTGTCTTTTTCGCCATAACACAGAATGCTTGACTCAAGACAGAAGTTACTGAAGGATTATCAGAAGGAAACATTTCTTCTAAAGCAGAAAGTTTCTAATATTTCCTAAAACCAGGGCAAATGCTGATTTAAATTTTCGCCTAGTTAGTGGCTTTTCTTCTTAAAACAATAAATGAGCATAAAGTTTTTGTGTTGAAAATGTGCATATTCTTCGGACTGTCAACGGTGATTGCATTGCACAGACTACTTGTGGCAAGCTTCTGATGACTTTGGAGAAGCTGCAAAGGCAATGCAAAATTACTTAGACAACGACTTGGACAGAACGGAGTAAGTTGAAAAAGATACTGCTCAATTTTGGCACTTCAGTAAAAATATTGAAGTTTGGTAAAATCACAATTTGGTGAAGTCGCACTTCAAATCAATGCAACATATGGAGTTTCAGAATTTACTGAACATAGATGAAATTAACTAAATCATACCTTCGAAAGTAGATTTCAGCAGCCTTGACTATCTTTTGCTAATTAGTGTATAAGTCAGTGACCGTTAATGCCAGATCCCACTAAATAGACTCCAGCTAAATTGGTAAATCCATGTGTACTTTTTGTGATATAAAATATGCGGTTTAGACACGGCAATTCTTATCCTCTCTGAAGTTGTAAGTCTATTGCTTTTCCTTTCCATTTTTTTACTTTTCATAATTTCGAAGTATTGACTAAACAAGGGTTTCGCATTGCTTAAGAGGAAAAATGCTACCAACATTGTTTGTATTTTTCTTGGATACACAAAAAGTAACGGTAACCATTTTTCGAAGGTAGCCTACTTGTTTTGATTTTTACACAATTTTGGGGAATTTTAGAAAAGGTAGGCAAGAAATCAATTCTTGAAATGAAGGTGCTATCACTCTTGTGATTGCTCCCAAAGACTTTGACATACGTAATTGATTGCCATGGAAACAGGTTTTAACAGCGTTGGTCTCAGAAACGCTGAATTAAAAAGATAAAAGAATAAATTATCCATTGTGTGAGTTATTCTAAAATATTTGAAAAGAAACATTCAGTGCATTTCGCAAGAAATCATACCTGTACCATTTGTTCTTTCTTAACATAACGTTGATGCATTTTATAATCAGTTACGAACGCAGAAGCAACGTTATACGACAGGGCGGTTTCAAAGCTAAACTTTAAAACATTTTATTTTCTCGGAAATGTACTGTAAGATGCTAGATTCTTCTAAAAAATCTTCGCTGAGATTCACATGTAAAAAAGGTTTTACAGAAATCTAAGTACTTCTTAGGTCAAAACGTTATTGTGTTTATGCATAAAATGTTCCATTAATCAGTCCTCTTTGAAACAATTTCAAAGTTCAGTGCTGTGTTAATTGCCAAAACTCGAAATATAACCTTAGCACCAACGCTATTTCTTTAGTGGACTTCATATTTACAGCAAAATCATATGTGTTTGCATTAAAAATGTTGCAGAGACTCAACGCCAGCCTTGGCGAAGAGTGTTAGTTTCTGCTAAATTGAATTACTTGTTGTCAGTTACTTTTAAAATGCTTGCGTGTTGTTTGCAGTCCGAAGAAAATCAATGCAGTGAATCGTCGATTGTTGGCGCTGGAGAAAAGCTTCATCGAACCGAACGGTTTGCCAGATCAACCGAATTTGAGGTGATATTAGCTCAGCAACAAAAGTTGGTTTGCAATTTAATTTTTGCGGTCTAGCAACGACTATAATATTTTTTATCTGAGGGGAAGTTGGAGCCCACCATAGAGTTCGAACAGGGCTTTCCATTGAAGCGTTAATTTCATCTGTTGAAATGTAATTTTATGAATTTGTCTGGCGTGAGAAAATTGAATAAGACTTTTTCAAATTGAGACAAAATAGATGAGTGTTTGGAAGACTTTATATCGTATTACAGAGTTGTCTTTATGTGAAGCCGTTTGTAAAAAATAACTTTCGAGTTATTTCAGGCATATTTTAATACAGCTCTAATCAAATAAAACTCTATTGGGCAAAAAGATCATCAAGATTTCTGGCTTTTGCTAGTCAAACTGCCTGGCACATAGGTTAACACTTAGCCCAAAATGAAGGTGTTAGTCAAATGTCTTGCTATATATAAACTTCGGGCGAAACATTTCACTTTTTGCTCAAAGCTGTCAGTTGTTGCGAAAAAAACACACTTTGTTTAGCAAAAAAGTTTTGTTAAACAGACATTCGTTAAGTTGAACACACATCTTTTTCCCTTCCTAAACTTCGGGTTTGTTGTGCAGTTTTCATCCGACCGGGGATCATTTCGGTTGGTAACATCCTCACCAAAATCGTCTAAGCCAGTGTTTCTCAAACTTTTTTATTTCATCGCCCCCTTTTCACTCTCGACACGTCATTTTCGCCCCCCAAGCTCAAATTAAAATCCAAGTGCCGGATCCGGAGTCCAGTTGAAAATTTAGGACCGGAGCCGGTGTTATGGCCATTTGAGAGGTAACTCCGGGTCCTTTCCTGGATACTAACGGTTTTGCCTAATAGACTTACGTGTGCTCTTTATTGCACAATCAACGCGATTGTTGAGTTACGGCATCAGACTGCAACAATGGATCTGCAAACCTTTGATGTTTCTTTGATTAAATAAGCGCTAAGGCTGTGACATCGTAGCTGGCAGGCCTAGTGTTACTTATTGAAAAATGGTTCCCAAACACTGTTCTAAGAGCCGCATGCAACTCCCAAGCATCCTTTTTGCGGCTTTTTGCATTTTTTTTGTAACAGATTCAATTTGAAAAAGATGCCGACTTCGTAGGCGAAATTTATACTCTGCAAGAGATTAGTGTCTGAATCTTTGCTGCGGGAAAGGATTCCTTTCGATGGACAGTGTCTTTCAGTATCAACTCTAAATTTGGTGTAACAGACTTCGTTAGTGCAGTAAAAGAAAACGTGTCAATTTTATTGTGGTAACATTTTTTGTGCGGCTCTCTAAAAATTTGTACGTCTGGATTTGGCTCCCTTCAGCGAAATGGTTGAGAACCACTACTGTAGAAGTAAAAAAAAAACGTTAACTACCACATCTTACTTTCTAGTCAAAATTATCAAACCGAGTCTGTAGTAGTGTAGCGATCTAAAAAGAACTGAGCTATAATGAGTAGGTATATAATAAAATATCCATAGCTTTTGTAGCTGTGTAGTCATGCTATTAGCAGGGAGTATGATTAAAGATATAATACCATTGCAGATTTAAGCGTGAAATGCACGGCACGCCATTGTAAAGTAGGAATTTTTATTAGAAACCACAAGGCTTACTATCAAGTTTTACTAGATGCAGTTTTTTAAGGAAAAATGTTAAGTACCCGGTGTGGACCTGCAGGGACCCGATTTCTCTGATTCTAGCGACTCGATGATAATTTTCTCTGATTCTGTTGACCGATTTTCAATTCTAGGGACCCTAATCTGGTCCCCAATACACTTTAAAAATCTGCTAGATTACTGACAAAGTTCAGGAAACATTACGTTTACAAGCAGCAGCATAACATGAGAGTTATGAAAAATGGGTAGTGAACTGACATTGCGTTGCCTAGCAGTACATTATCAGGATGGTATAAAAATCAATGTAAACATATGTGGACTTTTCTTGAAGTTTTCATCTGTGGAAAAAATCTATGTTCTCACACGGTAAGCATCAGTCTTATTTTCTCCTGAGCTTAACGCGTCAAATTGTGCTTTACTTTGCGATTCATCACTGCTTATGAGTGCAAATGATAAGAAATCAGAAGTTTTCAGCAAAAATCAAGTGTGAATTTCTTGGTAGCAGTCATACTATTTGTTTGAACAAAGGGCTTTTAAACACATCTTCTCATTTAGGTTAATGAAACTGTATGCGTGTTTGAAAGAACACATGAGAGTCGACTATGTGTTTTGTGCACTTTGTATGTTTTGGCCGGGCAGCGCTGTTAGCTGGAATCGTCACGACTGCAACCGGCAAAGCATGCAACGAGTGCAAAACGCTTGGTCAATTGGGACTGGTCTGTGTGGACTCAAATGTAGTTTTCGAAACAGCCATTTTCTTGATTCTGTCGTAAGAAATAACAAAAGGTCCTCAGGCATTGAAGGCAAAACCAGCGACTGCCTTTCCAGAGATTGTTTATATTATCGTTATCTCGAGTTACGTTTCTGCTAGTAACTGTTCTCTGAATTGTATGAACCTGTGGTTGTTGTTTCATCGCTGATTTCCTCATGGTAACAGCGATGCTTGTAAAAAATTCCAGATTAAATTACTGAAAAAGCTTTGGTATATTCTCCTGGTTTTGTGTACTTGATTCAATTCATTTTCGATTCAACTTGAGGCATTCCAAGACAAGACAATTAAAATATTGTGTGAAAACGAACAGAAGTCGGAGCTGGAGCCTGGGCCATGAAAACAGAGAGCTCCGTAGCCGGAGACACACTCATGAAAACCAAGAGCTCCGCAGCTGGAGCCATGTTCATGAAAAGAAGAGCTGCAGAGCAGGAGCTGTGACATTTTTACGACGGCTCCGCAACCTTGAAATAATCAAAACTGTAGCCGGGCACATAGACGATCCAGTGTAAAAATTCAACAGATAAATTGCTTTAGCAACAACCTCCAACGATTATCATAGTAAATTAAAGTTTGCCAGAAACTAACAAGTGAGAATAGTAGGCTACTGAAGTTAACTCAAGGATCGATTAGTGGTTGAGCATTTTCGCCCCCTTGGTATTTTTTTGCCCCCCTATCGCCCCCTTGCCCATCAAAATCGCCCCCAAGGGGGCGATTCCGCCCACTTTGAGAAACACTGGTCTAAGCCTATATTCTTTCTCTGCTCGTGATAATTTAAATGACCGTTGAACAATGATGCTGCTTAATGTTTTACCGGACAACTAGTTCATGAAAAACGTTTTCACAGTTTTCATTTCTGAAAGCTTTATCTCGCAGAAAGTGCTTGCAACAGAAAAGGTCACAGCGATAAGCAACGCCGCTGTTTACATCGCTACTCAGCGCAAGAGCATTTGGGACAGTTGTTTTTTCCAATATGCTTGTAGTAAACCCAGCTATAAGCGTACAGACTCTATGCGCTGTCGCAAGAGCCTGATTGACCACATCAGTTTAAAAAGCAGGTACGACGCAATCAGTACTTTTGCAATTGGCTGGCATTTTTTGTGCTGAAAACAAAACTTCGTTGCGTTTATTTCATTCCTGTCATCGTTTCTGGACTCCCTGACCAACTGTGTTGCTTGTTTCGAGAAAAACTGCACCGTTGAAGTTTTCTTTGCATCGGCAAATCCTGACAATAACCGATGTGCAACTTTGTAAGCAAAACCTGTGATTTTCATGTAACTTTTATATTTTCAAGAGAAAAGCACAAAATCGTGCAAGAACTTTGGTTCCCAAGTCTGAGATAGCCTATTTATGACGAGTTTGAGGATGTCATTTGAAAAGGTTAAAAAAATTCCCACTGGTCACCATTTCTGCTCTGCACGTGAATACTATATTATTGACAGAATCATGTCTCACAGAATCTACTTAAGAAAAAATCTTAATTACAGAGACGCATCAAACTAGACAAAGAAACAACAAAATCACGTAGATGGTATTTAAAACCGATATAAACTGGGTGTTCGAACGGGGGGCAAGCAAAACATTTTTGGAGTGATGTTTATATTTCCCCATAGAATGGCCAATGTTATGGTCAAACAGTGAAATAACTGCACTAACTAACTAAAAAGACAAATTTGATCTTCTGTTTTTAGACACGTGTCTGGATCTCCAGGCTCCGTAGACGACAGCTCAGGATCCTTTCCGGGATTGCAAGACGCGCTCTACAACATCCAAGCAACTGATACTGCGCAGTGGAAAGTAGTGAAGCAGCAGCTGGCACTTGTGACTCACAAAATCAGGAAAGCTGCGGACTTGTTGGATTTGAGTGCATCACCAGGAGCAGATATTAGCGGCGATACTTCATAGTGTCTGATGCAAATGTATGTGTCAATTGCTTCACTTTCGATTTATGCCTAGTGCAGTACATAAGGTTTATTTACCTGCACATATCAGCACAAATCGAGAATCACAGGCGACTCATAATTAGACCACGGGGATCACAATAATCTTTTGATAAACTGGTTGGTGATTACTTATGCGTGTGCACTGGTGGCGATTAGTCAAATAAGACAAAAAAACGTTTTTCGCAAATCTCTGATACCATGATATGAAAGTTCGTGCTGTGATTTTTATGGTCAGCAGCGTTAAGCTTTACTTCAGTCAGTGAAAATAGCTCATGTAGCTTTATCGGATTCCAGTGTTTTCGCCATTTTCTTTACAGACAGCAGTCAGTGTTACCTCTGTAGATGAGTTCATCCGAAAGCCATATTGAAATTTGACTCAATATTCGTGGTTTTTCAACATTTAATATATCACAAATCTTTTCTTCGAAAATATTAGACATTGCCGACAGAATGGATTTGGGTTTTTAATAACTGCCAGTTGTAAAACAGTGAGGATTTAGTGCAAGAAGAATTTCGTGATTCTTTTAAACAGTCTGAATAAACACCAAGCTCCATGTTTTTGTTGAAAAGTGTTGACAGCACAAGAGAAACAACGTGATTATCTTGTTTTAAAAACTTTGCTGGGATGCCATCAACTCCACTATAGCCACTAGTTGAAGTGTTAGCAGTTAATTTGAAAAACTGCTTTGTTAAAAAAAGAAACTTCAAAAACAAAATATTTTTGTAGGAATGTAGATGGGAACTGAAAGTTTGGAGCGTAGTATAGATAATACTTGCTTTATATTTCCTTGGGAAGAGAAGTGTTTACTGAGAGCATCACCCATAGGCTAGTTTTCGTGATTAAATTTATTCATGATTATCTAATCATAGCATTGTGATGTTAGAAGACTGTTTCTGGTGTAAACTATTAAGCTCAATTAGTGTTTTCCAGTGTTGTTGAGTCATTTTTGCAATTTTCAAAAAACCCGAGGTACTATTCTCTTTAGTTAGCTTTCTTATACATGTATGTTCATTAGTATATTTTTTATGGCAGTGGCTATAGATACACCTGTTGATCTTGAAATTTGAAATCTTATTCATACGCCACCTGTGACGTAACAGTAACGCACGACCAGAGTGCAGTAGGCTTGGTAGAAACGAAGTAAACGCAAAAGATACTTAACCCTAACCGTAGCCCTAATCTAACCTAACCCTATTCCCTAACGCTAACCTATCCTCAACCTAACCCTAAGCTAATGCTAACCCTAACCTAATGCTAACCTAACACTAACCCGTAAAAGTAACACGTAAGTCTGGAAAAAAGTGAAAAAAGGTATAAAGTCGGCAGGTTGAGAGTCGAACTCAAACCACTGGCATAGCAGCCATAACTCCGAACCGCTACACCACAAGATCCACACTGTTCGAATGACAAACTGACCCTTTTATTTGAATTGCGTAAAGCCAGGCGTATCTGTAGTTGCTTCCGTTTTTTTGTGTGGGGGTGCTTGACACTCTAAAAATTGACAAAACTCAACTGATTTATATCGTTTCATGTTTCAATTTGGGGGGGCTTGGAGCTTTGTTTGGGGGGCTAAGCCCTCCCGTGGCGACAGGACTGTAGAGAGTCAATGAAAACACCATTCCCTGCAAGAATTTCTTGTACTTTCTGATAAACAAAAATCAGTACTCTACCATTTGAAATTTTGCTTGTATTGTGTGACTTCAGTACAATGTCACCGTGACGTTATTGTCTTCTATTACAATCAAATTTCCGTTGATCTGGAGCAAAACGCCTGTCGTTGTGTAAAACGTTTGTCCGTTGTCAATATTCAAATTCAAACACGATAGAATATGTTGAAAATCACTCTTGTTTTCGCTTGGTAAATTTTCCACCTGTTTTGAGACAGATGGGATTTAGAATCGTTTGCCAGCTACAAATTTACAACCCATCACCTACACAACCGCCACATTTGATTCAGGATGCCAGAGAGTGTACGCAACGATTTTTAATGTAGGCTACTTCTACCTTTTTCAGCACCCTTTGTTTGCCCTCTGACCAGACCCCTCAAGTTTGACCCGGCATACGTCCAGTTTTATGGTGTGGGAAACAGGGCCGGATTAACAATAGTAGCAAATGAGCAATTGCTACGGGCCCCGCGCTTTTGGGGGCCCCGTGGTCCTTTGTGTTAAATTTTTCTTTGTTATATGCAAGGGTGGATATTAGAATTTAGGTTCCCGAGGCAAACTCTCAGAAATGGACTTTATATTTTACACATTCTATACAAAAAACTTTATTCGCTAAAATCAAGTTTAATTTTTATTTTGTTTGGGAAATTGCTTATGCGTGAAGGTCCATTTCACATTGTAAATTGTGTGAAGTCATTTGATTTTAAATTGTTCCTGGTCTACATATTAGACTTGTTGGCGGCCCCCTTTTGGCACATTTGCTCATAAATTTTGTTTTAATTTGACAAACATATATAACGGAAAAGTTTAGGGGTTAAGCTAAACAATGCCGCATTTAGCTACATCCGAAGTTCCTACGTGAGTTCGATCATAGACGTAGCAAGGACGG
>JGI24022J15233_10011551_pt1 | contig 10083 bp, 6 predicted proteins | sample Ectturendosymbi2_FD_15233 | JGI IMG/M metagenome (IMG submission 15233)
GGCCATTAAAATTTCTCACGGCCATTTTGTTCACGTTGCATTTGTGTCAATTCTGGTTTTCCAGACCCTTGATCGAATGATATTTGGCACATTGACTTTTCGTGGAACAAGGTGGTACGTGATGACAGTACGGGACACACAAATGGTACGCGATCAGAAAAAGTTTGAGAACCACTGGGCTAGACTCATTGACGCACACCACGGTTTACAAGATCGAATTTTGCTGAACATCACAAGAATTGAGAATGCGCATAAAGTACACATGAAAACTTTCGTTTTTGTGTTATATATGGAAGTTCAAACTTTTAGTTTTCTTTTTTCTCTGCTGAGACGTTATAAAATGCCCGAATGCTTCTATGTTAATAACTCCTGTTTATGAGCTCGTGCAACAGTTTTATCATGATACAGAAATTGGTATAGCAAGTTTGCAACCAATGCGATCAGCGCAAGCGCTGATCAGCCATTGCAGACAAAATAAGACCACTGTTTCAAATAAAGTAGGCTAAACTATCGCGGAACACAATCTTAAACATTTGTAGTGGACGAAAGGTCTGCAAAATGTGGTGAGATGGTTTCTTGATGCAGACGATAACCCAGATTCCCACCAAAACCTAATTATTATTTTTAGCCCATTTACAATGTTCCTTGAAATTTGCATGCAAATTCATTCCGTGGTATTTGCACCAAGTCGACAAATTAACAAGCAAAAAGTATGCGAAAACAATTAATCTCCTTTGTGCAGGTAATAAAGTTTTCGTAAAATATCAAGCTCAAGGGGTTTTAACCCCAACCCTCCCCTTGCGTACGCCCTTGTCGCCAACTACACACGCTGCTGTCCGGAGTCTTAAGTATACAATCTTCATTAGAGGTAAAATCACTCATCTCTTTATGAACGTAATCCCTCATGTATAAGTCTGTTACGTACCCTACTGTTCTGCTAAGAACGTGTTTTGTTATCAAATATTCCATTACGAACGGGGTCTGCTATAAAACAGCTTGCGATGAAAGCGCTCTGTTACGAACTTCATGAACAGGTCTGCTTTGAACGGACACCGCAAAAACATCCGAAAAAACAAGAAGATAATCGTGCGTAATGTATCTTATAAAGCACACGTAATATAAACTGGTGCTTTCTTGCTCCCTTCTATTTGATCTTTTACGTGTTTTTTTCAAACTTGTGTTCTCAGTTTGATTTTATTCTGTAGACTGTGGACTGACCATAGCAAAAAGTGCGTTCTTGCGATGACGCGTTATGGAACTTGACTGACGCATTCACTGCAGCAAAAATTCGAGTTCTTCATGCACTCCTAGGGCTGTTGCCCGCGTAACCCTTCCGAAAGAAAAAGCGGATGAAAAAATGGAATACTTCAGTTTTGCTGGTTGCCGACAACAGAAGACAAGTACTTGCCATTTTCGTTTAAGTGCAGATGTCTAAATCAAAAGATCACCAACAAACCGAATCCTTGCAAACGGAAACGAGTCAAACAATGAGAAGCACAAAATTAGACTGGCAAACGCATGACGCACATGAAGCACGCGCAGCAAGTCATGTCACCACACATGAAAAGTCGGATAAGATTTTTACCTGGGTGCAAAAGCAAAGGATTCTCAAAAACCATAGGCAACAGCAAAAAAGAAAAACGTTTATAAGACTCAGTAACCTCAAAATAAGTCGGTTGGAAACGAACTCCGCATTCGCAATTCCTTTTTGTTACCGAGAGCATAGCGTTAGCTGCTGCTGGCTTTACAAATAATAAGTGCAATCTTTACCTAATACACAGCTATTGCGCAAGCAGAAAAATCTTACAATAATCGTTGGAAAGATTGCGAATAATCATTTTCGGAACAATTAAGGGCCAATTTTCAAAATTATGAAATCCACATTGTTTAAAGACTTTTTCACCGAAAAATTCCACAAAAACTGACTGCAACATCGCCGGAATTTTGGTAACACTTGACTGGATCGCATGCAATGCGACGAATTTATTTAAAGACAATTGGCGGCAGGCCGAGGCCTGGATGAAGCCTCATGTCTAATCGAGTTGGTGGGCACGATATAAACAGGAGCAATCGAATAAACAAAACGAACGGTTACAAACGAACATAAATAAATGGCAGCAAACGAGCAAAAAAAGGAACCAGTCACGAGACAATAGGGCAAGTTATATAACATGAACAGGAAAGTGGATGGGTCAACATTGTTAAATGAGGGATTTAAAGCGCCTACTATTCTTCAGGAATCGAGAAACTACTGTTGCTTTAAATGATAATTTCGGATGGCCAAACAGGAGAATGTGGATTAGAGTTTTATTTGTGATAGTAGAATATTGTGGCAGATTGTAAATTTAAGCCAGGTATTTTTTAGTGTTAGAAAAAGTAAATTTGATGGTGTAAGGTTAAATTGCACTGCAGGAGAAGGTGTTCGAGTGTTTCTGTAGACCTGCAACTACACTGTCGAAAGGATTTCATATTAATGTTTAAAGGGCTGTGACCAAGGCGAAACATACAGCGTAATAAGGTAGCGGATGGATTTGATCCTTGCAAGTGCCAAATATTGCGATTCTTGCCATGGTAAGAGGGTGATGCGGTTTTCAAATGCTGCAAAACTGGAAGATAATTTGATGTATTGTGGTAGGGAGTTCCAAAGGACAGGAGCTTTGTAAAAAAATTAATTATGTACTAGTGAACTTTTGGAGAGGGGAAGCTGAAAATTATTCGCATGGCGAAGTGAATAGGCAGAGATTTCTCCTAGGTCAGTGGTAAAAACGAGTGGAGGACAGGAGAGTTAAGAGCAGTTTTTATTTTATAAAAGAAAAAGAGCATATGGAGTTCTCTCCTGTTAGATAACGGAATGAGGTTGAGATCTGAAAGGACAGCAGCGTTGCGTGATGTACGAAAACAACGCAGTATTATTTTGGCAGCCTTTGTATGTATGTTTTCAAGGAGCGATCTATCTGAAGTTGAGCAGTTGGCAAAAATCACATTTCCATAGTCTAAGATTGGGAGAACACAGGAAACATAAAGTGTTAAGAACCTTGCGTGGAACAAGGTGTGAAAGCTGTTTGATGCGGTTAAGCCTGAGAGTGGTCTTTTGTTTTATCGACAAAATATGATGATGCCTTGATAAGGTTCGATGAACTATAAGACCTAAATATTTGTATGAATCAGTTTCACTGAGGTCAATATTGCTAAATGTATGAAATGGGTGCGAGATATGAGGTTTGGAAATGATTAAAACTTTGGTCTTTGTTGGATTAAAATTTACATTCCATAACTTTGACCAATTGGATAAGGCGTGCAAATCACGAGTTAAAACCTGGTGGAGATGAAGTGGGCAACGAGAAGAGAATAATAAGGCTGCGTTGTCTGCGAACAATGAGACTGAGGATTCAATGGATTCAGCAATATCGTTGGCGTATATTAGAAACAATAACGGACCAAGGACAGAGCCTTGTAGTACCCCGCAATTTGTATAGCAGGCGTTTAAAAAATCTATCACTGATTCTCACTATTTGGCTCCTACCACCCAGGTAAGATGACAAGAGATTAAATAAGGATCCATCTATTCCTAACTGTTCCAACTTATAACTTATAGATTAATCCAGAATGAATAACTCGATCAAAGGCTTTGAAAATATCCATAATGACGATCCTTGAAGACAAGCCCCTATCATAGGCAGTATGAAGTTTATGTGTGGTTTCTAAAAGTGATGTGACTGTGGAACGATTTTTACGGAAACCTGAATTACGTTCGGACAATTTGTTACTCTCGAGGTATGAATAAACGTGGCGGTAAATAATTCGCTCGAATATTTTAGACAAGGGAGGATAGCAATAGGCCTGTAATTTGCGACGTCAGAATAGGAACCTTTTTTGTGGATGGGAACGACAGTGGCTAATTTCCAAGCGGAAGGGTATTGTGCAGTGGAGATAATAAAGTTAGAGTAGACCTAATGGTATAGTTAGGGGTTCACAACATAATCTAAGCAAGCGGGTTTGGTAGCTTAAGGAGACGTTTGGATTTGGATGGATCAAGACGCTTAAGAACAAAAGATATCTAACGATTCGATGTATATTGGGGGGATGCGTGCATCCGTTTTAGGAGCGAATGGGGGAAACGATAAGTCGACATTCGGCAGAGTAGGTACGGACGCAAAGAAATTATTGAACATGTTGCTTTTATCATAGTCTGACTGAAGGGCAATGCCATTAGATAAAAGCGGGAAGGACCTATCTTTAGAAGGTTGCCAGTATTGATTCATGATTTTCCAAAAGTTAGGGTTGTTTCAACAAAGCGAGTTCAGTCATTTTTGTGATGTGATTGGAAGTGCGATTTTTGGCAACCTGGATTTTTCGCTGAACCAGATTGCGTATTTTGTTGTAAAGTTGCTTATGTACGGGATTTTGCGATCTACGCCAGCGCTTGTATAGACTATGACGTTTTCGAAGAAGTAGCAAAAGGTTCCGAGTCATCCAGGGGTTAGTTTTTCGTGTTTGGTAACACTTCAGCATACAAGCAAAGTCGCCCCCTTTCACAAAAAAAGTGACAACGGCGCTCACCTGCCTTTCCTGTTAGGATTTCCTTACGAGACAAAAATCAAGATTATAAAGCAGGTGTGGCCGCTCTATGCATGAGCCACATATCGTAAAACCCAAAGTTACAAAGAGCCGTAACATAAAAATGTAAAAACACGAATTTATTTGCAATCTACGCTTCTGTGACATAATCATTCTTTTTGGAACACGGCACGCTAGCTACCGCAGTACCATTTTACAATATTTCTACACTTTGCAATATAATAAAAAACAACGAACAAATACATACTTTTTCAGAAAGCTCAAAGAGCCGCAGTTTGGCCACCCGTTGCAAAGCAATACGTACAAACAGTATACGACAATCTATCAATTACCAATCACAACTTTACTCTAATTTTTCCTCAATTTTACTTCTTCAAACAAAACTTTACCTAAACTGTACTTATGCATACATACAATAGCTGCTGCACTTCTCTCTTACAGCTGCTTAAAAGTAAACACTATAAATGTATGTGGTATCAGTGGTTTCATGAAGTTTGTCCTTGATACATATACAGTTTGTTTTTTTTAAGGAAAATGTTAGGTAGCCGATATGGACCTGCAAGGACCCGATTTCTCTGATTCTGGGGACCCGATTTTCAATTCTAGGGACCCGAATCGGGTTCCTAAAACACCTTAAAAAACCCTGAAGGTATAACACTTTTCAGAAATAAGTCTTAGGCAAATAAAACTAAAATTTTGCTTAATCTGACTCAAAACGTACAAAATCAAACGTACAAAAAAGCAAATCTATTACCGGAGATATTACCGAAGTTCCCACCCCGGAAATTCGCGGGCACCAAGGCAATCTCGCAAATGATTCAAAGCAAAATAACACAAAAAACAGTGTTAAAATTGTACCAAACATGAAAGTCGCAACAACAACATGCCAAATAACAACTAGCAAACGACGCGCATCTCGCTGATTACAGCGGCGCCCGTTTGCAGTACAAAAAAGCTTTTTACAACTGTGTTTTAATCGCATGGGTACAAGGGGGCTCACTTAAAGCTGGTAGACGCTCGAGTGTTTCTGAGGTCTGCATATCCTTTTATCATTATCGGTGGCTTTATTCACATAGGTGAACGAGATCAGAGCACCGCTTGAAGTATGACGAACATCTAAGTAAACAGGATATCTTTACGGTCGAATACATTGTGCTTGGTTTTACTATCACCCATTTAAAAACATAAGCAAGGTCATAAGCAATGACCGTTATTTTTCACTTGGTCACAAAACCGAAACGACAGTTTCGTTGCACAAGCTGAGCACCGCCACGAATACGTAAGAAGCAGGACTGAAGTCTTTGTTCAAAGCTTAAATTCTCAACGATTAAATCGTAGCCAAGTTCAGCAACGAACCAGAAAACGTTCTACACCTTTCTGCAACCGTTGCTTTCACCTCTAGTGATCACATTCAAGTTGGGAATACCCGTCCAGCACTGCTTAGAGATCAGCCCTTAACCCGACCCGTGTTTTTTCTTACAAATTCTATTCAGCAGTCAGTCACAAATCGAAAAAGGAGCTTCTATCCGTTACTAATTGCACAAAGATCGGATCAAAGATGGATTGCACACAAAACCCTTCTTGTTCATTTTTCCAGTGAGTTGGCGGCTGGCGGCGGTTTTGCCAAGGACGACGATGAGGAGGTGTAGTCTTCCGGAAATGTTTCTCGGAGGAGTTGGCGAGATCTAATGTCAGCCTGCAAACAGCATGGATTACTTATTTGTTTTGCAAATCATCTTACTCTATATTGTTAATAGGTAACGAGAGACAGAAAATGATTAATCACACCAAGGCCAAGCAGCGCGCGAATTAACTAAGTGAGCCACGTGGTGCTTTTTATTTTTGCGATGAACTACAGAACAGCATGGTGAGATCGATCCAATTGCGTGTGATTTATGTGCAAGAACGTTTTAAATACTATTCCAAGCAGACGCGAGCAAACGCAAACCCTGTTCAGGAAACCAGGGTGGTCTTCATTTTTTGTTGGTTTTATACACTTGGAATAATGTTAGAAACCTGTGTTTCCATGACTTTTCCTGATTTTCAGAGACAAGTGGAATGGTGCCGGAGTTATTTTACAAAAATATCCCTGAAAGCCTATATATAGAAAATATGGGTACTATGTTATCCATGGTTTCCTGATGTGTAACAAATTTTGGGCATTTCACTACCTTCATATTTCAATGTGATTTTAAGTGCAAAACGTGTTTGGCCAAATATGACCACCGAAAACTTCTGTGAAGAGTCTTCCTTCACCATGACTTGATGTGAAGAAAAATCGGATCTAAATCGCGCACGACGTTTTTTACGCACAAGCAAAAATTCCCCTCTAAAAATCCCCTTTAGGGGTGTGTTTGGGGTGTACAGTGCATAGAATTTGTATGCTATGCATATTTCGCTGCGCAGATACGATGTTGTTGTGAAAATTAAAAATGGACTTTGGGAAGTCAAAAATACTTTGGTCTGGAAATAACGGATGTCACGTGTCCCAGGAACACGTAATCAAATTATGGCTAGCATTATACCCTACTTTTCCTGACTTGTATAGCGTTTGAAGGTTTCCTGAGCAGGGGTATACCCTGCCTATACCTAAATGCAAAAGCTAAACGGGAAACTTGAAAAAGTACACAAAAAACACTCCCATCAAAGCTTTCATCTCCACCGGCAAAGCCAAACGCAAATGGTGAGAGCCAAACCGACGACCACTCGCATAGCAGGCATAGACACTAACCACTCAATTACGTTCACCGTGCTGCTTGTGTCACAAACTCAACATTATATGTGGACAAAGCTCGAATGGCAAAATAGTACCAGCAGAGCTTTTGCCGTTGATGGCAAAATAGACATTACCAAAATAATAAGTACGAAAAAACACCCGCGTATAATTTTGATTCTTCAAAATCAAACCAGATATTTTGAATGCGATTGGGTTCTCAGGCTTAGAAAGTTTAAGTACCGCTAACAGAAAAGCAGCGACATGGGCTAGTTGCTTTTTCGCTAAAACAGCCACCAATTATGTTTGGCATGCGCTGTCTTAGATCTTGACGTAAAGTGCTGGCCGGGCTTGCATACATTGCTGTCGTCGAGAGGTGAAAGTAAGTTTTCCACTTCCACATCTTCCCGAAACAACTTTAGATTACAGAGGATATTGATTTATTGAGTCTAGCTTAGACACAAGAATAGCCACTGTTGCGCAATGAGTGCGGTGTGTTAACTACCTGACGAATGGGTTCTGGAATCCGGAATCTCTCAGAACAATGAAGAACGATATCAACAGCGCTTTCCAGGGTGCAACTGTGTCCAACTGAAACGTAAACTGGGTTCTTCGCTTGGACACCTGTTATGAGCGCCTGAAAAGACAGTAAGAATTTTGATCGAAAGGGTGAAATTGGTCAATAATTGTTAGTTCAATAACATCCGAAATGTTTGTAACAAACAGCAGAACATTTTGTCCTTTTCCTCGCAACCGAACTACTGTGCGTCACAACTTACAGTGTTTCAAACAATCTAGTAAAAAGCACCACGGAAGTTAAAGCTGAAGATCGTCACAAATTTACTGACACGCATGTCACGTCAATAACCACATGCACCGCAAGGCTTCTGGACTAGAACTAAACGCAAATAAGCATATTGTGTCTACAGAAAAAAAACGACCGCCAGTGACAGGGGGGGGCTTGAATGATACGGGGACAGCATGTGGTGATATTTAAACACGTCAGATTCAACGAGTACTTGACTAGCGGAGGAGAAAACAGAATCAGTGACACGTGCAGTCCGAGAAAATGAAACGATCATCACAAGACATATATTCGAGAACAAAATGGTACGGCATATAAAGACACCAAAATGTGAGCTGAACAAGCAACCACAGCGAGAGATCGTATTGACAACGAAAGTGTGCAGACGGATGAAACAAAGTGTTCAAACGCTGATCAACACCCAATCATCCGAATCTTGCAGCAACCGTTTTAATCCCCCAAAATCTGAATTCGATCAACCTTTCTCGACTATTTTTCACAGACACGCTGTTAAACACCATCAGGTGAAGGCCGGTCTGGAATGATTGCGAAAATCCAAGACGAGATCGATGTGCTCACTTGCCAAAACTATGCAAAGCAAATCAAGTGCATGCGGTATGATTTCCAGGAAATCACAGAATGAAAAAACGTTGCCACTGTCAAGAGGCATTATCTGAAAAGTTCGTTCGTGGCAACCTCGATCTGTCATCACACAAGGTGGAGTCTTCAGGTTTGAAGAAAAAACGTAAATGTTGCATCTCGCGAAAATATCACCAACATGCAAGTGACAACGAAACAAAGTCCAACATTGGTAAACTCGAGTTTATAAAGTTTATCGTTCGAACGTCGAACAGCGTGATATTGCCGTTGGGTTGCAGAGTTTAGAGAGACATGTGTGAACAGGATAAGCTCATGACACAACCAGCTCAACAAAAGAAACGACGATTCAGGAAACAAAACAAAAAGAATTCAACTTCGCAAAAAATCGCGGTATTGTGTCTACCGCGAAGAAGCTGACACCAAGCTTGTTTCGGGCACACACAGTTGAACACGTTTCAGTTACACTTGAATATAGTCAGTGCGAAAGAAAACGACGTACCATTCCTAATGTTTCGTTGTCGCAAGATTTGATTGCATGCTTGTCACCTCTGGTCTTCAGACTGACCACCTAAGTACAGCTCTAGTTTTAGTAGTACAGTTACAGACAGAAAAAACGCCACTGCAAAATATGTACAGTCTTATTGCATTTATATTTCACTTAAGTCTCAGAACTCCAGCCTATGCAAAACAAACAGAGTTCAAATGAAAGCTATGTTTTTACAAATCTTAAATATTTTTTCACGTAAAAATGCGGGCAATCTCTCCAAAGCAATTTTGTTAAAATACCCGAACCAGTATAAAAAATATGATCTGTTCAAGTAATATTTACAACTTTTTTTTACTGTTTCTCAGAATTTTCCAAACAGTATAACCTTTGCGGTATCTTTTCCAATGCCCTTCTCTGGAATATGAAGCAAACTTTTTGCGACTCCTATTGTTGGAATGTCGCAGCAAACACCGACGTGAGAAGCAGAACCGAAACCGTTGCAGTGTAGAATACCGTTTCCGTCCACGAGCGTTACCTGCACGCAGTGCTTCAATGAGAAGTCAAATAAATTCGCGGATTCATTCAGATGAGCACGTTTCCAGTAACAAGCGTGCAGCAGCGCAAACCACTGCATGATTGAGAGATGTTTGCCACCAAGTCACAATGCGTCACAGCTTTGCTATGTTGCGCCCCCATTACATCACACCTGTGCGAAGTAGGATCGGCGGGCCACGTCCAGTCACTTGACCTGTCCGGTGCGGCACGCAGGTTAACAGGAAAGAGCAGGGCAGTCAAGGCAGTGGCAACGATGGAATTCGTATTCACAGTCGCTTTTCCTCTGGGAGGGTCGCGAGGCCATCAGCCCTAGGACCCGAAGTACATCACAGTTTTCATCAATCA
>JGI24022J15233_10011553_pt1 | contig 10082 bp, 9 predicted proteins | sample Ectturendosymbi2_FD_15233 | JGI IMG/M metagenome (IMG submission 15233)
TACTTCAGCCTTTCAACTTTTCACCTGTAAGCTTTGTTTGCAATTTTCAAGACTGAGAATGCGTAATTTTACGTGAAATCGATTTCCTATTAAAAATTTGCGGACCGATTCCTTGCTTGCACCCACCGTGGAAAGTACATACTTGAACAGAGATATGTGCAAGTGCGAATCATCGCAAAAAAACGAAAGCAGATGGCAGCCGACTGATTCCTCTAAAGTGAAAGAAGTTTATTGCAGCTACTAAATGGACCCATAGAATTCATAATGGTGTTCTATATTTTCTGTTATTGTTTTTAAGGTAAACACTCTTGCTGAACAGAAACAAACATCTTGGTAACAATTCTTTGTTTTTATAATATTCCATTGCCATGCAAGTTTTGTACTGACTCCTTGCCTGCCAATACTCTGGCGTTCCTGANAACAACTTTGCCTGCATTGTACTGTATTTATTTTTAACTACATTTTTATTACAAATTTACATTCATATCTTCAAGGTGACCAGTTACTCTGTGCATGCGTACATGGTAGGAAGTCAGAAATTTTGCAAGTCACAAATTTCGCTTGACACCGGATCCGCAGTCAAACATTTGTGAAAAATAGGACTCGGAACCGAAGTCAGTTTTCCATTTCGGCAGTAGGAGGAGTCTGTGTGGTCATTTCTTTAGTGAAAACATGGGTGAATTACTGTACGGTTGGATGGATGATTGAAACCGGATTCTGAACAGGAGTCGGATTCTCAAATTTGTAGAATTTGACAGACCGGATTCAAACATTTGGAACAGGAACGGAGTCTGAGAAAGTGACTCCGGCCACCACTAGAATCTAGTGATTTTTGTAGAGAAGCCTGTGGCAGCACTGGCAGTCTGGCACACGCAATGACTCAGCAGTTGATGTCATTGTGCAGTGACAGCAGTTCTCTCACGCAGCGCAGGGTTGCCGATTTGGCTTTGTTGAAGCCAGAGTTTGAAATTCTGGCTTTTTTTTGACACGTTTGGCTTTTTTTGGAAATAAAAAAAGCAANACAAAATCTGGCTTTTTTTTCAGTCGAAAAGGCTTGGATCTGGGAAAGCATTTAGCATTTGTCTCAATGTCTGAGCTGCATTAGTAGATTATATATTCATTACAAATCTCTTCTGAAAAGAGTCTATTATATAACCATGCAGGATCGAGGATGCACAAAATATTGAAAGGATTTTACTGTTGCCCTGAAAATGATCGATTATTTTTTTAAGAAACAAATATACGTCAGTCACAGTGTAATTATTACGGGAAAGTGAATGCTTCTAATGAGTTGAGTTCAATTATTGTATTGTATCGAATCGATGTTGCCAACAAGTTTCAACGTAGTTTTGTGTTTGGTTATGCATATTTTATGTGGTAATGCCTTAAAACTGCTATCCCCTGTTTTTTTTGGGACAAGATCTGGCTTTTTTTGGTGAAGACTGACAGGCTGAGGTTGGCAACCCTGACCCAGTGTTGCTGCTGCCATTCTGCCATGTCAGCTAACATGTTCATTGTTATTAAATCGTGATGAGTACCAACATGTTTATTTTAATGTTATTTTTAGTTTTGGTCTTTAGCTGGAATTTCAGTGTTTCACCCATGGCCAGTAAATTTTCAACCCTTCTTGAAAGCTTGAAAGCACTTGTTTATGTCATCCAGAAGAGAAGTTTTAGCATATATATGAATCTTAAATTATAATTTAAGAAATTTTCCTGCCATGGTGTGTTTTTATTACTGTGACACCAAGCAACAATAGAGATCCCAAAAAGGTGGTATGAAGTATTTATACAGAAATGGGGCAAGGAATTTGACATATGAAATAAAACAATAGGCCAAAAATAATATGATTCATAGGATGAGAGGTAAAAAACAAAAGAGAAAAAACAAAAAAAACAGTAACAAAGTACAGAACAAAAATAAGATAAAAAAACACAAGACATCAACATAACACAGATGATGGTGGGTAAGCAATGGGTGAAGAGTTGATACATGTACAGATAAGCAGGTGTAGGAAGTGAGCAGCAATAAGGGTTATGAAGCAGGTAGCAATACATTTTAACACAACATTTCATTACAGAAACAAGTAACACGGGCAGAAAACAATGTTTATACATCAAATCGTGAAGAAATGTAAATACATCTACAGACCATAAGTGGGGTTGGTTGCATGGATGAGTTGTTCCCAACCAGACGCATGGTGTCACCAAATGAGGTTGAAGAGACAAGGGTATGGACAGGTTACAATAATATTAGCAGTAAACATTATTCCAATTAGTGTTAGGTACATAAAAAACAAAATATGTTTAGTAAGTAAAAGAAGTATTTAGTTCTAAGGTAGACTTTCTCAAAAAGTCACGAGTTGTAAGAACTAACCACTCATTTCACAGATATACCTGGTGTCATGTCACTGACACAATCGTTCAGCTTTATATGATTGTGGGCCTAGAAATTAAGCTGAAGTCAATGTCCGTGAGGTCCTGAAGGTGGACATCACTTCGCTTGCCTTGAAATCCTTGTATTACAGCAAGGGTGCTCCTCAAAAGGGCAAATCTGAGCTTTGTCCATATGTATGTCATGACAGATGCAAATGGCTCCTTGCATTTTTCAGCAATTTTTTCTGCTAGTCTTTTGTTGACTCTGTTGCATTCTGGTGCCATCCCTCCAGTCGTTGTAAAGACAAGGGGATTGAATAAAGACTTCTCAATGTCAATCACTCTTTGGTTGTACTTATCCTTCTCTTTTTCATGTTGTAATTAGATCTCTGCTAAGGACTTCCCAGAATAAGACTGTGAGGTAGGATGGTTGATCCTTATGTCAAAGAAAGTTTTCTCACAGCTATTCCACAGTCCTCTTGCGAAGATGTCTAACCTTACATTGTCAACAGTGTTGACTTTTCTTTCATAGTCATTTTTGTTGATTGGCAAAGTGTGGATTCGGTCTGAACATCCCTATACACCTCTCTCATTATCTGTGCCTGAGAGTCTCTGAGTTGTGCTTCATTGAAGTGTAGCCACCCAGTTTGCATATGAGGCTGTGATCCACAGAGTTTATCTTTCCACAAGCATAGAGTGGGTAGGTATGCCTTTCACCTTCCATCCATATCTCATGCAGACAGCATCTGTGAATTCTTGTTTGTTTAGTGCATATCCAATTGCTTTGATTGGCAAGGCTGACAGCCAAGAAGATGCCCCTTTTTCCATTGCTCCTTTTATGAGTTGTTGTGACTCAGGGGTTAGTTCCTTTGATAGTTCATCACCGCTGTTTTGGCATTTTGTGTTCTTCTCTTGTCGTATTCTGTTTTTTGTGGGCATGATATGTAGGTTGTAATCAAAATTGAGTTTTTGAGTGTAGATTTTGGTAGTTAGTTATTCAGTGATCTTAGTAGAGTGTTTGTGTTCTGTCTTGGTAGTTTCCCGAGGATCTGTCAGACCTAGCCCACCATGCCTGAGAGGCAGAGCTAGTATTTGTTTTTCTGCATCACTTACCTCTTGTCCTTTGAGAGTGGGAATCAATTGATCTCTGATGGCGTTCTTTAGTGGTTCAAATAATTCACTCATATCTGGCACTGTTCTTTGGGAATGGGTCTATCTGGAGCATAATCCTTTGGTGAACGCTGAGTATGCTTCTTGAGGATCATCTTGTGCATACTTTGAAAACGACAGAAGGTCTTTTACCCAACCATCAACCTTGTTTTTAGTGTATTGTTCCTTGAATGATTTTGTCCCAATTACCGACCCAAGGTAGCGTTCATCGTGGTCTGTCATTTTGATTCCCTGGTTTTTGAAGAATTTTTGTGCAGATAGCCTTAGACCATGTTTTTTTTAAGGCGTTTTAGGGACCTGGGACCCGATTCGGGTCCCTAGAATTGAAAATCAGGTTCTTTGAATCAGCGAAAATTGTCATCGGCTCCCCAGAATCGTAGAAATCAGGTCCTTACAAGTCCATACTGGGTATCTAACATTTTCCTTGAAAAAAAACCCTGCCTTAGACTATTGTCTTTTATTATGAGGATCGTCTTTGCAGGCTTTCAGTAATACCCAAAGGCTGGCCTCTTGGCCTTCAGGTATTCCCACCATTTTCTCACGCCCACCAGTGATCCAACTGCCAAGCTATCGTCCGCATACCATACCAGTTTCATTGCTTAGTGTTTGTATCAGTGGTCGTGTGGATAAGGCGTACATTGCCATTGCTGCATTGTCTCCTTGTGTCACACCCTCCTGTGACAATATGTGGTCCCCATTTTCAAGATATAGCATGGTGGGTGTATTGTAGTTGTTGTATAGGTATGTGTACATGGGGGGACACAGTCTTTTGATGTTTTCTAGGCTGACTTTTCTTTTGAGTCTGTTGAATGCATTGTCTGCGTCTACTAACAGCAAGCATTCACTGTTTTCCTCTTCATAACTTCTCCTTACAGCATGTGTTGCTGCTTCTATGCCTGATTCCAGTCCAGCACATGTCTGCAGTGTTCCCACTGCATGGATGATGTTGTCCTTTAGCAGTCCTGTGGTTGTTTTGTCAATGATTCCTCGAGGCATTCACCAACACCTACTGGCCTAATGCCATTGTCTTTTTCTTGAGTGGAACAAATCTGCATGCGAGGAGAGTTGATATGTAATCATGTGGAATGGTGTCTGTCGTGAGACACCTGGCCAGGGTGGCAATTTCATCAGCTAGCTTTTGTGAATGGGTGCCATATGATTTCAAATAAATCATTTCTCTCCATGTTTCCATGTCAATCTGTGTTGGTCCACCAGACCCTGATGAGTTTTTGGCATTTGATGCGATTTCATCTTGAGTTATGTTTTCAAAGATAACCCTCTCTGTTTTGGTTTCAGGCTTATCAATTATGGCAGATTATTTTAATTCTGCTCGTTTTGGGTGCTTTTCTTTCAGTTTCTTTTTGATGTCTTTAGTGATGTCATGTTTTCCATTAATGTCATGGGCATTATCCACAAATCTAACAGCCTTTTTCACCTGTCTTTGTAGCGTTAGTCTACAGAAGGCTTTCCAGTGTGATTGTTTTTTGGTTTTGAATGATTTTCACCTGTCTTTGTGGCATTAGTCTACAGAAGGCTTTCCGGTCTGATTGTTTTTTGGTTTTGAATGATTTTTTGAGTCTTGTTTGAATAGCTTCACACTCTGAGATCAGTTCTTCTAGCTTTCCTCGTTTCCACCGTTCCATTCGTTTGTTCAGGTATTTGACATGTTCTCTGTTTTTTTGATTTGAGTGATGGCTTTGGGAGTAGTAGTGGCAGAAATACCTGAAGCGTGTGGATTGCTACTGGTTCCCATCTTTTATTGCCGTTAAAGAGTCCTATAAGACGAGACACTTCTACAATTAATGTTTTTCNAGCTTTTCCTATTGGAATTCGCATATAGTTTTTTTTTTTTCATTTTACAACTTTTTTGTGTGCTGAATCGAGACGTTTTCTGATTTGCTTTATGTTTTTCATCTTGCCCCATTTTATAGGTGTTTCCCTTTGGGTAGTTTCCTTATCTTCTTCTTTGCAGCTATCGCAGAACCATTTCAATTTGTTATCCCTAGAATTGTCATCGCAGTAATATTGATCCTGTGGTATTCCGACACAGATGCAGTGGAACCAATTCGTACACCCTCCATCACACTCCATGCCTTCATCGAGTTTGGNGACAATTTCCTTACAAACTCCACATTGACTCATCCCAGCTGCCCCAGCAGCTTTTAAGAATTTCAGAAAAAGCTTTATTCAGTCTACACTATACATTTGAGCCTATATTACCCTGAAACTTATTCAAATAGAATCTGTTTTTATTTTTATTACTCTGTGAGGATTTGTGTTTTTATTACTTTGCGAGGATTTGCACTTATCTAGTTAAGTGACAATCACAATGTACCATAAGGCAAAAAAGCTAAATCTGCCAATCCTTTATCAAATAGAATAAAGATATACCCGTTGTAGTTCCGTTTGCACTGAATTTGTTTATGGCATCACATCTTGGTACAGTAGTGATTAAAACTACCATACACTGCAGTCATTACCATTGCAGTTGTTAGCATTCAAATGGTCTTGCTGGTAGCTTTAAATAAAAATTTAGTTTGCTAAAATGAAATATGTCATGGTCAGTGCATCCCTCATGAAGATAGTGACATAATTTTTGGCCCAGTAAAGCATATATGGTGTAGAAACATGCTGTATAAACACGTGTTTGCTTTTGTCTACAGATTGAAGCCTTGAATCTGTTGCTGCAGTATTGTTGTACTTACCCAAAGCCTGTGCTTCCGTGTTGAGAATGGGTGAACTAATTACAATAGAATCAAAGGTATTGACTTAATTTTGGTTTCTGTTCTTGTGTGATGGTAGGTTTGCTTCTTAACTGACACAGTTTTTAACATAGAAGTAGGTGTGCTTTGATAAAGCTACCACGTCATTCATTTTCATGCTGACCCTTCCGTTTCTGATAATTCCCTCTGGCTCCACACCAAGGTGGGGCCAAACAAGGTCGAAAATGTAATCATACCACCTATTCCTTACTTAGTCGACCTCTGGGCTGCTTTCCTGTGGCTGTAGCTGGGAGGACTTGCTTTGCTGATCTTTCCGGGGTTATTCTGGTCACAAAGCACTGTGGCTAGGAGTGAAAAAATCTGTGGCAGCATCTTCCATCAGACATCACTAAGTGGACCCTACACTTGCACCTGCCCTTATTGGTGAAAGTGAATGGGGACAGCATAGAACTCCTGCTTTAGGGGACTTAAAAAAGCTAAAAATGAACAGCAATTTAAATGAACAGTAATTTTGCTATAAGCTAATGATTAGAAACCCATACATTCTATCACTCATAGGGAAACAGCACACAGCTGGTTGAAAAAGCCATACGATACTCCCTGGATGTTGCTATGATCTCTGCAGTGAAACATTGGAGCTCCAGTACTCAACTGTGGAGCTGGATGATTGATGAAAACTCATCTATTCTGTCCTTGAGCCAACACAGTTCACCCAGGCTAGGGTGGGGATACTCATTTGCAATAAACATGCAGGCTGGGTTGATCAATGATTCCCACTAGGAGGGTATGCATGTTCAAACAGAAGTTAATAGATGGCTCATTGTGTTTGGTGTAGGTATATGGCCCAAAATGAAGTACTCTGACATTTGATAAGGAAGTTGTGCTATATGAAGGGTTAGAGCTATTGAATCATCAATCTCATTGGAGAGACTTCAATCGAAATGTTAGAAAGAATGATGTGGTATGAAAGGTGTGAATGATGACCATGGTAATGCTGACGCCATGTTGCTTATGCTAGAGAGCTATTCAAACCCTTAAACAACTCGGTGAGTCTTCTAGTTTGCAATGAAAATAAAATGTAAAGTTTTTGGTTTGTTTTTTTGTGGGTGACATCATAACTGGGGTAAGTTCAGGGCTTTTTGGCTGAGGTTATTGTGCCCTGGGCCCCAACTGCAAAAGGGAAGTGTTTTGCTCAAGTTGTTAGTGGAAACTAGGCTAAAATCTGAGTCTTTAAGCCTTTGGCGGGCTTCCTAGGGTTTCTGATCTAAACGTTAGGTAAAATAACCAAAAATTTGGGTAAATCAACCGTTTTGGGTAATTTTTATCCAAATTTATTTTTTTTCGGCCATAACTTTTGAACCAGAAATGTTAGAAAGCTGATGAAAGGCTCAAAAGACTCTGATTTTAGCCTATTTTTCAGTAAAAACTAGATCAAAACACTTCCCTTTGCTGGTTGGGGCTGAGCCCCGATAACCTCTGTCAAAAAGGCTTAAACCTGCTGGTTTAAGCAATGGAGCTACTCAAAGGCCAAGTTAAGCATTGTGATAACTTACTGTTGTTAGGTTTTCACCGTCTGAATGTACAGATAAACATGCCTTTTATCTAAAGTAAAGCAGTTGAAAATGAACAAATCAAACATAATTTTTATAATGAGACTGGATGCAGTGTCTACACCCAAATTTTAATCAGGTTTGGATGTTGTCTTGGCCTTAATAGGCTACAAACACTACTCTTATGGCAGTTAAAACTTAAACATGTTAATATCTTTGGTATATGCTGAATAAACAAGATTATGTTAATGATTTCCTCTGCATGGTTTATTGCTTCAGGATATGTAAACCAGATATTTAGTAGATCTATTAACAAGTGTAATAGGATAGCAGATAAATCCTGCAACTACTAGCAGAATGATTCATAAAAAGAAGCGCTAAATATTCTTAAATTGAAACCTCTTAAATTTTTATTTGGAACCTCATATATTTTTCTAAAGGAATATTGGGTCCTCATACCCATGACCAAAGAATGAAGGGCTTATCCTTTGATTAGGGGTCCTTAACATTTTGGATGGGACCTCTTACATTTTGACTAGGGCCCGTTGTCCTTTGATCTTGATCCCTGTTTTATCATTTTAGTGGCTTTTTATCTTCAGATTGAAAATCCAAGTGTGTTAAGATACATTAATACAGTGATCTCCATCTCATATAGCAAACCAAACCAAACTAAGTTTGTTACTAACTAATATGTAATCATTATGATCAAAATACAATCATGAATAACAGCTCATTTATCTTTGAAAGCAAGTAAACTAAAGATGAGGGCTTTCAAAATGTGTAAATTTAAAATGGGGGGCCCCCATTTTGCATATACTGCCCATTGACTAACACCACAACTGGCTGTAACCAAAATTGATGTGTTTCTTGTTTGGCTTATGAAAAATTTTGCCAAAGTTAACCACAGTTTTTTGTTTTTTTGTCAGGAACATTTCGAAGCGAAGCTTCAGGATTTCAGCAACAAACTTGTGGTGGTTGATTTTCACGCTGTTTGGTGTGGACCATGTCGAATGATATCACCTGCACTTAAGGTAGTTATTAGAGGTGGTGGTCTTCTGTGTTAATGCTATAAGTTGATGTGCTATTTGCTGTTCAGGACCTAATATTCACAACCGCAATATGCCTTATTTATGTGAGTGACCAACATAGTGGTGAAGTAGATGAAGTGGTAGAAGTAATTTTAGACTGCTACACCAGTTTTGAAGCTTGTTGGGGTATGCCATAAATGTTGAAAATGGTACTTGTTGCTATCCAGCTGCATGCTCCCTGTCTTTATAGCATAAAGCTAGGGATAAGCCAAATATAAAATGTTATGGAATACTGTGTGAATAGTTGCATGTTCCAAAGTGGCAGAACAATTGAAATGGGCATGACAAACCACTTGCAGTATCTCATTCTCAGCAGTCAAAAGTTAGCACAATGAACCTGCAGAATTGAATCAGATTTAACATGGCAATGTCTTCTTTTTTAAAGTTTCTGTTTTCATAAGAGCCGAAGATGTGAGTGGCACACATCATAGGGTATGCTTCAATACTGTGGAAGGATTTCTTTCAATAGTTGCTGATTTGACATAAATGTCTTTGTATACACATGCACACATACACACATATATATATATATAATATGTATGGTATCTGGACTACAACCACCAAGGACAACTGCCACCTAAGAAAACTGCCATCCCAGGGGTGTAGTGGGGTGAGAACCTGAGGGAACAGCGTTCCTACACTTTTTTTGGGCGTGAGAACACGTCCCCACTTCTTTCATGTTTTATTTGAAGTGCAGTAAAAGTGAATACTTCATTAAATACTGTCTTAAAAATGGATTTAAACTGCTGTTGAAAAAGGTGAGTTAGGGTGCTTCCTCACACTTTTTAGCACTACACCCCAGTGTCACCCAAACAACTGGCACCTAGGATAATGCGTTTTACACATCACATACAAGCTATCAATATCAGTTCGAACTTGAGAATGTCGCATTGCCGCACGTATTGGAGTTCTCGCGGCACGGCAGCTGAGAAACTATCTGCTAGGGCAGGGGTTGCCAACCTTTCGGACGCCTTGCGCCAAATTTTCCAAACGTGAGTAGGGATGCGCCATACCGTCGGATATTTCTTGTAGCAATGTTACTTCAAATCATTAGTTATTTATCAGGTAATAGTCAAACACAAATTAAATGTCTGGTAAACTAGCAAATATACTTCAAATTTACTTACTTTTTAATGAGACTTATCAAACATTTCACCAGTTTTTCAATGTTTGGAG
>JGI24022J15233_10011556_pt1 | contig 10082 bp, 7 predicted proteins | sample Ectturendosymbi2_FD_15233 | JGI IMG/M metagenome (IMG submission 15233)
AGGGGGCGCTTGCCCGGTTTCCCCCCCACTCGCTGCGGTCCTGTTGCGAGAAATCAACGCCACCGTGCACAACACAACAACCGAATCTAACGCTACCTAACTGCTCCCATGACCGTTACGTCCTGTCGCGCTCTGTTTCGTCGCCATTGCTTTTAATTACAGGCAGGTTGCGGGTCTACCTCCTACCCCCCAATTTCACGTTGAACCAATGCTAGGCTTAAAATTTGATAGGTGATTTTGACATTGCTGGTGCCCATCACGATCAGTCAAAAAAATGAGGAAAGGGCGCAGTCGTGTAAGGAGGCAGGGGTGCAAGCACACTCCCAAAACATTTGATTTGTCGAAAATCTGGGCAAAAATGGCGCACAAACATTGTTTGTCTTCAAGAAATGGCGCCCAATGTTTGCAGAAAACAATTAACACGTTTTTTTGTGGTCACACCAAAAAAAGGTGTTTGTGGGAGAAAATCTGTAGGCAAATGTCACAATATCTTTTCGGGGAAATTTGGGCAAAAGTCCTTCGCACTCCTAAAATTTTGCCTGCTCCTACACCTACGCAAGGGTGCCTACTCTGAAGTAAAAATATGTTTATATTTTGTGTGGTATGTTCGTCTTTAACCGCAGAAAACATTAACTGCTTGATACACTAAAAATTTGGAAGTCATCAGCTACGATGGTTCGGCCACGTGACTAGCATGCCCCAGGAAAGATTGGCATGGCAAGTCCTACTACTGTAGCTACAACCACGGGAAAGCGGCCCAGAGGTCGACCAAGGACCAGGTGGCGCGATTACATCTACGGCATTGCTTGGTCCCGTCCTAGTTCGGAGCCAACAAAATTATCAGATTGCTTAAAACCATGAGTTATTTCGAGACCTCCCAGGGTTGCTGCCCCTGAGGCCTTGCCTACAGGAAGTGGCCATGAAAACGATTGAATTGAATTTTTAAGTTTCAGATTTTAAATAAATTATTAATGAAATTATACATATACTGCAGGGCTACTCAAATGGCGGACCACGGTCCGAATCCGGACCTTTGGATTTTGACAGCCGGACCTGGTCAGCCTCTCAAAGGTTTACTCTATACCCAAAAGTTTTTATCCCAAAACCTTGCGCTTTTGGCCGTACTTCTAAACCAACTCCTCGACAACTGTATAAGTGATTGTCAATCAAGCTGTTGTTCAGCTATATTGCAGCGCACACCAGAGCTGGGCTTGTTATCTTTACCTGATTCTAACTAATTGTTTCGTCATAATTGTTTAACAATAGCTCGTCACTACAAGGTCTATCCTGGTGAAAATATTGGATTCAAAGCTAGAAAACAGCGATGAAACCTTTTCTTGTCGAAAACAACGCAATTATACAAATTTACTATGCACAGTCATGAAAGATGGTTGAGTAAGGGAAGAGTTTTACAGGTATTAGTCCTTTTGGAATGAAAATTTTTTTTTCGCGGGAAGTCAAGGATATGTGAAGAAAGCCTAAGGTATTTTCAGCGTTTTCAAGAATCGATAAGGAAGCGGTTGGAATTTTGGCTGACATAGTGAACCACCTCAAAGACTTGAATGCAAAACTGCAATTAAGGAGAAAAACATACTACTCTAGATTTGATCACTACTATTCGCCCTTTTCAGAAAAAGTATAATATTTTCAAACATGTCATTCAAAACTAACTTGCGGTAGCCATTTTCCGAGTCATTTTGGAGAAAGTAAAAGCAAGAAGATTCCAGATATTTTCAATTTATAGAAAAGTTGATTACCAGGATTGCCAAACACTTTGGTGACTTTGTTTCTAAAACAGTTGCTGCTGTTTCCTCAAAACCCTTTTCAGTGCCAGACAGTACAGAATTTTCAGTTGAAGCAAAAGACGCGTGCACATGTGTAGACCAAAGATGTAGCGGAAATTTTACAGGCACCGGAGCTTTGCTAGGTATTTTCGCTTATATTTGTAAGCAACAATTCATCATTCACTGATGAATGTGGCGGAGCGGAGCTCCGGCAGCTTGACACCACCGGGTGTGGACGAAGTCAATATTCATCTGGAACGGAAGCAATTGAATTCCAGTAGAGATTCAATTTCCAGCAGCAGTAAAAGATATATAGTTTTTGATTGCACGCCTGAAAACTTCGTGTCAGAAGAAAATGTCTCCAAATTTTTTTCCACTCCTCGCAAATTGTTACTGGAAACTCTCACTGTGTCCGGGTCTACTGATGCTACAAGAGGTGCGAATTGCCTCCTCCTGCAAGTTAAAGTTAAAACTCGGGACCCCACTTTGCTTATANTTCAGTTTTAGTATTCTTTTGGTTTTTAGTAGTTTTTTGGAGTATTTTTCGGTGAATCAGTGCATAGCCATCCACATCCGGATTGACTATCGTATTTTAAGTCTTTTTCTGAGTGTTGGTAGTGACTCCCCTACAGTGGCTAATGGACCCCTTTCAGCAATGTTTTCCTTCCTGGCTCAAACCTCTAGTTACGTCACTGACTGCTGACAGCCCGCGCTTTAGAAAAAAAATTCATAAAGAACAAGTTTCGCATCTGAATGACGAATAAAAACATTTACCACCACCTTCTGCTCGCTATCACTACCTGGGAACAAAAATTTTAGTAACTGCCAAAAAGCAGAAGATGCTATTACTCCCACCAGTAGAACAATGAATGACGCTGACAACATACATTCATATACAGTATATACCGATTTACCGGATTTGTAAACATATATGTACAGGGGTGTAACGAGGTTAGATGGTACCCGGGGTATGAAGTAAGTTTGGCGCCCCCATGTTCGAACTTGAGCTCTTTCGGAAGCAAATGGACGTATTGAAGAAAGTGCTTGTGACATTTTTGGACTTTTCGGCGCCCAACAGTGATTCGGCGCCCGGGGGATTGTGCCCCTCGTTACGCCCCTGATATGCAGTACTATTATATTCTCATGTTGTGTTTTTTGTCAGAACAATCCAGGGCATATCACATTTGCATGATTTTATGGGAGTAACCGGACCTCGAAAAATTTTGACATTGGTAAATGGGCCCTTTCCTGAAATAATTGAGTAGCCCTGATATACTGCTTTATCTACAGGTCACGTCTTGTCGAAAGACTTCTGGCTTTTATATTTGCTAAGAATCTCAAATTTTTGTAAAGGTCAATGTTTGTTTCTTGTGAAATTGCTGACCCTTGACCGTAAGAAAGTTTTAACCAGTTTTAATTTTGAAAAACATTTCCGAAGGTAATATCCTACTGTTCTTATGTAGTCTTCATGGTATCCAAAACACTCGATAGCACTGTCATATCACTATGCACGAAATATATGCAAATATCCGCGGAGTACGATAAACGATTTCTGAACCAGCAGATTACTCGCCAACCATTGTTTGGTCTTCGGAGATGCACAATATTGTCTCATGCCATTTACATGAAAATCCGCCCATTCTGTTTCGTTTCTTTTCACACACTAAAATTATGGTGTTACAGCATATATCCGAAAAACAATGATGTTTACGTGACGAAAGCAGAGCCTTTACACAATACGAAAGGAGCGCAAGTGCCGCACTTATAAAAAATGAATGTGTTTTCACCATAGAATAACAGACTAACTCTTTGCTACCCTTTTGAAGACAAACTTTTAGTACTTGATAGAAATGACTTGACGGCGATTTTCTCTTAACATTGTATGCTGAATAAGTAATAATTTGTGGATGAAGAAATTCTTCATTTAACGTTTCAATTGGAGGTTTATTCGTCTTATAATATAGAAAATTTTTCAAAAGGCAACTCCGCAGCTGGTGCGTGGTGCTCTAACTTTGGTACAAGGCCAATTCAATAAAATTTAGGTAAATGGGCTTAAAAACGGCTCTGTTGTAGATGCTAGTGAGGTGAAAACAAACCATTTGCCCATAAATCCAAACGTAATTATTCAACCATGATCTCACCATAGCGTAGGGTGCAAGGTAGTCTAGTGCAGTTATTTGCAATCGGAACTTGTGCGTCTTTGTAAACTTTCCGAAACAAACTCCCAGACTGATAAGATTTTCGCGGCACACATTCGCTGCTCTCTTCATGATGTCCTCAGCTACATAGTACACGCGATCTTTGTGAAAGCGAAAACAGTACACGCCATCTGGTCTGTCGATGAGCAGCTTTATGTTGTCTCCAATGCTGTCAAAGCAACATCGCAACTGGTCAGCAAGTAAAAATGTTGATTGTTTTTGCAAGTACACAGTAACTCCGCACTGTCAATTGTGAATACACTTTTAACATATGTAAGTGTGTCCTTGATATGTATCAGCTGTAGCTCTTAAGTTTAAAACAAAAAAATAAATAAATGAATCATTAAGAATAAAATGAAGGATTAATATTGTACTTTCAATCTTTTCACATTTTGCTAAAATTCTACAGCAACCTGTTCTGAATAAGGCTCATATGTGGTCACAAAAATCATGCTGAAAGGTGGTGGAGAAAAGCAAAATTTTTGGAGCATTCTGCCATGTGTGTCTATGAGTTGTAATCTGCTTTAATCAAATCTGCTCTACTGTGGCCATCTTCGTACAAAAGCATTAACCTCAACCAACCAAAGAGAAAGCTTTGAAGTGTTAGCTTACCACCAACCACCAGAGTTAAATGAGTAGGCCTACTACAAACTTAACAATTTTAATGACATATCTTATGCAGATAGTTTTTTGTGTGTATCCACAGGTAAAAATTTTTGCCTGTAATGTAAAAATACAATGTAAAAGCTTTTGCCTGGTTCTTTTCCAGAAGAAATATTAACTGCCAGCCAGCAGCTAAAAATGACAAATTAATGTTGATTGATCCTTTCTAGCACAGTGATGTTGGAACCATAGTCAAGGTATATGCAAGATGGGTACAACGTTTTTGTGAAACTAAACGTACATCTTGCTAGATAATCATTATGAAGACGATTTCTTTCAAACAAATAACCCATTGTGTTCTAACTGTTGAAAAATTAACTATAATTCCACATCTACAAATACTTCACCAATTTTCTCTTCACATTGCACGATAAACTTCTTGGCCTATGTTTGTAGCTGTGAAACAGAGTATGGAAAGCCAGCCATCACTAGAATGCATCGTATTCAATGAACAGGTCATGTAGTACTGTATATCACAACTATTTGTTCTTTCGGCATTACAAATATTTGTTCTCTTCTATCACAAGTGTTTTCGTTTTCAAGCTTTGGCTTTATTTCAAGCTGCATTCCTTTCACATTTCCATTCAAATTTTCTCAAGCAGTGGTAACCTGTACAGTATAAAATGCTCCTTTTGTCAGGATCATTATACACACACAGTATGTCCATTTATGTAAAAATGACACAAATATTTAACTTTTTTTACGATAGTGTCAGACCAGGCCATGCTGTAGTCTTGTACAGTGAATTGCTTTCCATAAATAAAGGGAGATTGATATGGTTCAAACTGTTGTTGTGAGAAAGCTTTGTCAGTGAAAAAAGGCTTGTTCTGCAAGCTGAGTCTTTTCTACATCCAGAATCTGTCTTACAGCAGATCATGTTGTGTCTTAATTTAAATTTAAATATCTGGGCCATGTATCTGCCAATCAACCCCACTGATGTTACATTTAAGACAGACAAAATTTTGGTTGATGAATGTGATTAGCATCTGACCATTATCAATGTTGCCAAATTATGCCAATGACATAACGCTCATCCTGTACCATAATTTTGTAGTCACTCTGAAACAACTTACATCAATGTAGTTCATTCTCTTAAGCAAACAAAAATTAACTTAATCTAATATCTTGGTAAGATTTACTGCTTTATATTGGGTGCCATTACACCAGTGGAATGCAGAGTGGGCAGACCTCACAAGACTCCGCATTTTCATCCCCGACACCTGTACCCAACACCTCGGAATGACCCTCCCAAGAACAGCTTGGATCCGGCTTAACCGCCTCCGCACCAGTGTCAGACGTTTCCGCTCCTGCTTGTACAAATGGGGTATAGCCTCCTCTGCGGTCTGTGAATGTGGCGCAGAAGAACGAACTGTTGACCATGTTGTCCTCCAATGTCCAATCCATTGACCCCCTCATGGACTGCACGGCCTGACGGTTCTGGACGATGAGACAATTGAATGGCTGCTCAACACCTGCCCCAAGATCTAGTGCGGCCAAGCAGTGGTTAGAAGAACTGGCTCAAAAGATGAAGATTGGCTAGTCATTTTAGAAAATGGTAATCATTGTTCTTATTGGACTGGACTGCTATGTTTTCAGATGTCCAAACTTTCTTGTTGGTGTGGTTTTAGTAATATATGATACCCTTTTCAATTACTACGTCATTGTTATTTTGGCTTTGATGCAGTAAACATTATCACATGACTTTATGGTTTGCAACAAGAACCAGCTGAGTGATACAGTGAGTTGAGCTTACGCTAACAGTGCTGGTAAGCTAGGTTTGATTCCTAGTTGGGTGATACTGAAGATTTGAAAAACAGTGCTTACAACTTATCTAGCCCCTTGTTCGGCATTGGGTGGATGCAATGGAAAGGGCAATGTGCACAGATGCCTTTGACCTAACATTAATGCTGCATTCAGTAGATACATCACCCTTGGTACAGAGCAAGTGGAGATGAGCATTGAAGTGCACTCATGACTTTCCAAAAGAAGTGCAATGAAATTGAAATAAACATGGATCTTTTGCAAGTTTGTGTGGAGCTAAGTTTTCTCTATAAAGTACATTGTTTTGCTTATGGTTGGGACTTTATTTCAGGCTACATTTTCTGCAATGCAATGGAATGCCTTGAAAAATTGCCTTAACCTTTGAAAAAAATACCTTACCCTTTGAATTTATAAGCATAAACAAAACAATGCACTTAAGTTTGAGTAAAATTTGAGCTGTTCAGGCAGCCAAAATTTGAGTTCATAAAAAAGTTTAGAAGTGGCTGTAGGTCTGCTACGCATGATGCAGTTCGAATAAAATGCTGAGTTTATGACTTTAGCGGCACCGTCATGGTAGCATAGTGGATGCATTTACGTCCGCTGTGCGAATGGTTTTCGTTTTGGCTCTTGCCTTGGTGACTTTCGTTTTCGTAGTAGTGGTTGCACACTTCAATTCATGAGACCAGTTTCTATTTACTTTTTTCAAAAGTTTTTAAACTTTTGTGTTCAGATTTACAGTATAGATTTTGGGTTTCTGTTCGGGGTTTAGGTTTAGGGACCAGGTTTAGGTATTAGGTTTAGGGTTTAGTTTTACGGGGTTAGGTTTAAAAGTTAAGGTTTAGAGGCTAGGTTTAGCACATTTCTACCAAGCCTACTGTAGTCCACTGCAGACTTATCGTGCATTACTGTCACGTTACAAGTGGCAGACGATTAAGTTTTCAAATATGGAGGTCCACTGGCAGACCTGTAGCCACTGCCAAAAAGTTTATCTGAAATCTTAAATTTTTGCTCTAAACAGTTTACATAAATTTTAGGACATAATTTCTCAATTATATGTAGGATATGGTTATGGTAGTGCTAGTTTTTAAATAGGTTATTTATCTGCTTTTTAAGTGCTGGCTGTATTTTGAACTATAATAATAATTACATAATAATCCAAAGATTACGTTCTTTGTAAATAGTTTGATATGCTACAGTAATTGCAAAACAAAGAATTTTTGCCTATTAGACATGGTCTTAGGCATTATTATGGCCTGTGGAACATACGTGCGACTGTAGTACTCCATAATGGTCCATGCAATGATGCATGACCATGGGTGACTGTGTTGCGTTTTCATTAACTGTGTTGAAAAAAATTGTTTTTGGCTTTTGCTATATAATGTCGTGACTACTACATGGATTTTTGCAACATTGAACAGAATTTCCATTGTCACCTACTTCTCATCACATGCTAATTATGTGTATGACTCGCTTGGTCATCTGTGTAGCCTATCCCTCAACTCTTCCAAGCATTGCTTGCCCACCATCACCTGTGTTACAAAAATGAATGTGGTGTGCATGATTTAATGCTTGTGTATCCGTGCTAATGCCTATTTTTTCTATTGTCATATTCACTGTTCTTTTTGTTTTGCTGATTGTTTGCTATTGTACAGTATATGTTTGATACATTTTCCTCTGACTATTCACATGTTGTTTGCAATGCTTCTGATAAAATGATGCACACAATAGTCTAGTCCAGCACTCTTCAACTGGTGTGCACCATGCACCCTAGAATGCACCAAAATATGCATGAGGTGCACCACTACGAAAGGGTTCACAAGGATGCATTACAAACTTGTCACACTAAACAGATACTTTTTACAAGAACTCAGTTAGCAAAAATGAACCATTACCATTAAACAACCAATGACTTTCATGTTTTAAACTAGATGTTGCACATTCTTGAGTGTGGTGCGTAAGCATCAGACTATGTGAAGCTAATTGCTGTATTTAGTTAATTATTTGTAATTCATAAGCGGCAGACAATGAGCCATTATCAAGTGAATTACGTACCTGAGTTACTGAATTGGGGTACTTGCTTATTTAGGCCAGGGTACTTACAGACATGGGCGCAATTATGTGGGGGACATGGGGGACGTTTCAGTAAATACTGTGCATGAGTGTAAATAGGGTGCATGAGTTCGTCAAAACATCTTCAAGGGTGCACCATAACAAAAAAGGTTGAAGAGCACTGGTCTAGACTGCTTGGATTTACTAAGTGTAAAAATGCCCCTTATGGTATGGGCAAGGCAGCATCACATAAAACAAAGTTTCTGGAATACTGAAGCAAGTACAGTGTTCTGTAGTTGCTGTACACATCCATGCACACCAAATCCGATACATACAACAGATGTACACATCATCCAGAATCCACCATCCATGCATTGCATACAATAGAACAGTTAACATCAGACACATGTAAATTAGCACATACATCAATAAATGTACACCTACTATTTAGAAAGCTTTTCAAACAGAAGCTTCGTTTCTTCGTCTGTCAATGGTCTCATGTTTTATGGACAATCAGATCACCGTCAAATTCACCGGAATCCAACAACAACTTCGAGATCACTTGCACAAGACAACGTAACGAGTAGCAGAGATGAGCACGGCAGGGTTGCCACATGGAAATAAAAAACTGTCGCCGAACGCTCTTCCAAAAAAATGGCCGAACTCAGCAAAAATTCGCCAAACTTCTGGAACTGGTTGCATTTTAGCAAAACATTATTTTTTTTCACTGGAAATCAGTCGTTAAAAGCTCTTTTATTTTTCGTCTTGCATTTTACCAGAAAGCATATAGGTTTTCAACATTTTGCAAATACAGTAGAATTCGTCTAATTCATCATTGTTTTAATTCATCAAGAATTCGCTCAATTCGTTACTTTTTCGTCGGTCCCGGCAGAATTCCTATCTATTGTGTACATTTCTGTTCATCCAATTCGCCATCGATAATTCGCTCAATTCGTCACCTCTTTCTGTTTCTATCCCTGAGAAGCGCATTTTTCGGCTAATACGTTGTTTGCTGTTTCACTTTTGATTTAAGCAGTTAACCAGGTTTTTCTTTAAGGAAAATGTTAGCCACCCGGTGTTGTATTTTTCGTTAAATACAGCACAATCACGAACGGTACCGAGGAGCAAGTAGCAATCAAACAGTAGAAGGTTCGAACTCAATCATAGAATGGCGTAAGAGAGGCAGGGCACTAACTAATGTACGGTGTAGGATTGCCAATCAGCGGACTCGAAAAACGTAGATTAGGTAAGGCACGCTCATTCCACAACGAAGTACGTCGATTAGATGATTACCTTGAATGAATTACATGATTACAGTAACTGGATTACACGATCACAACACCTCCCCAACTAGATTTGAAACATTTAAAGAACACTTAGCGACATACACTCAACAACAATATAGCTTCCGAGGTTGACGTACTCTTTTGCAGAGTGTGTGTGCGTTCTGCAGAGTGTGTGTGTTCATACTATGGACTTCGTGTCTGCTCACAAACAAATAAATTAATTAAATTTTTGAACGTCGCGGATTTTCAGGCCCATACTCAGAGTGAGCCAGACCAATGGTCGTGTCACTGGTGCGGTGACCCGAACTTGACACGGAATTGTCTGTAGCCGCCATCTTCGG
>JGI24022J15233_10011557_pt1 | contig 10081 bp, 9 predicted proteins | sample Ectturendosymbi2_FD_15233 | JGI IMG/M metagenome (IMG submission 15233)
GGTGTTTGAAAGCTCACGTGTTGTGACAACAGAGAGATAAGCTTGTGCAGAACCTCCTTTGCTCTACCAATCCATTCATCAGTTTCCTTTTCCTTCTTCCGGTCACGTGTGAATTCCACCCCAAAGTAAATGAACTTCCCCGTCTGCTGCAGTGTATTGCCGCTTACAGCGCACACTGCCTTGGGCTTCTGGAGGGACATAATACCTCGGCTGTTTGTGCTAATTTTCATTCCCTCTTAGTCGCACGCAACAGAAAAACAATCACGTGCATGTTGAAGACCTTGTTCAAGAGATGCAAGCAGTATCAAATCGTCCGCAAAAATCAAACGGTTGATCCTGCAGGTTCCAACAGTGACATCCTTGTCGAAGCATTTGTGTTTCTCTATCCAATTCAGATAAACCAGTGCTAATGGGGTCCCCGGTGAGAGATCTGTGGATCCCAGAAAAGATGGCAGAGTCTTTTCTGAATGCCAAAGTGAACAACTTTATCAAATAGTGTTTGTTCTTTTATCATGCACCTCCTTTGCAGATGGTGCAGACGATGTGCACCCCAGCCAATAAATTAGCTTTAGGGTTCCCCGAGATTAGAAAGGATAAGAACCTTGATATATAGGCTATGAAGAGAAGTGGTGAAAGGAACAATTCTTGATGAAGTCCAAAACCCATGCTGAACGGTTGTGGTTTAACTCTCCGATATTGACACACATACGTGTAGGAGCAAGCAAATGTTTGGGAGTGCAAAGGATTTTAGCCCAAATTTTCCTAAACTTGTCCCAAAAGTTGTCGTGCAACTTTTGCGGACCGTTTTTGTAGTGTGACCTCCAAAAAATGGTCTTCACGTAGTTTTCTGCAAACCATGGGCGCCATTTTTGGAAGTCAAACAACGTTGGGCACCATTTTTGCTCAGATTTTCAGGGATTTTAGCTAGATATTTAGGGATTTTGTTTGGATTTTCAATGATTTTGCTCAAATTTTCAGAGATTTTGCCCAAACTTTCAGAGATTTTGTCCAAATATTTAGGGATTTTGCCCGGATTTTCAACAAATCAAAACTTTTACAATGAGTTGACGACTGGTAAGAGATGGCCGTCATATCCGTACTTCTGAAACACTTCCTGCAGTTTTCCTGAAGGTCCCGTTCTTATGCTTTCCTAAGGTCAACAAAACATGTGTTATGTCTATAGCACACTACCAAGATTTCTCAAATTTTTGCAGAGTGAACATTTTGTCTGTAGTGCTACGACCGGGACGAAAACCGCACTTGGGATTCTCCAGCTTTGGTTCCATTATTTCGCGGCATCTTTTTCAAGGCTGTAGGCATCCACTTTGCCAGAGAGGTTACAGTGTGTGAGATACTTCGGTAATTGGTGGATTGATTTCGGTTTCCCTTTGTGTATGAGGATGATCACACCAGTTTGCCAATCTTTTGGCCCCATTCCAGAACACCAGGTCACTTTACACTCACGAGTCATCCAAAGAACTCCTCTGTTGGCTTTCAGCATTTCAAGTCGAATTTCATCGCAACCAGTAGCCTTTAGTGTTTTGACAGCTAGGAACTAGCCTTTAGTGTTTTGACAGCAAACGAATAGCCTAGGAAGACTTTCGGCCACAGGGGTGGTATTTTCTTACTCTAAATCAGTGGTTCCCAATCGGGGAGGAATTTCCACTTTACACTTAGGTTCTTTTTTCCGCCACATTGCAGTTAAGTACTGAACAAAGGAGCAATAAAAGTTCCATAAGGGAGAAATGAAAGCTCCAAAATGAACAAAGGGAAGAATGCATCAAGCTTGAGAACCACTGCTCCAAATGCACATTATGTGTGACCGATGATGTTAGAATGACTGGGTTCAAAGTTTCTTGAAATACTCTATCTACCAAGGATTAGCAGAAGTTTGGTCTGTGGATCTAGCATCATTATACGTTTTGCATCGAAGAAAGGGGATAGTTTCCAGAACACGTTGACTTGTAAGACCATTTTATGCACAAAACTCTCCCAAGTATGTATTTTGGAGTTGGACATGGGTGGATTATGAGGCAGAACCGCAGACGTGACAAAAACATCATCCGCCCTGACCCGTTAAGAAAAGAGGAAGCGCAAAAGATATCTCCTTTTCAGTTAGGCATTGCTCCATGCGCGCCTTTACTGAAGACGCACAGCTAGGCCTCTCATACACAAATTTTCGCGCAGCAAAGCATTCTCGTGGTAACCCTTTGTATCACAAACCGTTGCTGTTGCAAACGGCGTCACTGGTTTGTCCAACTGTATATTTTGGACAGTTACTACCATCGAATGCGCAAAATTAATACCATGGCACATCGGTCATCGTGCACATCACCAAGAACCCTGTTCGGGCCTTAAGCAGATCGCGCCGAGAAGCTATCCACAAATGGAGGCCCCAGATTGCCCTCGGTACGCATCTGGAAAGGATTGTACCTATGTTATAGAAAAAGATTGTTCCGCAAAGAAGCCCATGATAAAAAGCCAGACTGTATAGATGCAAGCAATACTGTAGAGAAGTAGCAGGAAGCAGGTTCGCTAGAAAACTTTGGGGTGCAAAACTTCGTTGTTTGCGCTTCGATGACGTCATTATGTTTACTCGACCGTTGTACGACATTTTTGTAAAATTGGCAAAATGGGGGCAAAATATGGAAATGAAATATTTGGGAGATCACGGTCCAGATGCCCCCCTGGCTACGCCCATGGTGGTGGAATAGCAAGAGGTACTGTATAACACAAAATTTTGATTAACAATTCAAATTATTTTAGTTCTGAAATAAAATGTACCGCTACTAAAAACCACAAGATCTCACTTAAGCTCTAGAACCATTAAACCGCACAGATCAAATCAAAAACAAACTGCAAGATCTTTTAGTAAACACAGTGCTAGCAGTTGCAAGCGTGTTCTGTATATAGTAGGCTGCAGACCAGCGCAGGATATCGACTCACAAGCACGGTTCTCACAAATGCTACTCCAAAATCCCTTTGGATAAAATCTGTCAATCCGTCGCACTCCCTAGAAGTACCCAAAAAGTCCCTGAATCTGTGATGGTGCAGCACATAGGTGCAGAAGCAGGCAAATGTTTGGGAGTGCGACGGATTTTTGCCCGAATTCTCCCAAACTTGCCCCTCAAAATATCCATAAACTCCAAAATTAAGCTCTTCATATTATGTTGGGCGCCATTGCGCGCCATTGTTGCTAATATTTTCAGGGGTTTGTTCAGATTTTCAGGGATTTTGTGAAGGTTTACAGAGATTTTGCCCAGATTTTCAAAGATTTTCCCGGATTTTCACCAAATCAAAACTTTTGGGGATGCCCGCCTGCTACACCAGTGGTGCAGCATAAAATCCGAGTGCTATGATAAATGTTGAAAATAGAACCAAATATGATTTTCCAAAATTGAATTTTAGCGAAGGATTCTTTTTGTGATGATTGCAGTTCTATTAAACTAAATTACACTGCAATGTATAATGACACGAAACATTTTATAAATCAAGGCTTAGCGTGAGAATGGAAAAGCAGCAGATAACGCGTTTTTGCTTATGGTACCTTGGTTAATGTCAAGCCCATTTGGCTGCTTGGAAGGTGTTGATTGGTGGGTGTGTAGCATTGACCAGATTCGAGTCACTAGAGCACAGTCAGTTCGCAACCGTATTCGACGTGCGTTTATACTCGCATCTACTTTGAACTTTTTCCAAGCATAGTGTTTTCGTTAAAGGATTAAAAACTATTCGAAACAGTTCACAAATGAAAATGCAATGCTGTTAACACCACGTGCAATGAGTCATTACCTTGACTGTCAACCCGAATGTTAAATGCAAGAGTTTTAAAATTTTAATAATCTACTATTGTTAGAGAAGCATTGCACAATATTTAGCATAACTGATGGATAGTTCAAAAAGGTTTCAGTTTGACTAAACGGAACAAGGTAAGTTTTAACACTGATATCACGAATGTGAAAACGGGTTTATCGGAAGACCTCAAGCCGGTCCTCAAGTACGGGGGCGAAGACCCCTAGAAAAATTTCCGCTCTCCCTGAAAAGATGTGTTGCACATTTTTCAAAACTATTGGACATAGTTTAAAAAATTTGGACCCCTCTTAGAGATCTCTTCGACCCCCCTGGTGTGCCAAGCTGGTTACGTGCCTGTCCTCAACTCTTAATTTTGCAAATTTGTTGAAATTAGAATATCTTTGTGTAATGAAAGTATAGTGAAATCTATAAAATATCTTCGCATAATGATATTTTACGGTAAGCACTTATCACCACGTGGATATAATTTTTAACAGACCAATTGTTGATAAGGCTTGTCTGTAAGAAAGGTCTTCATCTTGAGTCCTTATTTCGAATATAAACTAAAGAAAAATCTGTATCGAATTTGTTCTAGTTTCCAACACGTTTCTATCTTGTTTTAAATCTTGTTTTCAAAGCGTTCCATAGAACGAATTTCCAAAGCGTAGCAAAAGGCGTAACGAACATCATCTAATCAACAGTATAGCAAAATTTATAAAAATTCGCTTAAAGTTTGCTGTGAGGTGTGTTTCAGCTTATTGCAGCAAAATATCAGGGCCGCAACCAGGAACGGACAAACCGGGCAATTGCCCCACCGAAATTTTTGCAAACATGATGACGTTCACGTGCTGCACACAAAAAGTTATTTTTAGAGACAGCGTTACCTCTACGTAAGCTTCTCAACACATTTTTTCGCCTACGTTTGTGCTGCGTCGTATAGGATAAACCAATTAACCAATCTACATACCAGAGGTGGCCAAGACGCGGCTCTTTGCCCGGTTTCATGCAGCTCTTACATAAATAACGTATTTATTCGTGTAGGCTAAAATTCGCAAAATGTCGTACCAATGGTTCGCCTTCAAAGTCGGGGTGCGACTTATACACGCATTGCGTTCTGTTGGTGTGCGCTATTTGCTATATTGTAAATCTAGCTGAGCAAAGGTGTGTGTGAGTGAGGAAGAGATGGGGTGATGCTTTCGTGTATGATGTGGCTCTTTGTGGTAACACAGTAAGAAATGTGGCTCTTTGTGGTAACACAGTAAATAGTGTGGTTCTTGGTCTCTGACTGGTTGGCCACCCCTGCAATATACCATGTTTCTAAAAACTCCCAGTCCCAACACAGAACCGGAGAAAAGATTTGAGGCGCTAGTTGTGAAGTGAAACCATCCGTTTCATGAAAGTGGTCGCATAGAACAGGAATCCATAGGCTACCAATCGCGGCTATTAATTTCTTCTACATTTTGTCATTTGCAATTTAACAATGTTGTTCATTTTTCCGCTTTGGTTACTTATAGTTCTTTTCTACTTAAATCTTGCTGACTGGCATGCTGCAACCCTGTTGCATCCTCCACGTGTTGGTCATGAAATCGTCAATGACTTGGCTGTATGAATGTTGCTCTCTGTGTTATGTTGTATAACGTGTCATGCATTCTTCTGTGTTTTTTATATAAACTGATGTATAAGATTGATAGATTTATTGGTTTCACATCTAAAAACTTTAAAAAGACTACTGCTAAAATGTTAACCAAAACCTTGGGGTTATGTAGTATGTGGGATTTGGTAGTAATCGTGAAGGAGCTTACCCTTTCTGAATTTACCATCATCTCCTCTCTTTTAATTGGTAAGCTGATCATAGCAAAAATGTCACATCATGATTGACCCCACACCGATGACGCTATACCCGTTGCCAAAAGTGACGTCTACCCCCACCCCCACGAACATTTTAGCTGGTTGCGGCCCTGAAATATGTTTTTACTTTTGTGCGGTTTGGCATGGAAGCGCTATTGCACTTTTAATTTTTATTCGTGTTTTTCAGATGTCACGTCCAATTGAGCGATTATCTGATATGTTGATGATCATATTGCTCAATACGACAGGTTTGTGCACTTCCTATGCACACGCCTGCATCAATCCTATCATTTACACTTTCGCAGCGCCGCCATTCCGCAAGCACATTTTCAAGGATATCAAGTGCTTCGTTAGCCAGGCTGTCAAAAAACTGTACTGTTGTCCGAAGACACAAGACCAGGCTTACGCGCTGGAAAGAATATCAGACCCAGCAGGGAAAAGTATTCTGAATGTACAAGACGGCCCGTCCTCTACAGGGGTTACTAGTGTACACCTCTGTAGTAATGGCAATTCACGAAATTTTGAAGAAACGAGATCTTAGGAGCGTCAGAGCCAGAACTGAAGAGCACAGGCTAAAAAATGGCAAAAGAAGCACTGTTCATAAATCTGAACATACAGCGCAGTGCTTTCCTGTTGTTTTTCACCTTACCCGAGCAACAATTGCAGTGAATGTGAGGCGAAGAGAGATGTACTCGAGCTGATACCCTATTTTTTATATTTTCGGTGGATGCATTTGTTTGTGCAGATTGGATATTTAACACCTCTTGTCGAAGCATTTTGTTGTAGTCCGACTTCTCACTCACCCACATGCTGAAACGTGCGATAATGTGATTAAAGCCGATAATGGCAGTCGATGATACCGACTCCGAAGCGAATTTTCGATGAACAGGATGAAAACCCGGTGTGTGATCGAAATTCTACCGTTTGGGTGCGGGGAACCCACCATAAGCTCCCAACACCTTTTTGGTCATTAGGCAAGAACTAAAACATCTTTCAACAGGCATTTTGCTGAACATTAAAAAAATACTTTATATACAGTATATGTACCTTCACATTTGAAAAAAATGCGTTTTGTTTCTATTTTTGACCAGCATTTGGCAGCACGATTACTTGCATGGATTTTCAAACTTTTTTTTATTTGTAAAAATTTTACCCAGTCCAATTAACAACTCATGGAAAAGCTTGTGGGTAAAATTAGTTTTTTTGTTAGTCTTTAGTCCGAATGAGCCAATATAGTCACGCGATACGATGTGAAAATCACAGTTTTCTGCAGTTTTGCGTTTCCTTCAAGGCAAAGTATACGAACGGTTTGTCGGATTTACTGATGTCAGAGCTGACAGAACTACACTTGGTATTTTTTTAATCTGCACTTGGTTAATTGATTCCAATATTTTCATCAGCAAAATAACTCATTCGGACAGATTTATGGTGGAGCTAGTGTGATAACTGGGCATACACAGGAACTGCAGAGGAAAATCCTTAGTGAGCAACCCAGCATCCCCTTGGAATTTTTACACACTGCTATGTTCATGTGTTGAATTTGGTTCTCTAACATTGTCTTTCCATCATCAAGGAGTGCAAAACGTTTTTGGACAATGAGTGGACTTTGCGACTTGCAGCATTTTTTCTAATCTTCTAGACAATACCTAAATGTTTTGCAGAAATTAGTTTCTAAATGATTACCCTATGTTGCACCCACAAGATAAAATTTTACATCTCGTTTGAGCATCACAGTACAGACTGGAGTTTCTTGACATTTTTCATGATATCATTGTAAGCCCTGAATTTTGAAATGGTGACACTACTGTAAAAGCACGAAGATTTTTTAATTTTATGCAGTATTTTTAATCAATTTTGTTTCCTTGAAATTTTTTCAACATTATTTGGGTATACTGATGTTTTGCACAATGTGCTGGATCGAAACGTTTATACTTTTACTGTTGCAAAAACACATGTTGCAACAACTTCAAAGCATGCACGATTTTGGAGTTGTGTGGGCTTTTGTCATAACCAAAAGCTGTGCCATGAAAACTCTGCTAGTGCTAACAACAGTGGTCATGAAAACCAGAGATCTAAAGCGTGTCAAGTTGCAGGTGATGAAACAAAATATTGTGGATTGTTTTGGAAGATAGTAGACAGCTTATGTCTGCAGATTACGTGCAACTACTCTTGACTTACAAACCAGGACTTTTTTCAATAGCACAGGTATGAGAAACATGAAACGTAAATGAAATTTCCTGATCACTTCCTAACCAAGCTGAAGAACTTTTGTGGCTCACGTTTTGATTATGTTCGCTTGAAAAACGAGCTTCTTGTAGTGTTTGCGATTCCTGAGTTTTCCCAAGAAAGTGTGCATGCGCTATAGTTGCGATGATGGTGGAAAACGGTCTAACCTCAGGTTTCAAAGAATTTTTTCAGCTGGAAAGCTAATCTCAACGATATCTAGTAATACAGCTTCAGACGAACGCATCTTCTTTCCTCTGAAACGGATAAATTCTTATTTTCGTGGTTTACAAAGTCAGGAAAGACTGTGTGGTCTCAGTTTGATTTCTACTGAAAAAGTGTACTGATACAATTAACACACAAAGGCGTAGTCTATGATTAAGTCATAGATCCGTTCAAGTCTTAAAGAAGAATAGAAATGACAAACAAGAGAAAATCGGTAAATTTCTTTTATAGTTCTTCTTGACGTGGAGCGGTAATATTTTTATCGCTGTGAATTGTGCTGCAGTATGTGTTGCATATATTCCACTCTTAAGGCGCAGCATTATATTTTTGCAGTTGGGAACTGCCAGTAGCGCAGTCAAGAACTTTGTTCGAGAGGGGCCAGACAATGACGTCGTCTTGAGTCCGACTGTTACTTCCGTTCATTTTCCAACAGTTGAAAATTGATATAATGCACCGGTAAATATCTCAGCAATTTTGCTTTGGAGGGGCCATGGCCTCTTCGGCCTCATTCTGGCTGCGCTACTGGGAATTGCGCTGTCGTAGCACCGAGTGTGATTTACTCCGCTGTTTTAAAGCGCAGTTTAAGTATTTTTGCAGTTGTTAAGTGCGATGTCGTAGCCTTGATTGTATGTTTCCGCTGTTTTAACCCGCGTACTGATATTTTGCAGTTCTGAACTGCTCTGTCGTAGCGCCGAGTGTGATTTACTCCGTTGTTTTTACAGGCAGTTTGATATTTTTGCGGTTGCAACTGCGTTGGCGTGGCGTTGAGTGTGTTTTGCTCCGCTCTTTTAACGCCCAGGCTGATATTATTGCAGTTGTGAACTGCTCTGTCGTAATGTTCAGAGTATTTTTCTCCGGTCTCCTAACTTGGATCGCTGCTGGTTTGCAATTAATACAATGACACAAAATTGTACAATGCCTAGTAAGGGGAGTGCGAAAAAGGAGAGTGCACACAATATGGCATAGTTTGTCATCAGACGTTGCCAAAACTTTGGTTTGGAAACGTGAATATGACGCTATATTGTGACGCCACAAACAGGGGACACCCAGAAACAATGACCATCACAGCCACTGAAAACACCCATCTCTATTGTGGTCACTACTCGCAAACCACTTGCGAAAGAGAGACAACCAAGTCTTCTTTAAAGGGTATTTTGCTATTAAGAAATAGATAACCTTCCAATTGATATTTCAAGAAATGCTTTTTCATTCTTTGTTTGTGGATCTTGACCAAATGGTTTCAAAAAGCTTCCAGAGTCTTTTTTCCTCTTGATATTATTAATTCAAACTTGGCAGGATGTCGTACGATACACATATGACCTATTCTGGGATTTTCAGATGGTTGCTTTTGTGGAACAGGAACAATTGAGCCTCAAAAACGAAGAAAGTACTGTACTTACATTCTTTGGACTTTTGATTTCTCTAGACGCGGAAAAAATTGATGAGCCCAAAATTTCTTTCTTTGCAATGATGACCGTATTGGTGAAGAATAAATTTTTCCAATGTGAATAGATTCAGCTGTACAGCCTTTTGTAAAACGTCAGTATAGTCATTGCAAAGACAGAAATCGTGTTTTTCCATGAAGTTCGACACAAAACTTATATCAAAAGATGTGCTTTCCAACAATGTCTATGAGTTTGATGCAGCTTCTCCCCTTTGTGAGTTGTGACCAAAAAATCCTTCTGAGAAACTATATTCGCTTTCCCCTTCCTAAAGCAGTATTTCACAAACGGTGGGGCGCCGAGGAGAGGCTGTGGGGTCACGAACAGCAGCCTCGAGATTTTGCTACAAGTATTAAATTTTTAGAACTGCGCATATCAACATTGTGTTACATTAGCAAAACCAAAACACGGACAGATCTTTGTGAAGTTCACATTATCTCTATTATAATTCCTATTTGATGCCTCCTATACAGTTTNGATCGACCTGATTGTAGAATAGAGTTCTGCGAGGAGCGGGTTAACCCGCGCGGGTTGCGGGTTCCCTCATTTGCGGG
>JGI24022J15233_10011559_pt1 | contig 10080 bp, 8 predicted proteins | sample Ectturendosymbi2_FD_15233 | JGI IMG/M metagenome (IMG submission 15233)
CCGTCCTTGCTATGTCTATGATCGAACTCACGTAGGAACTTCGGACGTAGCTAAATGCGGCACTGTTTAGCATAACCCCTAAACATTTCCGTTATAATAAGGCCTTTGGCATACCGAGTGCACACGCTTTTAAGTTTTTAGGTGTATTCATAAATGAACATTACTGGTTTGCTTTGAGCAGATAATGGAGCATTCTTCATTTAAATCAGATCACAACTTTTCTTAATTTTAATGCACAATCACCTGTAAATAAATAACGTAACCGCACGAAAATTTCACAAACATTACGTAATTGACCTGGGCAGGTTTTAAGAGCAATTGAACAAAAGCTACAACAAAAGAAATGCTCTTTTGCATAATCATCAAAACTTCCTGGATTGCCTGTTTCTATTCAGCTTCTGAATTTTTCTCAAAATGCCATGTTATAGATATCACAACGACCTTGCCTGGATCACGCTTGTTGGTAAAAATAAATGAAGCGATATAAATCAGAGTCATGTTGCTTTGCCAAACTTTTCACGCAAGTGCACAATATTTTCTTACTAAATCTCCGATAAGATTAGAAATATTTTGTAAAATTGTTTGTATAAGAAGCTTTTAAATTATGATTATGAACTATGCTGTGGCAATTAAAAACTGCGCAGTTGTGTTCTTTCCAGTTTTAATTAAACGTGTGAGCGCAGGGGCGGATCCAGGGGGGAGCGATTGGGGCGATCTCCCCCCTAAAACCTACGAAAGTAACTTCATTCACCATTATTTTATAATTCGGAAAACAGCATTCGCGATAGTAGGCCATTTTTTCGTCCAATGTTTTGCCACAGCAGTGTTGTGAAGTATATTTTATCCCTCTTACAGCAGTGAAGCGTCATTTGTCTTGACTACTAAATATTACTGAAATCGCCCCCCCCATAACCTTGCAGGCTGGATCCACCACTGTGTAAGCGCCTCAACAGAAAATATATTGCCAAGCAGAATACATGGCCGTATTAATTTCCAAACATAAATGTTAACAGTTTTCACATCTTCCCTAGAAATGGCTCGTTTTTCCTCACTGTTACGTATTCATCAACAAATATCATCGCACATTTTGAGGAAAGTGTACTTGCTAAAGTACACAAACCAAAGTTAGATACACAAAGTTAGACAAACTTGATTCAAAGTGGAATTTTCTTAATGATGTTTGATCTTTCCTATATTTAAAATACTACAGCTCACCTTGATTTTTCGCAGGTAAACTAGTAAAAGCAGAGAAGTGCAGAAAAGATGTTGGATCAGGTTGGTACATGCCACTGCGACGAAAGGGCTGTTCAAATTATATTCGACCAAACTTCAACAACGCTTCTTACTTTGTTGATCGAGACAAACTCGAATGCGTGTTTGGTCAAAAAAGCGTTGTTGATTTGCCAGTTGCTGTTTACGCTCTAGCTGGAGCATTCCGGAAAGGAAAATCGTTTATGTTGAACTTCTTTCTTCGTTATCTTAGAGCCACCGTAGAAGGAAAAGTAAGCAATCATTAATTAGATACTGCTCAACATTCTTTCACAAAACTGTATTTTCAACATTCTTTCACAAAACTGTTAACAGAAACATCTTCCAAATATGGCAGCACGACTTTGGTTTTAAAAAACATATTGTCTGGTTGAGGGCTTCTACTTTTTACTTTACGAACCACGTTTATCTCAAAAACGTTCTCCACAAAAAAGCCTTTCAAACCAGACAAAATTGTTTATGTCATACTGTGCGCGTAAACAAGAAACAAATCCACACTCAAAGAACTATCGACCTACCTTTAGAAAAAATATGCGTATGATGCAGCTTAAAATTTGATGTAAAATATTTTGTGTATCTGGTTTTCAAAATTTTATCTTTCTTTTCAAAAAGAAAATAAACCATGGCGGAAAAAATGATTTACCTCTAACACTATTAATTTTTGCATACATGCGCATCTTTGCTGCAGGTAAAACAACTGATTTGTGCCCTAATTGTTTTTTTCGCTAATACAAGTGAATGAGCCTGCAAAGCACTGTGATTGCGGACCACCAAACATAAAGCCTTGATTCACAGCGTTTTTAATGTAGCATTAAAGCTCACCAGGTTCAAAAACACAACTAAATTGTACGGCCCTTTGACTTATCTGACCACATTGGCTTGTTGGTCACATATTTAAACGGCTCATGAGGAATGCACAGAACTCTACAGCAAACGGCCGTTGCGCCTGCTTCGCAAACGTAACTCAAGTCGGAACTCGGAATAAGAATCAAAGTAGTTGCCTCACGTTCTCATTCAATTTAATTGCGAAACAAATGACCATTGAGGTTAGCAGAATTATAATTAAAAAGAAGCAGGTCCAGACGTTCAGGTGATGTGGCCGAAATTCCAACATTCCTTGTGCTTGGCTGTAAATGGAGTGATACGTCTTTGGTATAGCTTTTGCTTCAACAAAGATCATAAGTATTGTCTCATAAAATATCACGGAACAACGCCACATTTCTGAAAAACAAAAGGGAAGGCTTTTTAAAGGGGGAGCGGAAGCCGTTTTGCCCTGAAAAGTTTGTTACCCCACGATTTATCATGCTTTTTCTGTGCAAAGTGCTTCTCTATTGTCTGAAAGTTGAAAAAGAAAGTTGAAAAAAACGTTTTGACGTATCAGTGTAATGAAATTTGATTGGTTCAGAACAGAACTTTATGAAATATTATTTGGTGTTGAAGCATAAAGACTTCGAAAATATTTGGAATTCTTGGTATCTATGGAAATACTGTTCTTCCAACGTCCTCAGTAAGCAGATAGTGTGACGTTGTTTAATAACTGCTTTGTCTACCCTTTCATGCAATTGTAAAGCAAACATTTTGTTTGAAAGTTTGCTTTTCTTTGTGTGAATCTGCAAGTGAAAAGACACCAACCTGTAATGCTGAGATAGATTTTACGCTAAAGTTTTCGATAAAAACTCTCATAATATTTGTATTTTATACATATATCGGACTTAAGTCAATAAAACTAGAAGTAAGGTTCTTATAGAAAATTGTATTCTCTTCACAACAAATTTCAGATAATAAATAAAATAACGGAGTGGCTTTCTTAGTCTTTGATGTGTTTTATAATAACTGCATCATTGATTTTTGAATAAATTTTTAGTTCAGTTGCACAAACTAAATTGTTCAAGTTCCTTCCTTTACTCATTGGTTTAAGTTTACATTTCAACCAAACTCAATTTTGCTCAATAAGGTTGCAGTGTTCCTGATGGACACACAAGGAACTTTTGATCACGAAAGCAGCGTTGCTGGGTACTCCATCGTTTTTGCTTTGAGCACGCTTTTCAGCTCAGTACAAATATATAATGTAATGCAACAAATTCAAGAAGATGCTCTTCAACATCTGCAGGTATTCCAAATCAACCTTTAACCTAAAAAAATCAAGCAAGCTTTTTTTATAACGACGTGTATGGGGCATGTNTGGTTGCTATTCTTGCTTCTGTACTCGTTACTTTTCCCGATGATATGTTTAATCTGCTTCAATTAATTATTTGTCAGTCACTATGTGTGTTGTATCTGAAAGATGAAAATAGCTGGTTCTCAAGGCACACGATTTAAAGTAAATGCTGATCACTTCGTTAAGTTTTAGGCGTTTCCGTATAGATAAATAAGGTGTGTTTTATTTGTGAATGGAGTTTGTATGTGTGTGTGGTTGTATGGCAAAATATGCAACAGTACGTATACACACACTTCTTTTGATCATTATCGACGTTTAGTGAGCTTCTGAGTGCTGCGTTTCCATCAAAACTTAGAGAGACGTCATTGCGTTAAAAAATTCCTTACTTCGTTGTCCAAAGTTTTTGCTTATTGTGCAGTGTAAGTGTCCGCAAACATTTACTTGCATGTTGCAGCTGTTCACGGAGTATGGGAAAGCAGCTCGACAAAGTCAAAAGGAAAGACTACATAAACCATTTCAAGTAAAAGTTCAAATTTGACGGATATTTTAGTCATTTTACAACGGAACCTTCCCACTTTGAATGTTTTTCGGCAGAAACGAAATCGAATGCAGCTCTTCACTCCACGACATATTATTTGAGATTTGAACCTGGCAAATGTTTCTCGGTGTTGGGTTTCACTGTGAAATCATTAACTTTTTTCTTCGTTTCTATACATGCTCACCGTGTATCTGTTTATATGGCTCAAAATACTTCGTGACAAGCCTGCCAGAGATGACTGCATGCAATGAACCATTGTTGTTCAACATTAAGGATCTCCTATTTCTGGTCCGCGACTGGTCCGATCCGGACATTTCTTTTGGTTTTGAAGGTGGAAACCTGGTTTTATCAAAAATACTCGAAGTGCAACGACAGCACAAGGACCTTGAATCTGTTCGACAAAATATTTATGAGTCTTTTACCAACGTTAAATGCTTCCTCATGCCACCACCAGGTCGAGCGATAGCTCTCCGTGGTGCTCAAACCCATCCTCCTTTGTTGAAAGGTGCATTATTATGTCTATAACGGGTAGTTATTGCTTACTGTAATGTAAATAGCGTACGTTTTAGATGCAGGACAAAGTAATCTAGCACAATGATTGCATAACTACGCTTGTGCTGCAAGGCTAACAAAGTGATGGAATTCAGGTAACATCGATCGTGAAACTTTCCTCCAAGAGATTTTACTATTTTACGTAGATGTAGACAAGGATTTTTTGGCGTCGGTGAACGCACTATGTCAGGAAATGCTTTGTCCTGTAAAACTGATTGTTAAAGTTGTGAATGGAAAGGTTGTGAATGGGAAGGATCTGATAAATTTTTCCTTATCATACTGCAATGTGTTCGAAAGTGGCAAAATGCCTGAAGTTGGAACAATTCTGCAGGTACTTGTCATTTTACGTAGGCTAACTGTTAAAAAACTATTTGCAAATTATCACATTATTTCTAAGAGTAATAAAGGATAGCAATTCTCGTTTGAAAAATTTAAGAGCATGGCGAAATTTGAATGTAAAATGTATGCGACCGGGCACCGGCTTATCCGAGGAATATGGCTTGAATAACGCCACACATGCACGCTAGATTGGACCGTTACAGAGCACGAGACCGTCAAGAAGCAGGTTCAACCCGTTCGGCAAGGTCACAAGTAACAATAGAGATTAGCCTACCCACCAGGACCACTGTTGCTCCGTGGTCGTCGTGTAGTTAAATAGGTCGAGGTCTGAACGAGTGTCCTGTTGGCAGGCGCCAGGCCCGCAACCAGGGTGAGAGAAACCGGGTAATTAATTTTCAAAACCGAAAATTGCAGGTGGTTGCTCCATCTCAATCCCTTGTTCGTGGGGATATGGCATGTGCGTTCATCCATGACCATAGCTGTAGGAAAAACCTATATATCCAAAAGGTCTGGACTAAGAACTGGTGTTGGGAAGGCGTAGTTAATCATTTCACGCTCTACACGTGCACTCAACTTAGATTGCAGACCAGTTACTGTAGATTGCACTCAACTTAGATTGCAGACGAACTTAGATTGCAGACCATTACCCTGAGAAAGTCAGTACGACAAACAGACCTGTCTGACTTTCTAACTCTGAACTGCCAATACGCAGTGAAGTAACAAAGCCTTTTCAATCAGTAGAACTAACACAGCAAGCCTATTTACAGCACTGTCTCAAATCAACACACGTACTAACGCAGACGGTGAGAAACCACAACACCACGACACACGAAATGCGGCGAAACATGAAGCGAAACGTGACATGAAACGATTACCAAAAATTATCACCTGCCCAACTCTTACAAAACAAAGTGGCGTTACTTTAAAACAGACGCATATATCCTCGTCTTTCCCCAAACTGAAAGGCCGCACCTTTTTCTCCTCGAAATCCCCGGAGGTTTATCAGCCACTAGTGGGCCTACGAGGCAAACAAGCTCCAGCCGCACACAAACGTAACAGTGGATATTTGCAACATGAGACAAAAACTGGAGAGAAATACAGTAGACTCCGGTTAATACATCCTCGGTTAATACAACCAACCGCTTATTACATCCAAATCGCTTGGAATGGAATCTTCTTAATCATTTCCCATTATAAAAACTCCAGATAATACATCCAGCCACCGCTTAATCCGTCCATTTCTGATTCCCCATGCAGGCAAACTGTTTTTACTGTGAACAAATAATGGACACAAGTGCCTTTAGGCGACAGTATGATCGAGTAGGCTAGGGGTCGGCAACCTGCGGCTCTTTAACTCCTCTAAAGAGGCTCTCTGGATTTGACAAAACTTGGGATTAATATTTGCATTTGATTAGTATCAGAAATAAGTTAACTACAATTTAGCCTATGCTGCTATGAAGTCCCATGAAAAATAGAACGTCATCAACGTTTTGTGGCTCTTCACCGGTCATATCTGCTGGAAGATGAAGCAGAATGGCTCTTTTGTTAAAAAAGGTTGCCGACCCCTGGAATAGGCCATCAGCTGCGGAGATGAGGAAGTGCCTTCGGCGCTTGGTTTTGAGACTTGATGGAACAGTATTTGAGAAGATGGACATGCTCTGAAGGCAGAAGTAGATGGCCATCTCAGAAAAACGTTTCCGCCTAAGCAAACCACTTTGCCCAGCTCGTTTAGTGCTGAATAAATAGAGTACAAAACGTCAATTGCATCATTTTTATCCCATTGAGGTTGTTTAATTGCAGTTTTAGGAAAATCGGTTATTATAACCACCACTTATTACATCCAAAATTGGCTGGTCCCAACGTGGATGTATTAACCAGAGTCTACTGTATAACGAAATATTCTCTTCAGCGACATTTTCATTCTGGCGCTGCTTTTGCATACATGCTTTGTTATCTACTGCGTTGTAAAAAAAAACTAATACTTCAATGCAGGCAACCGCAAAGGCATCAATGCTGTCAATAATTAAAGACGGAAAAATCAAATACAATGTGTCAATGTATCAGGTAATTTTACTATGTATTGTATTAAAATCACTGTGGAATATTTTGTAATGGATTGTTTATTCATAGATATCAAGAAAAGTTTACACTGAACCAGAATCACTAGATGAAATGCATGAGCAGCATAAACAGGAGGCTTTAAAGTGGTACGATAATCAGCCCAAGCTCTGCGGAGACAGATTTATTGAAGAGTACAGAAGCATCCTCTCTGAACTTGTGGATCAGCAATACGCGCTTCACAAACAAACTAACATGGCACAACGCGTAAGTCATTGTAGAAAAATATCTTCATCAGAAAATCGTGTGAATGACTTCAGAATTGGTGACGATTACGGGTTTACAGAAGTGGAGGCGCACCTCGGAGGCATGGGAGTCATAGCAGTTCAGGTCAGAAATCGGGTTGGATTGCAGATCGTGAAAGGATATGAACAAAACAAACGAAAAAATTCAAATAAAGGGCTTAAACAAGAAGAGTAGAGTGCCTCGCGTCCCATGGAATCGTCACCCATTTTGAAATCAGAGTAGTACAAACCAATCCATCTAATCAGAAATTTTGCTAATATTTATCCATTGGTGCATCTTGGGAACACTAGGGAACGTCATCTCTTAACCCTCTTAAAGAGGAAAGATGTCTTCCTACATCTTCATCTGGCAAATAATGTCGGGTCTTTTTTCGTCATTTACTAGTATGTCACACTCTCAACGGGAAAATTCGACCTATTCTGATTGTATCAAATTACACCTTCGTATTGATAAAACGTTATCCAACCTCTTTTTCCGCATTCTGTCAAGGCTTAAAACCTTTGCCTGGTTTTCTTACAGTATTGCAGTTGTTAAAGAAAATTTGACTTTGGTTTCAAGCGCCATCAGCAAGGAAACAGACTTATAGAACACATGCCTTTATATGTTCGGTTGTAGCAGAGTCTTCGAAATCAGTTTCCATCTCAAAATCGTGCCATGTCTCGTGAAGCGTTTGGCATTACTTGCTCACCCGTCTACTCTTTTCGGGCTGCGCTGGATCGAATCACTTTCCGGCGTAATTCATGTGCGCAGTTAATCTGCTATACGTGTTTGAATTTAGAAATCCAGGCGCCCTTTGGAATTGCGAAAGTTGTTCGCCAATTGATCGCGCACTGCTTAGGGTATCGCACAGTATACTCATGAATTACTTCGGGTCAACTACCGCGGGACCACCATTATGTGATGGCTTGCCCCGCTTCTCCAGCGTTTATGTATAGCAGCCACGTTTTTACTTAGAAAGACTGGGGCTTCGAACAAAGGAGTTACCGTTCAAGATAGTTTTAGTCCAAATAATAATGCCAACTACTTTAGCCAAAGGAACGCTCCCCTGTCTTCAGCGACAGCGATGTTTTTATTCCTAGACTTTTGTCCGCCTTGCGGCGCGGCGCTTCGGATTCGCACGTTGCTCGCATTGGGGGTGGTTTCAACTCCACCGATATGTGACGACCGTCACTTGGATAAACTGCGATTTTCTTGTTTTATCAAAGCACTGCTTCGCTATCTAAGTTGATTTTGTCAAAAACTGCTTCAATATTTGAGGCCTAAGATACCAAATATTTATAATATCATGAATCTGCTTGTGCACAGGAAAGACTGAAGCCTGAGATCCGTGATGTCCTGGCCGATGCTGCCAAGATATTTGTTGCGTCTCTTGAAAGTGTAAGTTAAATGAAAAATGCAATTTTTTTCTAATTCACTAATCCACAAAACAGCTCTAATGAGCCTAGAGCTTGTTCAAAAGTCGGTTTGCAGTTACACATAAAACAAAAAAGTTTTTTTTCCGTGGATTTAGCAGGCAAAAAAATGTTTAAATAATTATAGTCAGCTTTATCCTTCAACACCTTATTGATGTAATAGCGTCTTGCCACATTTTTCATTAAACACAAGCTGGACTAGTTTATTTCAAAACAACTGCCGACCCAAAAAGTGATTTGCTGCATGCAAGGTTTCAAGTACGGCAGGACACTGATTTCTTTCGGCCGGGTTCTATCCATAACAGTTAAGCCTGTGGTTGTGAATTTAATCGCTCTTTAAGATGCTGCTTCCAAAAATTCCGTTCTTTCGTAATAAAGTCGAAAGAAACTTCCACGAAGCAAATTGCAAATTTTGGTTTGCGCAGGTTACAAATGGTGAATACTTGGAAGAGAAAGCTCTTGTTGTCAAAGCAGAGGAAGCCAAAAAGGAAGCAGCTGATTACTTCGAAGAAAAAACGCGTAATTTTCCTCAAAAACTTACAAAGGATTACAAGCTAAATTTGTTGGAAATCAATCACAAATCTATGGAACTGCTTAAACAAGCTAATGAGCACCTGCGTATTTGAAAACCAAATGTTTATTAGTTTGTTGTGCAGTCATCAGCATTTATTCGCAATATCTGTTGTTCTTGATTTTGAGACTATCTGCTTGAAGCGTTTGTTACAATTTCAAGGGCAAAAACTTTTTTTTTTAAATTTCGTTTAACTTGTGGAACTTATCATTTTGTACCTTACAGCCATTCAAATCAAGTGTTAAGTCTGAGTTTGTTAAAAGCTCCCTTGTCTTTGATCCACGACAGTATTGAATGCTATTTGGCGTTAGTAACTTCTGTAAATTGAGCGAGTTTGCCAACTTGCAAGAGGTCTATGTATGCAGAAAGTTGTTAGTAAGTTTTTCTGCATGCACAAAATGCGTTTTCATGAAGATATGCTCAACAACAAAAAGGATGTTGACGTAGACTGCGACACAAAGAACATTATAACTAATCGAAACGTCATCAAATAATAATTGTGACCAGTTTTGTTATTCACTTTTTCATTGCGATTTTCATTCATTAATGTAACGGGTTTCTAGTCCATATAGAACCTAGATAGCCGCATTTAGCTACGTCCGTATATTACACGTGAGTTCGATCATAGACGTAACAACGACGACATTCACGAAAACTAAGTTCGCTTGGTCTCCCTATGATTTCGGATATTCAAAACATTCCAGACAAGAAAGAGGCATAGATTTTTAAATGATCTTTTATTGCTTTTATTTCTTTAAAAGAAATACACAGAGACACTGGAACTTACCAATGAGTTTCATGAAACGTCCACTCTCAAAAATGCTCTCGAACGCAGTGACACAGACGCACGAACAACCATTTCACAGAAATCAAGGTC
>JGI24022J15233_10011563_pt1 | contig 10079 bp, 8 predicted proteins | sample Ectturendosymbi2_FD_15233 | JGI IMG/M metagenome (IMG submission 15233)
ATCCAAAGTATCAAAAGACTCGGATTGTAGCCTAGTTTCCAGTAAAAACTTCAGCGAAATACTACCACCTAACGGTTGGCGCCCAGGGCCAGGTAAAGTGGTCCAAGGTGGCCTAAAAGTCCTCCACTTATGACGTCACTCACAAAAAACCCACACCCCCCAAGCAAAAAATTTTTTCTCAAGTGCAATCTACTAGACTGGCCGATCCGTTTGAGTTGTTGAACAGCTCTCTAGCACAATCAGCGGAGGAGCTAGGGCGTTGATAAGGCAACCGAAAACTGCTGTTTTTTTGCGAAAATCGCTGAATCCCAGCGGACGCCACAAAGCGTTAATTGCAGTAATTTTTTAACACTTTGGCTGCCGGTATGATTTCGCCTTAAAACCAGAAGTTTTCACATTTCTTTGTGCAGGTATATCTCCAGCACCAAAAGTGCTAAAGAGCTGTTCAAACGCTCAAAGGACTTGGCAAGTCTTGGAGTCTGCAATGAAACAAAAATTTTTTGGTTGTTTATGTTTTGTGACTGATGTCATAAGTGAGGTATTTTTAGGCCTTTTTGGCCCATTTTATCTGGCTGTAGGCCCAAATCACGAGATGGTAGTATTTCGCTCAAGCTTTTGTTAGAAACTAGGCTAAAATCTGAGTCTTTCGATACTTTGGATGACTTGCTGGGGTTTCAGGTTCAAAAGTTATGGCCTAAAAACAACAAGATTAGTAATTAATCCCGTAATTACATAATTAATTATTTTGTTTAGTTTAGGCCATAACTTTTGAACCAGAAACGCTAGAAAGTCAATTAAGGGCTAAAAAGACTCAGATTCTAGCCTAGTTTACAATGAAAACTGCAACAAAATACTTCTGTCAAACGGTTGGGCCCTAAGCCAGGTAAAATGAGCCAAAATGGCGGAAAACCGACCTCATTTATGATGTCACTCATAAAAAATCTGAAACCCAAAACCAAAAAAATTTTTTTTCATTGCAGACTAGAAGACTTGCCAAGTCTTTTGAGGGTTTGAAGCCACTTTTCATTCACACATCAAATGTTTTTCTTACCCCTTGGTTTTTCCATTCTCTTCTGGATAGTATTCCGAATAAACAGGACCAAATTTTGAAAATACTTTTTTTAGAACGCCTTTCAACTTGGGAAGTCGATCAGGACCAACAACAGGGATGTTATCAACCACAACAACTGCATCAATTCCATCTGCTTCCTTAGGTTTCTTGTCCAAAACATCCGCCAGTAACTCTGTCAAAAAATCAAAGTTAAAACATGAATGTTAATATGCACAATAAGGTAATGTTTTTATTACAGTGATTAGTAATCCCACATGCTAGTGCAAGAATAGAAGTCAATACTGTATAATATCTGCCATAAGGCGCACTTTCGATTTTTTAATGCTAGCTGTTCTTTTTTCATTCATAAGGCGCAAAGTGGGGGATTACATACAAGGGAGTTTAATCCATCACACGTGTCTAATTCGCTAGACACGAATAGAATAAAGTGAAAGCTGTACGCATGTTCGATTCAGTGTGCGCCAATGTAATCAGGAGGCTCACGGAGTCATAAATATAGCTCTGTGTGCAGGAGCCTCGCGGAGTAATACAATCCGCGCTTCAACATTAAGATATGGGCTAGAACCACACGTGGTGTCCATTGCAGTTGTTCTTGTTTTTTTTACATAACACGATGGTGTGTTTACAAAAATTGTAACTAGCAATTGAGTAAATAACACCGTTTACCAAATAAAATTCGTCCTAGGTGAGAAAGCACAACCAGATTCATACATTAGGCACACTTGATTTTTGAATGCTAGCTGTTCTTTTTTCATACATAAGGCGCACTGGATCATAAGGTGCAAAATGGTAGTTACATACAAGGGAGTTTAATCCATCACACATGCCTAATCCACTAGACACGAATAGACTAAACTAAAAGCTATGCATGTGTTTGATTAGGTGTGCGCCAATGTAGTCAGGATCCTTCTGGAACAATACATAAACAGTAGCTCTGTGTGCAGGAGTCTCGTGGAGTAATGCATACAGCTTTGTGCGCAAGAGCCTCGCAGAGTAATAGTTTCTATGCTTCAACATTAAGATATGCTAGCTGCTCACAGAACCACACGCATTGTTCACTGCAATTGTTCTTGGTTTAATACGTAACACAATTGTGTGTTACAAAAAAATCGTAACTAGCAATTGAATAAATAGCACAGTTTACCACATAAAATTGGTCCTAGGTGAGACAGCACAACCAGATTCAGACATTAGACACACCACATTATATGGCACACTTTCAATATTTGAGAAAATTAAAGGATTTTAAGTGCATCTTATGGTCCGAAAAAATATGGTAGCAACAACACAAATAATTTATCTTTCAAAGGAATGCAGCAAATTTATGGAAGTATGCTTCATATTTTCTTGCCTATCTAAGTATGCACCATTAACTTTGCATGCCAAAAAATCCCATTGATACTCAGTGTCTAAATCATAGGAAAATTTATTTGTGAAAAGAAATTGCCTAAACACACCTTACGAACTGGCAAGCAATCTGCTTAAGTAATGCAATTTTAGAGAGATCTACTAACTTCATGTTCAGAAACTTTATAGATCACAGAACAAGTAACAGTGCCATCACAAATTCAAGACAAGTTGCCTATAAATGATAAATAAACATTAATTTGTGAAGTAATTTACTACAAATAACCTCTATTAACTAGACCCTGGGTTCATAAAGTGGGAAAAGGGGTGCATGAAAGGTTCACAAGAGGGGCTGAATATGGCAGCAACATACTGTTGAAAAGCAGGATATTAGCAAATAAATTGTTCTGTTTGTTGTACTTAGTCTTGAGGTCAGGTGAGGGGCGAGTATGATTTCTTTGATAAACAGAAATCAAGCTAAAATCTATAAAGAATTAGGGTTGTCTTTTCAAACACAGCATAAAAGCCAAACTCCATTCCCTCACCCACATCCAATACATTTGGATTGCAAGAACTTCCACATAATTTTCATGTTTCCTTATAACCAACTTTGTTATATAAGAGTTGGTGGAGTAACCAACTATGACAATCTACAAATGTTAGAATTTGAAACCTATAACATTCAACTTTGCCCTAGCCTGCTAAAACAACACAATTTCAAATTTTTTTGAAATGCTGCAATTGACAAAGCTTGCTTGTGGATATTGAACAAAAAGCTAGATCTCACAGCACTTAGACTAGCCTAGCCATTATAAAGAGTTTCAAAATATGCAACCCTTGATACAGCTGAAAAAAATATTACATGGATTTACACCTGCAGCCACTATGGATGGATCAGCACATGTGAATACATTTGGTACACCTACTCCATGTCAAGATGTTTCAGTGAAAGTAGAATTCAATGAAAACTAGCAAAAATACAGGTATGTTCCTTCTAAATATCTTAACAATTTTCATTGAGTTCAATTTGTCTTAGCATAGTTTCAATACATGTCATGTTTTCCATATTTACCAATGACCTACAAACAGGGTATGCCTAGCTCGAGCAACAATAATAAATCAAGCTCTAGCTTCGTGGTGTTGTAACTTCTCCGGTGCCATTGCGTTTGATTGTGTGATTCACCATGAACAGAATGTGCACAAAGAACAACAATACATATGCGTGGAGCAAGCAATAATAAGAGAGATTGTGATGCATGATCTCTATCGTTGCTTGCTGCCATGGTGTGAAGCTTTGCGCATATGCCGCTCAGGCTTTCCGATTGCAACAGTGGCAAGCTTGTGAAATATCTGCCTGCTTGGCTCCACTTTAACCCTTTACGTCCTGAAATGGCCAAGATCGGGGCCGGCACTCTTTTGGCCATAACTCGCCAGCCGCTAGAGCTAGAGAGCTGTTCAAACCCTCTACGGAAGCAACAAGTCTTGTAGTCAAAATTGAAAAATAATTTTTTTGTTTTGGGTTTGAGCTTTTCTGGGGGGAACGTCACAAGTAGGGGTGTTTTTACGTTATCTTGGCCATCTTTGCCTGGCCCTGGGCGCTGTCCCAATGGGACATTTTTGGACTCAAAATTTAGTTGAAAACTAGGTCAAAATCCACGTCTATAGAGTCCTTGATGGACTTTCTAGCATATCGGGAGCGAAAATTATGGCTTATAAACTAAAAATTGACAAATTTTGCTCCCTCAAAAGCCACTCTGCTCAAGGGGCATTTCATCCCAGGCAATAACTCGCCGTCAGATTGAGCTAGAGGGCTGTTCAAACCCTCTAAAGACTCGTGACGGTATGTAGTTTGCAATAAAAAAAAACGCTTCAGTTTAGGATGTCTGTTTTTTTAATGATTAAATAATGATAGGATGTTTATGTTATTTTTTGCTGACGTCAGCATTTTTTCCCGACTTCCCTTTTAAGACCCGCAGGAGCCATTTAAATGACATAAATTCTTTTTTGAGTTTAGCTGTTTTTTGGTTACATTTCGGGACTTTGAAGGGTCCGAATGGGTTTTTAGCGTTCCTGGTTCCAAGATTACCGCCAAAAAACATTAAAATTAATTAGCAAAATCCCCCAAAAGTATTGAGAAAAACCCCTTACCAATTAGCTGTTTTTTGGCCTAACTTTTGAACCAGAAACGCTAGAAACTCAATCAAGGGCTCTGAAAACATGTATTCTGGTCTAGAATCCAAATATACTGTGAGCCAAAATATTGGCGTGTGGGATCGGATGATGATGTCATCAAATTAACCAAAAAACATACCCCCATCATGATCCCTATGGCCCAAAACTCCCCATCCAAATTTAAAAATTTTTTTTTATTCTAAACTACACGATGCCACGAGTCATTACAGGGTTTGAATAGCTCTCTAGCTCAATCTTCTGCTGAGTTATGGCCAGCCAAAGTTTGCCCTAAAAAGGCAAATTATGCCTTATGTGAAAATTTGGAATTAGACCAAAAACTGGGTTTTTGGCCCATAATTTTGGCTACAGATATGCTAACAAGTCAATCAAGGGCTCTATAGACGCAGATTTTGACCTAGTTTTCAATAAAACTGAGTCAAAAGAATGGGTCAATAGGTTGGGGCCCAGGGCCGGCCAAAGGCGGCCAAAATTTCAAAAACACCTCCACTTCGGGCGGTCCCATCAGCGAACCCCCCACCGAAAATGAAAAACTTTTTTTTCAATTTCAACCAGAAGACTAGCTGAATCTGTAGAGGGTTTGAACAGCTCTCTAGCTCTTGCGGCTGGCGAGTTATGGCCAAAAAATGCCAGCGTGGGACGTAAAGAGTTAATATTTCTGCAATTTAAAAAACATTCCATCAATTGACGTGCTTTGTCCTAGGTATGCAAAAACAGCTGTCCTTCAAGTGTGGTTCTTAACCTTGAAGGTACTGAACCCCGTAAGTTCGATCCATGCATTCACCGAACCCTTTGTAATTAGAAGAATAAATCATTTCTTTAAAACATAAGCATATATATATTCTATTAATGCACTAAATGAACCATGCCTCAGACCTACATCAAACCCCTGACACTGACTCACCAAACCTCTGGGTTTTGATAGAACTCAGGTTAAGAACCACCACTGACTTATGGTGAGATTTATGGGTGGTGTTTCATACGGTGATCACTGATCAGACAGCCAATGCAACATATGAAACTGTTTTTTGGTCATTGACTGAATTTTTTGCAATGACTGAAAAAAATTACATCAATTTGGTCAAAAAATGTCCAAAAACAAAAGATCACAGAATGTGTTCAAGCTATTTCAGACAAATGATCGAACTGTCTCAGTCAAAAAAAAACAGATAAGAAAAGACAATTGCAATAGTAAGACTGCGGCTGTACTGCAGCAACATAATCTTGCTGCCACAGCACAAAAAGGTCTTATTTGTACAAAATATAATTTTGTCATTTCTGGTTGTTTCACAATTTTTAAACTGTGCTTAAATATAATTCTTGGGTTCCATAGCTGATCCAACCTTGAAAAAAATGATTGCCATTTATAAGTCAGTTAATGCTTTGATTGATTGACTTTGTGCAAATTTCAGGATGCTCACAATTGTATTCCCAACATTGGTGATGGAACAAGTTTATTTGCTGTGTACGATGGCCACGGAGGTGCGGGTGATATTTTAATTTATTTATTTCCTCTGTGTACAATCATGTGCTTATGTTGGCTAAAAGTAGAGTGCTAAAATGGTTGCTTCTTATTTGCAGTTTCTACAGTTCACATGTTCCAAGCAATGTACCTTAGCTTGAGTATTCAAAAATATGAGTATTGCTTTTATTTCTGTCTTTGGAATCAAAGTGGGAATAAAAACATTAACTGTTGAGTAAAGTTTATTGATTGCTTATGAAATGATTATGTCTAACTAGTCAAAATTTTGTTTTAAGTATAATCCAATTTATTGTCTTCCAATAAGGAATAGGATATTCTAAAACCTGGGTTCTTAAACCAGGAGCTGTGAAAGATTTGCAAGGGGGATGCAAGCATGGCAGGTGGCAGCGACATATTGTTGAAAAGCAGCAAACTGGCAAATAAATTGTTTTTGTGTTTTATTTTGGGGTTAGGTGGAGTGCGAGTATCAATGACTAATGCCAAAGGGGATGCGGTTGAAAAAGCTTATGAACCTCTATTCTAAAGCTTTCTGTTGATGGCGTTAGCTTTATCACGTTATTAGCCTACCTCTGTTGTTATGTAGTGATGCATGTGATTCCTTAATGTGTTGTTGATATTGAAGTTTGTATCTTTGATTTCGTATGTGTTTAACTGCAAGCTGCTACCATTTATCCAATCAATTTACTACAAATAAATGTTTCATGATATTTTTGATTGCAGGAAGTGAGGTTGCGATATATTGTGCGCTGCATTTTGCTGATGTTTTGAAAGAAACAGATGAATACAAGTCAGGTCATTTGGAAAAAGCATTGTCAAATACTTTCATGGAGATAGACAGGAAGCTAAAGGAACCTGCTGCAATTAGAGTAAAACGTTTTATCCATTTTGTTGAATTTTTGCATGTTGCAGCTTTAGCTATTTTTTGCAAGGTTGATTGATCTAAATCAGCCATGTCCAACCCAAATGGCTTACTGAGGCAAAAATTATGTCACTATCTTAACCAGGGCCGCAAATTGAATGACATGTTAATGAGGGGCCGAAGGCCACACATTGAATGGCTTAATTTGATCTTAGCAAACTAAATTTAGCTTAAGCTGATGTACTGGAAGAGTTTGAATCTTAACTACAATGGTAACAGATGTGATCAAGTGGCACTGAGGACCACCTGCATCAAAATGTCAAATTCAAGGTTATCAAAATAAGGACAGGTTGGCAGTATGCAGGATACTTTTACCACAGCGAAAACCTAAACTGGGCCGCACAAAACCTTTGCCTGGGCCGCATGCGGCCTGAGGGCTGTGGGTTGGACATAGCTGATCTAAATTAAATTTTCCTGCCATTATTTTACTCAAAGAACCATCTGCATATTGGATTTGGTGATATTCTAATGCAGCGTTTTTCAACCTCTTTTATGCAGGACCCATTTTGCAACCCAATTTAACGTAACGAAAAAAATTTGCAGTCAGGCATATAAAATGCAGTTGTGTTTGCACAATAGAAAATCACAATGACTGAAAAATAACCTACGATGTCACTATGGTGAAGAAAGACTCATTTATTAAATTCATGCACATGGCAGCATCAGTGAAAGAAACCCATGCTGCATACATCACTCTGCAGCACAACTCATTGAAAACTAGAGTAACTCCCAAGTTAGCTAGCGCAATCAGATATCTAATTTACAAACACAGCACATTCTTACATCACTAAGTTATTTGTGTTTTGCCGAACACAAGAGTACTGTTATGTCACAATCACACTTTTAACAATTGTGATTGAAAAAGTAGGCTATCATTTCACCAGTTGATCCTACTATTTTGGCTATGACAAAAAGTGGTTCCATTTATGAAATGTAGAATATAAAAGTAATTATGAATATTTTTGTTAGAAGCTCTTGCGGCCCCTAGAAAAACGGCAAACAACCCCCACAGCGGTTACGATCCCCAGGTTGAAAACCGCTGTACTAATACATCAGAACAGTAAACACCTTTTGTGGATCAGATAATGATGAAAACGTATGTTGGAAAAATCAACAATAACATTTGAATGTGTTTGTGCAATGCTGATGTTTTAAGTATAAAGTGCTGGAAGTTTTCATAGGTTTGAGTTAGACTGCTCTGTTTGTTTTATTGGAATGTTTTCTTTTGCCTAGTAACATTTGGTGTTGACTTAGAAGTTCGTCTGTGCAAAATGCCCACCAGTGATAATGTAAAATGCATATAAAATGTTCAGGAATTGAAAGTCTTAAGCCAAAAAGAACCTGGTGACCCTCCTCCCACTGAAGATGATTTCAGGCAAATGGAAAAGGAAGATGAGGAAGGTAAGTGTACCCAAAGCTATGTATACAACTTTGTTTGCATCTGCTCGAAGGATTGGCAATTAGAGTTGTGCAATCTGTTTAGAATTTCTGTTTAATTATGGAAAGTTTCTCTTTACTTATTTTCCCAACGTTTGCCGCAGATGAAGATGAAACCCGACTTTTGTATGAAGAGGCAACAATGAACATTAATGATTTGCTTGCCAGATACGGAAGGGTTTGTACTTTTAAATGGTCGTATTTTTTTATTTTTACAGAGCATGGATGTGACATAGCTAGGGTAGTACAAGCATGTTACAAGTGTTTGTCTATGATATTACTGATTTCAAAAAGATTGATTTTCTGATTTCGTAGCAACGTTTGTTTTGTCGGTATTTTGACACTGGAATGTGATCGTACCTTTCATTTTCTTGGTGTGCCTATATTGTTTAAAAATCCTGCATCGTTCAGATGCAGGATGCTTGCAAAAGCCCATTTGCGCACGATGAATAGCCTTTTTCATGAGTTTGTATTTGCGCCATGAATGATATCTTCAGATAAAGGTAATTTATTGTGCTATGTAGGTATAGCAAATACGATCGTTTATTATCAGTAATCACTTCATAAACAAGTCTTATTGGATCGTTTTAAAAATTGTGAAACACGCCTACTTTTCTTTGCGGAATTATGCATTAGCAACATCAGCCTCAGACACCCATGGAAACTGTTTTGTGATTGGACTATAGAAAAGGCCATTCAGCAAGTAATGATGAACAAACTTGGCAATTTAGACAAGTCTGGACGATACGTAGTACTTATCTGATCCGTAATCAGGACCGCACATCAGGCAATTGTCCCGCTTTTACAAACTTTGATAACTTTTTTTTTACCTGGAAACCAATGCTTGGGATTTTGCGGGGTTAAATAGTATTTTTCAAGTTGTGTTCCTTCTCTCTAGAACTGTTGGTTGTTGCCATCATGCAACCCGAAATTCACTGCACTAAACCAATAGTACAATACAATTGAATCAGGCTGATGATAGTGCGCAATTTATTTACCGGTACATAAACCTTGTCAATGCGTAATAACTTAGAAACGGAAACATTGACAAAATACTGTTTAACCCAAATAGTAGCGTTGATCAAAGATAAATAAAATCGACATTGAAACAGACCTTGTCTAAAGGCTTCTAAAATAGTTGTTTGCTGCACAAACTAGATCATTCAAAACTACATAAAATTGTTAGAACTGCAAAAATAAAGTTTGGATCCCCTGCGCGTTGTAGACATAAACTCAGCTATTTTTGTAGGCCTATCATAAAATCTCGTGTGTAAATTTTCAAAGGGAACAACCTTACATCAAAGCAGTGAACATTAGAATGTGCCCACCCACAGAAATGTTACTGACTTTATCATTTTGACAAAACCGTAACTCTCACGCAGCCTGCATGTACTCTCGCATAACTTTTATGAGGCCAAATATGCAAAAGGCAGAGGTGACTGAAAGCGAAGAGTGTGCAAATAGCGCACTACAGACCATTGCAGTAATGAATTTGTAAAAATTTGCCCGAGCGTAATTTCATTAGCGTTTCGTTACAGGCAGAGATCACTGAAGAGTGCCTAAATACCTAAAAACCATTTCAGTCAGAACAGTGCCGTGGCAAAGTAGCCCCGTACCCCCCGGTCGGGGGG
>JGI24022J15233_10011565_pt1 | contig 10076 bp, 4 predicted proteins | sample Ectturendosymbi2_FD_15233 | JGI IMG/M metagenome (IMG submission 15233)
TATCAGGTACGTATCCCACACAAAATGATGTTTTAGTATTGATCGAATACCGAATGTTGTTATTAATAGATGTTTTTGAAACCAAATGAATATGTAATATGCGATTGCAACGATTTTAACACTAAAGTTTTGCAGAAGGTCATTAATTTTTTTATTTACTCAAAATCACAGAAAGCTTCTGCAGAGAGGCTTGCTTCCACTTTGACACAATCGCATATTACATATTCATTTTTCTGCAGAAAAATGAATATGTAATAGAAAGGCTTCTGCAGAAAGGCTTGCTTCCACTCTGACACAGCACTGCATAATGCATTCATGCTTCCAAATTTATCTTTTGCGTTTGACTGAGATCTAATTATTCAAGCTTTTCAGAAATTTTTTCATGCGTTGTGTGCAAATATGCTTGATGTTGCGGAAATATTTTCTTTTTGTCGTGGTCCACGCAGAACAATTTTCGAAATTTTGTCTTATTTTCTTTGGCTCGTCTTAAGTCACCTTATATGACAGTGGCTTTGGCCAGTTAGATACTGTACAATTTGCTAAAATAGAACATTCATTTTTTCTTCTGCAAATATTGCTGTAGGCCAAGTCAAGTGTTGACCTCAATATGAATAATTACGGAATCAATTGACCTTCCATAATCAATATTGTCCAAACAAGAAATCATTTTATCACTGCACTGTCCAAGGACTATGTCAAGCATCGTCACCTCTGCATGTAAATCCATCTTCATCAAGTTCGTATCCGTCATTGCAAGAACATTCGAACGATCCAATGTTGTTTGTGCAGGTCTGTGTACATTTAGCTGCTCCCGTAGTGCATTCGTCGATGTCTGGAAATAACAATTGCCGAACTCAAAACAACTGCTGCATTGCAGTGACTTGTCACTAATGGGATAGAATAGATCAATAAATTTGCTAGATGATAACAGTTTACCAAGGTAAATGATTCACATCATAATACTTTAATATTGCACTGTTTTAGCTTTGTGTCAAACGTAGTCACCTCTACATGTAAATCCATCTTCATCAAGTTCGTATCCGACGTTGCAAGAACATTCGAATGAGCCAACGTTGTTTGTGCAGGTCTGTGTGCATTGAGCTGTTCCCGACGAGCATTCGTCAACGTCTAGAAAATGAGATCAACGCGATTAAACCAACTGCTATATTTTGGCGGTTGAAGCTACTTGGATACACAAGTCAGTAAAGTAGGTACAGTATGTCACATGACAACAGTTCAAAGTGGTTGAATGTTGCGTTTTGTGAAGATTTTTATGCCACATTGACAAAACTCCTTGGCAAAAATCACCACCTCCACATGTAAATCCATCTTCATCAAGTTTATATCCTTCATTGCAAGAACATTCGTACGAGTCAGATGTTTTTGTGCAGATCTGTGTACATTGAGCTGTTCCCGACTTGCATTCGTCGACGTCTGAAAAAAATAAATCGCAAAACTCGAATGAACTGCTTGACCTTTGATGTTTTTTAGGATAGAATAGAATCCGGATCACTTTCTGACAAAACTTGTCATGCGCCGGTGCATGTGCGCACCCCATAATTTAGTCGATACGTCATGATAGGACAGCATCGTTGCCATGGTACTTTTACAACTCTATTTGTAAGTTGCAACTAAACACTCAAACAAACCACGCATGTCTAATCGAGTTTCCTTAGTAATTTTTGGCAATGTTCTTTTGTTTCAATCACGCATTTACAGATGCCTCCCGATTTGTATCAAGGAAATAGTTTGCGTTTGATTGTGGTATCCGATACAGGTGGNAGCAAATAACAGCTCATGGCCTTTCGACAACTGCTTTCATTAAGANTCAACTTTGGATAACTCGTGGGCTGCATGTTAGCAGCACTGAAGCTAGAGTAATATAATAATACTGTTGATACATGTTCCAGATAGTGATACTTCGCTATTACAAAATTGCCGATACTCGTCAAGATCGGTATGTAGTACCAAGCACACACTTTTTATGCCAATGTCTCCCAACGTGTGGGTCTCGAACACAAGTGGATTTGCCTGAAAATTCCCTGGGTCATCCGTTTTTGTAAGAAAAGTATCCAGTAATTGATATTTTTCCAAGAGAGTGAACGCTGAATAAAGCAGGGATCGGCAACCATCGGTCCGCGGCTCGCTACCGGTTCGTGAGGAGTTTTTTACCACGGGTCGTGCAGAATTGTGGTGACAGCAATCAAGACAAAATCACGACGTAGGCTGAACATAAGGAACACACTGCGGTGTGATTGACTACTATAATCCCATGGTGGGAACATCTTACTGCGGCAAAACAAGCCCAGACCTTTCACTGAATCAGTGTCATGATGACTTATGAGTTGCAATAAATTTGCAGGCGCCAAGTGATGGTTATTTTTATTGAGAGCCACTCCGCAAAACAATGCCAGGGTTAAACTAGTCCGTAGTGCAAAAAAAGTTGCCGACCCCTCATCTGGGAAGTGTCTTTAAATGGCAATCGTTGAAAAAGGAGCCACAAAAGTAGATAAATGCTCATCAAGGTTTGTGGTAACGAAGGCACCAAGTAATTGAGCTTGGCGAAATGAAGAAATAAATCTTTTTTAACATCGCAAATTGACGAAAAGGGAAGCCGGAACTATTTCGTTGGGTGGAGGATCATATTCTATATGATACTTGTGCGTTTAGTTTATTATGCCCTTTATCTTCATAGATCTCCAGAATGTCAAGATTGGGTTGTTCTACAAACGTTACCAGCGCAAGAGTCGCAAACATGTGATTTATTTACAATGCCATGAAGCACGTTTGTTCCAATTGTCTCGGCGCGATGCCCAGCAGTTGGAAAATTTTTTTCATCCTTTTCAAAAACTCTTTGTCTTTCACACCTGATATAGGAATTTCCTTAAAATCACCTCAAAATCAACCTGCTATTAAACATCCAAATGCAGCCAGCTTCAAATAACTATAGGAATTCTTGCTGACATCAGTCTTTGATAAGTAACTCACGTCACGAAGGTAGAAAAAATAGTTGCTAATGCCAGCAATGTTATAGAAATTTCATGGTGATATTACCGTCAATGTATTTGTCAATGGTTAAAGCCATTCGCAGTGCCAGACCCTATTTGGAGAATGACAAAGCTAGGTAGATAGCTACAGATTGCGATCCCTGTTTTGATTTTTGAAAAAATGTGGATCTTTTTGTTATTTTGTATCTGAAAACAGTGGCTGTGATAACGTTTGCGATTTTTTTGTCAGGACGGGACACCGAAGCTATGAAAATTACTTGGCGCTTGATATTGGGGTCGTCGCAAGAAAGGTAGAGAGGTACTGGACTAACGCTGCAGTATTAGCCAATGTAAGTAAACTAATTAAAAAAGCTTTGCCGTATCAAGACAGTTTTGAAATGAGTGAGTAAATCACTACAAAAAACTACGCAATATATACAGTTATAATTATTAAAATCAGTGAAATTTATAAATATGATTTGACAAAGCACATGTTTAAAGTAATCCACAAAATGCTTCCATCGAATAATACACAATATTATGTATATTTATCAATGTATGCAACAGGCACCAGCTAAAAACAAACAAACTCTCGCAAACCCATCTCTGCAAAACTTGCAAAAAAACAAGGCAACTTATTCTAAAGAGAACTCAATAAATGGGATGGCACAAAGAACGGCGTGCAAAATCTCTATCGATTTTGCTAATTCCTCTTTGATATATTCACGTCTGTACGAATAAAGCCGATTTTCGTATCTAAAAAATAACACTCACATGAAGAAAGCTTTGCACAATGTTTTGTTTTTGAATATGTAAACGCGGAAAGTCACCGTTCAAGCAAAAAAGAGATTGATTAGCAAAGACGTAAGGTTACACTAAGAATCGTGAGAAGTCGGAAGCAACTAATCCTTTCTGTAGTATGAATAAGTATCGTAATTTCAAAGTTTTCATATTCACTTGCGAAATATCGCATGCTTGCAGGAACACTTAAGGTCGTTGCAATAGTTGCCGTTTTTAGCTTCATAATTTTTAAGTTTATGAAATCTGTTTGCAGTCCGCAACAACGTCTGCCGTGACAAACACCATGTAAATGGATCAAGAATCACAGACTTACTGCAATCATATTTCAGTTCGATGTACTTGACGGTACCAACACAAGGATCTCCAAACACCGAGTTGCTTGCATGCAGTTCGCAACGGTTTTTTCCCTGGCAAAGTTCTTTGAGCTTACTCAAAGAGCCACCGGCGGCACAGTTGGTTACCTTGTGGTATCCGCATCTAACAAAGCAACCAGAACGCTAGTCATGGTAAATACAGTTGCGTCAGGAACAAAGACACTATAAAATGTCTTCAACAGTTTTTTCTGGTCGGTCCTGGCAAGGGCAGCTGTCTTTGCAGCGGAAGCACGCACAAACAAGCCTAGCTGGCAACATTGCCGTACGAGAATAAGGGCAGAGAGAGCGGTCCCCCTCACAAGTTGCAGAGATTTAGGAAAACATTTGGGCAGGAAGTTCAGTTCTTTATATATACCAGTTTAATGTTTGCCGTGAAGTTTAATATACTTAGGCCAACAACCGATTATTCGAATCCTTCCATGCCAACGCAAGCAATTACATAATCCGTTGTTTCAGAATATGTAAATATGAGATCCGGAATCTGCTTTCTAGACGATATCCTGCACAGTGTTACCAGATATGCTATTTTCTTCCGAATTTGGCTGTGTCATGATTTTTCGGTGGGCAAAAAGCTATTTTGGCAGAAAGCGAATATTTTGAGCAAAATTTGAAAAAAAATTGCTAGAAAATTTTAGCATATGATTAGTTTAAAATGTAGATTAAACTTTGGTTTCAAACTGGTAAAAAAATCATGCAAAAATCATCAACAACATATGGGGTATATCACATCATGGTAAGAAACGTTTATTGCCGTAACTAATGACACCTCTAAAGTAATACCGCACCGACATAGCAATTCAATAACCTATAGCCAGCACTGTGGTCTTGTGTTTATGAGAAAAGGTGATGTGTCTCTGTTCCGCTCTATTCAAAGCCATGTCACATGCGGCATGTGACATTCTGGCAAGCTACACTGAGAAATGTCACCAGACTGCCATACGTTAACCAGTGTGGTAGATGAAACTGCGTATGTTGACAAGATTTTTGTAACCTGTGACATAAGGTATATTCCTTGCTTTAAAGTTATTGTGTCATGAAAGCAACGTGTAAGAAATTTACTGTGTTTATTTGCTGTTTTCACTTCAGGATTTTTGCTTGAATATGTGTGGGGAGGTGGTGATGGAATTTCAAAGATGTAGCTCTGATAGCTAACACTGTTTGTATGATGTCGTTTATGCAAACAATTATAGTAACTTTGATACAACAATATTCATTATTGATAGGACATATACAATTTCAAAATTTTGGCAAATTTGTGTCTCGATACCATTACTTGGGCAAAAACTGACTTTGATCCCAAATGGTTTGGGCCCCATACGGCAGCTGCGGCTGGCAAGACCAGAGCAGATACAAATCAAGTAGCGCATGAGGTGCATACGGCTAGTGTAAATGCAAATGAACGCAAGATATTTTCGAAATTAACTCAGGGTACACACCAGTTTTTACTACTGGCGCACGCTGAGTTTATTCCCAAAATGCCTTACAAGCGAATCTTGTCTTTGAAGCGAATGCTGGCGTCAGTGGTTTTTCTTAGCAGATTTTTGTAAGAATGCATTCAGCAATTTTTTAACAGAAAGCCCGACGCCACAAAACAAAGTGTGATTGGCTGAGATCTCTACTTCACCTAAATACTACTACGGCCCATCCCGTCGTTGACGATGATGAGCTCGGCACTTCTCCATTTTTTCTGAGTATTTTTTGGCTCACAATGAACATCCGTATCTCAGAGACTACCACCGCATTTGTGGTCAGTATTCGACAACTACGGCAAAAACTCATCGGTTTTATAAAACCGCAGTATTTTGGTGGACGTGAAAATTTGTTCGTTTCATAAACAAGAGAAGCTTCAGATTTGGTCTTCCTCCGAAATACAGGCAGCAAGCTTCACTCAACCTGCAGCACAGCTTCGTTATCCGTTAAGTCACACGCGTCACTAGGGGGCGCATATCCCGCTGAGTCACGTAAATACGAATGTTTCGCGCCATTGCACATTCGTCACGGTTTTACTCGATTTTTGTTTATTTTTTTAGTCCTATTCTCCCTACTGACTCGAGAAGCTTGCATCAAGCTCACTCTGTTTGCATTTATGAATGACGATACCAGTATTTGCCAAAACTTCTGTGATATTTTTGACAACAGGAATCAGTGACCAAATTGCACAAAATCACCACAGACAGCCAATTCGATCTATACAATCAACAATCTTTTCGATCTCGCAACTAACAATAATATTTGATGAGCTTTTCTGAGTGCTGTTGAAAAGATGTAAAGAACAATGGCTAGGGTGTGCAAATGATCCAAGTTTACTTTTGTGGCTGTGCAATCGATAAAGATGCTGTAGAAAAGCTATAACATTTACAGCATCTTATGAGTCAAAGGATAAAAAGCCGAAAAAACGTTACATTTTATGAGAAGTAGTTTCATCGCAATGTACGGTTCGGAAGGTAAACTTCCAAATCGACTGCCTGTGGATTCATCGTGGTGTCTTCTTGTACGTAAGTGGTGACATTGTAGAGATTATTTTTCCTAGAAAGTCACAACTAGAGAAAAAAGAGAAAGAAAAAACCCAAAGACTTTAACGAAACCATAACTGTTTTTACTAAATGAACTTTAAATCTCCAGCAGATTCAGAGATACATGCATTCAACAAGCAGCAGTTGGCAATGTGAAGCACCACAGACCTTGGTTTTGGATGGTGATTGCAAACACGTGGTCATACTAGAAACGCTTTTGATTCTTGTGTAGGGTTGGGCTATGAATGGGTTTTGTTGGTATATTTTGCACAAGTTCAGCCCGTCGTTTTAAAGAGCATAATGGGCTATGTGTGAGGAGTGTTGTACCCTAGTTTCCTCTGTTTTGTTTTTTCCGAACAACATTCAATGCTGATTCTGGGCATTGCTAATTTTGAAAATTATGCACCGAAACGGAGGAGTTAACCGCCAATTTGCGGTTTAAAATAATTAATAAATGATATTTAATCGGCTTAAGTTTTGCAGAGATAGCTTTGATTAGATTGACAGTTTTGTAAAACATTTCACGAAACCTATTAGGTTTCACAAATTTAAAAAAATACTATATTTGTGTCTTAGTGCATCTGTGAAGGTGCTGAAGAACGTGATTCAATGCAGATTTTTTTGAAAATGAGCTTGTTCCCTAATTTAGTGGTATACTTTTAATGGGTACACTCTATAGCAGCCTCTGAGCTTATCTCAACTTTATCGCTAATCGAGTTTGTCACGTGACAGTTAGTGAGCACGGCGGGCCGAACTGTTTTTACTTACATGGAAGAGTGTTTTCGTCCGTAGTAAGCTTCGACAACATTGATGTAAGACCCACTCGGGCAACTTGCTGTTACTTTCTCAGCATGTTCACATGCAACTACCCGTCTTGGCAACAATCCTGCAGATTCTGCAGAAAGAGTAAATTATTGCATTGGATGTTCGAATGTAAACGTAACCACCAAGGTTTGAATGTTAGAAATTAAACCTTGGCTTTGTTTTTGTTCTGCAAAACGTCACTCATTTTTCATTTTACTGATATTGGGTATTATACTTTATTCATTAGGTACCAGCACAAGTTTTTATCTTCACGTGCTTTATGTTGTATTTGGTGGTTTACAATCAGGTAGCGTTTGTCAAGACTGGCCCACCGCAACTTATTCAGACACCATTCCTTTTGTTGCACGCAGTCATTTACTTTTACAATTTTAGCCTGGATCCCGAATGTTTCCGACTTTATTCTTGTACGTTTACAAATTTTTTAATCGTGTTATTGAATAAAATATTCTCTTCATAAGACAAGAAAATGAACAAAAAGATATTTCATCAGGTTGTAGAGTTATTTTGCGAAAATATTGCGCATGTGTAATACAAGCATTTGGCATAGTTAACGCTAATTTGAATCAGTTTTCAATCCCAACCAACGCATTTTGTGTTTCGTTGGTACGACATCAAATTTATGCTAGATACTAAAACTTAGACTCACCGTAAGGAATGCAAAAATAATCTACCGACGTGTACTTTCTCACTCCAAAACATGGATCGCCATATACATCGTTGCTAGCTTGCAGGTTGCATGAGTTTCTCCCGTTGCATTGCAGTTTAATTTGATTCGACGAGACTCCGGCTTGGCACGAGTCACGTTTGTCAAAACCGCAACTGGAAAAACACGAAGTCATTGTTGAGAAACCCCTGGCCCGACAAATCTCCACGCTTGTTTCACGTGGTTCGGAAACAGCATCTACAAGTGGGTGGTTGGCTTGACCTCAACAACAAATTTCAACTTCTTTGCTGTTGTTTATCTCCTGGCTTCCAAGGCTGGCAGCGATGAGATCCAGCAAAACATTTTCACGCTTATCCTCCTACACACCCATAGTTTGCTATTCTGTCCCATCCAGTGGCAACTTGTGACACATCTCATGGGATTCCTACGAAGCTAGCCACACGAAGCGCACTATATGACAACAATATTAATAATAATGAGACTTATTGAGCGCCTCATCTGATAAAACCGCCCCAAGGCGCTTTGCACACGCAGCGCAAAGACGTCAATATAAACCAGCAAACAGCGCGTATAGGAAAGCAGGGGGAGCCTGGATATTTTGCACCCCCGACACTAACTGAATTAGTTCCGACCTTGTGCAGTTTGTTTGGTCTACGACAGTCAGCTGCACTTTCTTTGTTGAAGTAAATCAACAGCTGAACAAACTTTGTTATTATTTTATGTTTAAATGCACTTTCTTGTTGATTTTCGTCGTTATTTACAAGATTTCAGCATCAAGGTGACAAACACGTGTGACACAGCCGAGTCTAATCGCAAATATGTTGCTTGATAATCGATTTCGCGTCAGTGACGCATCTTTAGTCCAGCAACGGAAAGTTGACAAAATCTTATTCAATCGTTGAAAGGTGAGAGCTTTGAAAGCTTTTTTTCACTTTAAATGTAAACAGGTAACATAGAAAAAAGCTGCACAATGTCACTTTATCCAATCGCAAAATTAATGCCACAAATTTGCAAAGTGCGGTACACTAAACATTAAGCAAAAGGACAAATCAAAATTATAATCCTGATTGATATTTGAGACTTGAGCAACCTGCGCACTGCAAAATTTATTTCGGTCAATTTTTCTCCTCGTCTAAAACTTGCACTTTCAATCGCTCTGCATTGGCGACGAAAAGCGCTCTCGGTTCCCAAGCGCGTGAATCGCCGCATCGACTGAGAATCCATTTTCCAAACAAACGATTGCACGACTCGTTCTCAGCCTGCTTAAATTAAATTTTGTTGCTCGCATTGCAGCACTGCACTTGCCCGCACCATTCGTGACACTTTTCCATCTCCAGCAGCTATTACTTTTGTTTGTAATGGACACGAAAACTGCTTACATTGTATGTGAGGAAAGTTAAACCAATTTCTTCTGGCGGCTTGAACTTGCCTGCAAGGCATTTTGTTTCCATTCATCAGATTAACGCATTGCGCATATAAAACCTTATACTTGGAACAACAGACTTTTACTTGTTTCTATTAACCAACTATTTCCTTTACACTACAAACAGCTTCGCCCTAGGGAGGTTTGTAATCAAATCGATTCCAAATCTTTCTCAGCCTCTCACTCCGTACATTTTATAAATCGATCTAGTTGGAACTTATCACAGCTGTATGCATCGGTGCTAATTATCATAATAAGTCATCTGCGCATGTGCTCTTTACTAGTATCGCATATTTATGTTTGTGTTCTTTCAAATTAAGGGCGTTACCACCATCTAAACCAGTGGTTCTTAACCTTTCTACGCACTCGTACCCCCTGAGCTTTCATCAAATTCTCTCGTACCCCTTGTCTGAAGGCAAGTAGTAACTGTTACCAACGTAGTTCACATGGTGTCACAAATTCTTCAGCAGCTGTATAAGGCTCTCTTCT
>JGI24022J15233_10011570_pt1 | contig 10073 bp, 4 predicted proteins | sample Ectturendosymbi2_FD_15233 | JGI IMG/M metagenome (IMG submission 15233)
TGTACAGCTATACACTTTTTGTGCTCTTGTGTCTGTGATATGGACCATGAGTCCGCAATAAAATATCATTATTATTATTATTATATCGTAGGCCTAGTTGCTTTTTTCAGTGAATGTTACTGCACACCAGCACCATAACATTGTACGTAAGCTTGGCACCTGGACTGTAAGATCTACATTTAACATTAGCATGCAAAAAAATTGTAAATTGTAGTAGGCATGTGGGGTTTGAAGTATAAGCGTTATCTAGCAGTTTGTGAATTTTTTAACACCTTTGGTGTGGTGTGAATTCCACTCGATTATTCAGCAGGTGCTAGTGGTTTTTATATTTTTTTTACCTGATAGTAGCTATACTTAAAATTGAATATATAACGCAAAATGTACTTGTCTGATTAACATCAAATTTTCAAACAAGATTGTTTGTGCAAAAATAACATTTGTGTAAAATTGGGTTGAAAAACACCAAAAGTCTGGAGTTATCTAGTGTTGAATGTGCTGAGAATGCTAGCCTATACAGAAGAAGTGTTAGCCATATGCTAAAACTATTGTTTGTATGGTTTTAAGAATTTGGTCACTTAGTAAAATAAAAAATATGACTTAAACACTAGTATTTAGTAATTGAAAATAATGAGTTTGTTAGTTGGTAAATGTGTACAGAAAGAAGTTGCAGTGAAATAAAGATAGGCTGCAAGGTTACAAGGTAACGTAGTAGAATTTGTTAGCAAAATTTTTAATAGGAAATCAATTTCATGTAACACAATGCATCCTCAGTCTTGAGATCTGCAAGGAATATTTATAGGGAAAATGCTGCAGGGTTAAAGCAAGAACAAAGAAAGTCAGCAAATTCAAGTGACGTCAATTAATAAATCAAAATGCAAGCTGTGGCAAATCAAAACTGGAAAATAAACTGTTCTCCTTTGGTGTGATCTTAACAAAATTACAGTAAAAATTATTGTTTTTTGTGTAGTTATGTTTAGTGAGAACTACTTAAAAAGCGTCTATCCAAGTGTAAGATTCACGTTTAACTGAAAGTTAGCTTTATATCCAAAGACTAAATGCCCAGATAATAACCATTTTGTTCTTTAGGAAAAAGCATTCAGACAAATCTGAAGGTTAAATAACTATTGAAAAATGCTTTTCACCAACTTAGAAAGTGAACTATAGCACAACCTCACAACTATTGATATTGCAATGGTTTTCATAATGATTTAATTTTGTTTTTCTGGTCAAGGCCCTGGTTACTTTATGCTAGCATTTAAGTTANTTGTTTGTCTTAATCACCCATAGTGAAAAATGTGAAACCTGAATTCCATTTTTTGCAATATGGATAGATTTGCTTCTCGGTTTAAAAGTTTTCATGGAACAAAAGAAGAAAAAAGACCTATTCTAGATGATTCAACCATTGAACAGGTGATATTTGTAGTAATTTAACTTTAATACGATAGCCCCTGAAGTTTTACATTTAAAGATGTTTCGAACTTGAACCACTGTACTAGTATCTGAAAACATTGTGCAAATTGTTAGGATTGAATAATTCACAGGTAATATTTTAAGTTTTGTGTTTAGTTATGAGAAATCATACAAACATTATCATTGCCTAAAACAGGTTTGCAAAAACTGAAAAAAGATAACTCCTTAAGTCTTGACTATTTTGGCTGGCACATAACTGGCCATGACTTGGTCAGCCAATAGAAAATAGAGAGCTGTTCAAACCCTCTAAAGACACAGGAAGTCTTGTAGTTTTGATCCAAAAATTTTTGTTTGATTTTGGGTTTGAACTTTTGTAGGGGCGACAAAAAAAGCAGGACAGGTCAATGTTTTTGGGATGATGTCATTAGAGCTTGAGGAGAAATTCAAGGGGCAATTTCTTTTTTTTCTTTCAAGAAAAACTAGGCACAAACCTGCATCTTCAGAGCCCTTGATTGGCCTTGTAGCTTTTGTGGTTAGCCATGTTATGTCCCCAAAAAGCACAAATTAATTAGCTAATCCCATTAGGATTTATTAAGGCAGTTGTGGGTTACTAATTTGTCTCGGGGGCGACTTTGAGAAGGTCACGTTCAGCTGAGGGCCACACCTTCCAATGGAAATGGAAGCAAGTCGATAGTAATAGTAGCAAGTCTTGTTTCAGGTTAGCCTCAGCACTAGATTTACTGTGATAAATTNGAAGAAATATTAGATTTGAAGATTTTTCCTGAATGCTTCCATAGACCACTGAAAACGATGTGGCNGGGCACATTTGGCCTGTANGCTGCTAATTCCCCATCCTGTATTAGGGGATTTATTGATTCATATTTTGATGCTCTATTAGGTTTGCACATGCAANAAACATTTAGGAAGAATGTTTGAATGTTGCTTTTTAACACTTTTGCGTCCAGGTTAATTCAAGTGGTTCGTGTGAAAACAGCTGGATCGCACGTGGCTTTACGGGGGAATTTATCCGGTCTATTAAATGCTGCAGACCCAGTCAATAGCTCAAAAGACTCGGCAAGTCTTGTAGTTTGCACTCGAAAAAAGTGTTTTGGTTGGGGGTAATGTGGATTTTTTGTGAGTGACGTTGTAAGTGGAGGACTTTTAGGCCACCTTGGCCCACTTCACCTGGCCCTGAGCCCAAACTGTTAGATGGTAGTATTTCGCTGAAGTTTTTGTTGGAAACTAAGCTAAAATCAAAGTCATTTGATATTTTGGATGACCTGTTAGGGTTTTGGGTTCAAAAGTTATGATCTGAAGTGATAAAAATATTTGACCAATTAGTTCATTAGATAAATAATTAATTTGTTTATTTCAGATCATAACTTTTTATCCAGAAATGCTAGAAAGTTGATCAAAGGCTCAAAAGCCTCAGACTCGAACCTAGTTTCCAATGAAAACTTCAGCGAAACACTTTGGCCCAGCAGTTGGGCCCTAGGTCAGGTAACATGAGCCAAAATGACCCCAAAACTACTTCACTTATGACCAGTCGCGCATCTAGCCTGGAAAAAAGGGGTCTGTCGCAGAAGGGCAGCTTTTGTTATCACTTTTCAGTATAAAACTATACTTTCTCTTAAGACTAGACATCGACCNATCAATTTTGCGATGCTGCCAAAGTATTATATCAGCTAAATTCTGCCGATATACTGTATATCGGCAATATTTGTTTGTAAAAGCTGCTACACTAGTTTTCTGCATGGAGTGTTTGGAAACCCAAGTTGCTACTTCATCTATGATTAATTAACNCAAATTCTCTGTGNTGTTCCTTATGANGCACAGCCTTCCGACTGCATCAGTTAGTGCGCAATATTGAGACCACTCTGCAATCGTCCCAATAAACCGGTCTATGACGTAACATTCGCTCCCAGGTTTTGCGCGGTAAGCAGATGGCTGCCTATGAATAAACCATGGTGTTTGACTATCTTAGTGACCCAGGTTTGTGCAGATTTCCATGTTATATGCTTCTTCACCGCACTGAAGTATTGTCTTTCAACTGTGGTTTGAGTGTTGCAAAATATCGGCATCAGTTATCGGCAATGAAAAATAACAACATCGGTATCGGCCCAAAAATGCCATATCGATCAAGTTCTACCTAAAATCCAATCAATCAAACTTGATTAGTAAAGCTAGTAGCCTAGCGCAATAACTATTTAAAATAGATAGTGGTATTGACCTCATTGTCGAAACACACAAGGAAAGATTTCCAAATTATTATTACCTTGGCCACAGCGCAGTTATCACGTGAAAATCAATATTTGTTCTTAGGAACATGGTGCTGAAAAGATACTTAACATTCAGCGAATGTTAGCCATACAGCAATGAGAGCTGTTCATCCATTTCCATACATACATACACTTATGAATTCGAAGCTGACAATCAGCTGCACGACTGCATCTGTGGAGCGCTGTCTATCACATATGGCGCTGTTATAAATATTCTTGCGAAATCACTGCGGAGAAGAACGATTGAGTTGCAATTGCTCTGATGATGTTACATCGTAATGTAAAAGTGACTTACTTGAAATCAATATAGGACAATTTGCAGTAGATCAAAATAGGACAAAATCAATATAGTACATTTTGCAACAGCAAATCAAACTCGAAATCAATGTATGACATTTTGCAACAGCAGATAAAACTTAGGCTGAAATTTCAAAACAAAACAGTTGCGATTGGACACTGTGTCCTCTCGCCATGAAGCGAAATATTACAAAACAGCTCTGCGTGTACATGGCAGTGTACGAGCTTTTGACAGCTTTGCTTGCATTGGAGTTGGCACTGTCAGAGGAGGAAATTCCAAAACATGTGCATTCGACACAATATCAATTTAAAGTGTTCACAAACGTGAATTGTTTCATGTCATTGTGCAGGTGCCGTTTAGACAAGGCAGGGACATTGTTGTTTTGTAATAGTACTATGCAACGTTAGAAGGGAAATGTAGGCTGTTGCCTGTTCCAAACCACCTGCATTAGAGACCTGCAGTGACAGCGTTTGATATTGTATTATCGACTTTAATGCTGAGTAGCCTACCTGCGGTACAAAGGGGCCTGTCATGACAGCCAAACAGACCCCCTGGATGTGCCCCTGCTTATGACGTCACAAAAAATTCGCAACCCCCAAGCAAAAAACTTTTTTCGAGCGCAGACTAGATGACTGGCCGATCCGTTTGAGCCCTGAACAGCTCTCTAGCGCAATCAGCGGAGGAGCTATGGTGTTGGTAAGGCAACTGACAACTGCTGGTTTTAGGCCGATTTCAAAGTACGAATATATCATATCCCGCTCTCAAAGTGTTGAGAGTTTTGAAACATGTTGTCTATCGTTCAGTTTTTCTTACCGTTTATAGCCTGGACTTTTGATGTCATGTCTGACTCAGTTGTTTCAAAATGCTTTTTGTGGACCAGGCTTCAATTTCTTTTTTGAAAGATATCTTTCAAAATTTTTTTTTTTTTTTTTTCAGTGCAACTTCGTTCATACTCGGTTCTGTCACATATCTTGACAGATAGTATAAATTCTTAAAAATTTTTAGTATGCAGCTCAAATGCTTTAGAGACAAAAACAGGCTGCATTATTAACTTTCCCTTATATATACCACCCTCTCTTGGCTTTGGTATGGTAATACTACACATAATATTGCTGTAGTTTTTAAGCATTCTTGCTAGGTTTTGCAACTTACAATAAATTTTCTAACAACTCTGTAAATGGGGTAGGTACTAAGGCCACTTGACCAATGAAGACTAAGATTGGTTTAATAATTAAATGCTTGAGGTCACTGGAATAGACAGCACTGCTAAGATTGTTAAGATAGCTGAAGTTACTCTGAAATTTAGAATTGTTGAGGAATATCTAGATTTGCACTTGCAGTAATGGCCAAGTTCGTGTTGTTTCCAAAGTGCTCCATAAAATCATGGAGGCATCTACTAAGATTGCCAACAACCAACACTGATAAGATCACAAGATGTCTAGGTCACCTGTTTTGAGGAAAACTAGCAGCAAGCAGCTTATCACATTTTTATAGCATTGGACAATGGTTTACAAGGCATTAATAGTTTTTTATGTTTTCTTGGTATCGTGACCTCTCAAAACGTTATATGTATTTCTTTGGTAAACAGACCACTTCAAAACTAGGAAGTGTTTAGGTTCTGATAATCCCTGTCTTTTGTCTCATTTGATTTTGTGTTCTTTTTTTAATCAGTCAGCCACAGCAGTTGAAATTGTGTGCTGTTGTAATATATTGCCTTGTATCCTAATTTTTTAAAGTGGGCATACTTTGAAACCACGTCATTAGACCTATCAACAAAAATTTTCCTCATTCACAAATTTCTAGCTAAAACCCAATTTTTATTCTTTTCAAGTATTTTGGCTGTATTCTGAGCCTGTAATTTTATTCCTAAAATTGATAATTAATAGACCATTTTATCAAGACAGCAATTTTATTGATTTTATTTAGTCTTCGCCGATGTGCATTAAAGTGACTTGGCAAAGAATAAGAGTCAGATATTTTAAAATTTTTTTGTGTTTTTTCTGTACCTGCTTGTTGTTTTTGAGCCTTATATGTGATTTATCGTTAATATTTGTCTTTGATTTACAAGTGATCTTTAGGTTTCTTGTTGTCTTTGATTTACATGTGGTTACGCTGTATTCATGGTGCTCAGCTTCCCAATGTGATGCGTTGTGTGAGTTTCCACTATTTGCCAACACTTTTACAATGAGTTAACGGTGTTTGCTTTTTTGTTTAGGGAATTTCAGAAACTCCATTATCATCATCATATGACACAAGTGGAAAACAACCTGAGGTTAATTCTGGTCGAAAAAATGAAGGACATACTGTGGTCAATTGTTTCAAAGATGGAAAAACAAAGATTGGTAACTTTATGGTTTTATTTTTTTAATGTACTGTGCAGGAAGATGATTCAATGAATTTAATTTGTTTTATCAAGATTGATTTCATTTATTGCAAAATAAGCTGTTCTCGTTTTTGATGTTTNTGAATATGTTTGCAAGAAGAAATAAGGTGAGCACTCAACTAGTCTCTTTGCTTTGTTCTGGAAACTTCATCACCTTCTTGCATAAAAATACTNATAAATTTTTAGGATAATCCTTGACTTGATGTTTGAAGTATAGTAACTCGGAATTAGGTTCATACTCTTCATTGCTGAATTATATACTGGATAGTTAGCGTTGCATGTCAGGAGTTACTTTTGCTGATTTGTTGTTAAAGTTCCTTAAACAAAAGTTTTAACATTCATTGTTATGCTGAGAGCAAAAATTTGAACCTAAGCCTACTGTTTCCTTTGTACTTTGTCATACCAAAAATTAGGAAAAGCTAAATTTCATAATTGAATAAAGATCTTGTATGTATTCTCAGGCTTGAATTTATTCTGCAACTCCCAATTTTTCAGGATATGTAGAAAAGTATTTATCACAGATACTCTTATTTCATGTTTTTAGATTTTGTACTTGTTAATGAGGAACGAATTAGGAAGAGAAGTATTGTCAAGAGAACCTTGACCAAAGCAGAAATTGAAGAAAGAAGGAAAACCTCAAATCTTGAAAAGCAACATAAGAAGTGGAGAGGAAAATTCATGCGAAATTTACGGAGGCAAGGAATTTTGATTGAAGAGGTTAGTCGTTGATGCTTATACGATGAAGAACTTTTTTGCTGTAGTAAACAATGGCCTAGAAAATGATGTTGAAATGCAGTGTGTGGTCATGATTTCTGATGCAAAAATATTGCTATAAATCCCGTTACTTTTTTTCAACTTTTCTTTACACATTTCCCAGTGTTTGCTGTGCTCCCCATCTGTAATGTTTGGATGAAAGAGTCTGATGTCTAAAGTCATAATGTGCATTTACAAAAGATGTAGAGTGTGGTTGTAGGTTATTATAAAATACTGCAATTTTTTGTGTGGATAATTTTGCAATTCTTATTTCATGTGCTGATGCATACTTCACAAGCGGCTTTAATTTCATTTAAACTATGCCAACGTAAACAACATTAAAAATTTTTATTTGCTTATTTTCAAAAACCTGGTTCACTTTTAATTTTTGCAGATGATCTACATTTCATGTTTGTAACAAAAACACATGATGTAAATGTGACTTGGGGCAGCATTTGTACAATTCAGGTTGAAAGAGTCTATAAAATGTTTTTAAGCTTCTATTTTGGAACTTTTCCAAAAAAATCAATCTGGGGGGAGATTAGACATTGGCCAGTTCGTGAATGCAAAAAAAAATAACAACAACTTTAAGCGTTTGTTCCGATGGCGGTGACGCTGAGATGTTAAAGGTTAAATTTCATTGCAGGCAACGACTTTTACCGAGGACAAGGCTATACAGTACCACAAACTCAGCTGTCCGTGGGACTTACTAACTCACTATGCCGAAGAACTGAACATCAGGGCGCCTTTGCAGGTAAATGCAAGCAACGATAACTGCTTAAATTAAAAAAGACACGGCCTGATTAACGTTTCAAGCTCTGCGTGAATAGACAGAGGTCGTTATTTCTCAGATTGGGTTTCCACTTCGAGCAGAACCGAGCTCAGCTAAATGCAGAACCCAATTTAGGCAAAGCAAATGTTTTCCTGCTTACCAGAACCTTCCTCAGGCCAACGCAGTTTACACATCACGTTTGCAGCGGCTGCGGATGCACTGACGTAAGCAGCGCGCGCATGCGTTTCCGCCGACTTCTGTAATTGGCGACGAATGTTGCGCCTTCCGCAAGTCGTTTGTAACAGCAGCAGTTTTTTTGGCAGCAGTGATAAACGTAAGAGTTGGTGTTAGACGTGTCGCTATATCGACATAACAACAAGGTGAAAACAATGCACCTGACATTTATTGTAGCGAGCAAAATTGATCTTTTGGTTTTCATTTGTTGTCGGCCTGATCTTTCATTGAATCACGTGGCGTTTTTTCACTGCTTACAGCCGCGTCAGTACAAAAGTCATCACGGATCTGCCATCATGCTCAGCAGGCTACGTTTGCCGAACTACATGAAATTGGAAGTTCCTAATCGACCGAAGTTGTATTTCACATGTGCCTTCAGAAAATCAAAACAGTCCAAGTAAGTTTAAATGCGTAAGTGATCGAAAAGATAGTTGTGCATATGTTTGCCTCCACTGTTTGTCAACAATATTTTATTGCAATAGCCGGCTACACCGTGGCCTGACTGTCGCCTCTCGTTCTTTTTCAGTTTTTATGGCATCAACAATCCCGACACTTACTTTTCAAGCACCGAACGGAGCAGGATTACGTACGAAATTTTACAGACCACCGTCTTTGGCAAGAAGAAGTGCGCAGAAATAGGTGGGTGGCCCTGACCATACGCGGTCTTATGTCTCTTTCGTGAAAACGTCTCTGCTGCGCAAATGGTTTTTCTTGGAAAAAAATATTGTGTTGTCAGGTCGAACAAGAAAAGAGCGACATTGCTAGCTGTTGTTAACGCCAGCATGGCGTTAATTTTTAGCAAATGATTTTTTTGTCCTAGTGAGGCGAGTGATAACAAAACGCAAGCGTAAATTCGCTACGGGACTTCTCTGTTTTACAGAAACTATTTCTGAGCGGTCCGATTTAGGCCTGTTACTGCTTCGTTGACGTTGGTTCGTTGATTTTTGTTATTGTTACTTTGATTTTTGTTATTGTTACTTCGATTTTTGTTGTTGTTACTTCTATTTTTGTTGTTATTACTTCTATTTTTGTTGTTGTTACTTCTATTTTTGTTATTGTTACGTTGATTTTGTTACTGTTCTTTTGATTTTTTTTGCTGTTACGTTGATCTGTGTTACTGCTAGTTTGATTTTTGTTACTAAAGTTTTGCTGCTTCGTTGATGTAGGGATCGATCGCCTGCTGAGCGAAGGTGTCTTTGCTGCCGCTTTTCCGCTGCACGACGGGCCCTACGAGCTGTCTAAGCCACTCGATGAAACGGTGAGAAGAGTGTGGTTACGGCTGTTGATTTGCGCTTTTTTCTTCTTCTTGTTTGCCTTGCATTATTTAACGCAGCAGCAGTTCTTTCGTTTTGAAAGCTTTTTTTAACGCCTGCATGCATCTGGTGTTTCCGAACGCGGCAGATCTTCAGTCATTTTGGAGGTATGCTAATAAGCCCCGCGCGTCGAAAAAAAGACAATTTCTTTGCTGAGTGCCCATCCACCCCGTCTTGCAGATGTTCGGACCGCAGCCAGTAACATTTGCAACTGTGCAAAAACGGCCAGGCCCACGTGGCTGTGCAAAAAATGTGGCTGTGCAAAAAAATAAGACTTTGAAAGGCTCTTTTTCAGTCAATGCTTCATGGCAAGATAAGTTTCCAACCAACCCAAAATGTTGTGAGGCCAACCACTGGGGCGGCAATAGCTCAGTGGTTAAGTTACCGCCTCCCAATTGGAAGGTTGGGTGTTCTATCCACAGCCACTGAGTGAATTGCCGTAGCGCTCCTTGGGCAAGAGCGTTCACCTCAAACGCCCCGGCAAGAAGCACAATGCAGGCTTCGGCCTGCCGCCAATTGCCGTCACCAAAAAAAAACCACAGTCCAGGTTTATGCACCACAGCGACAGCAAAATACTCCATTCCAACCACAGAATACCGCGTTACCGGCAATAAGTAGACGCGGTCGATTG
>JGI24022J15233_10011571_pt1 | contig 10073 bp, 5 predicted proteins | sample Ectturendosymbi2_FD_15233 | JGI IMG/M metagenome (IMG submission 15233)
TCACCTATCACGTCCTGCAACAGAAAAGACATTCGTTAAAAAATGGGTTTTTTATCGAACAAAATATGGGTACGCATCTTTTTGGGTCACCCTGCTTTTCAGCATTTCGACAGATGAGCACGCACCCCTAACATTTCTTATAACAAAAAGGCTGAGTAAAATAACAAAACTCCACTGAGTTTTACAGAAATTTTAGATTTTCAGAACTATAAAGGTAGGATCGGTTTTTATGTCTCAAAGTTAATATAGAGTATTTAAGAAAAAGCATAAATTGATTTTTGAAAGTACTATTAACTGATATATGTGTAAATATTTGGTAATAAATAATATATTTTTCCTTCTATTACTAATCTTAAATGTACCCCTTCATATAGGCAAATGTACCCCAAGTGTTACATGTACCCCAGGTTGGGGAACCCCTGCTCTAAAACTATCAGCTGATCAGCGAAACCTGTGAGAAGCTTCTTTCAATTTATGTTCAAAACTTCGTAACCAAGTAAGATTTAAATCGAAGTCTGTTGCTATTCAAGAAAACAACTACGAAATATAGTAATCAGATTTTGATTTATTTATTTTCTCATATGACGCAGCACCTAGGTAGCTATGCCAAAGTAATACACATAATTCCTTCCGGAGCTTTAGGCCAGCAAGGAAGGCCTTGATGGCCCCGACCGACCGCCATTGTTTATCTTTGAAAGCATTACTTGCCCTGGTTCGCGGGGTCGAAATCTTTGCTGGGCTTGTATGTACAGGAAGATAAGAAACTGCATGCGTTTCGAGAAGCGAAAGGTTTCATTAAATTGCATGCTTCACTTTTATAGAATTTCCAATTGATCAGCACCTTTAGCGTTAACTATTGTTGCTTGAGTAAGTCAGGGCGTCTGCCATTGTTCACGGCGGAACACACTTTTTCACTTGATAGTTATCAAAAAAGCATGTAATGACTGGCTAGGTTTCACTTTTGATCCTTACGATTTTGGATTAAAGAGTCTAAGCTCTATTTTTGAGTCAAGAATTAAAACTATTACTTGTTTTTCAGCAGATTTCCTTTCATTTTGAGAAGTCAAAAGGAATAAGAGATCATTACGTTCATGAAGATTCAAGCACCGGTGAACAAAGCCATTAACCGGCTCACTCCTACTTGCAAAACTGCTGATCAGATAAGTAGGCCTACAACATTTGGCCTTAGAAAAATTCGAGCTATTCTTACATAGCGCCTTTCGGATACAGCATCCCACTTAGTTCGTTTCTTCGCAGTGAGCAATTGAACATATCCAGTCCATTCCACGAATTGGGAATAAAACGTTAAATGCAGCTTGATATACAAATTTACTGCCAGACAGCAGGATTCAGAATAAATGTTTTCATGCTAAAAACACAGCCTACCGCAAATTTTTGATGCTCCTGTTCTCCAAATCCGTACATTGTAGTGGACGGAACCCTGGTAGCAATTTGCAAGAATTGATCGCTAAACGTGAAGCCTCCCAACGATGTATCAAGAAGAACAGTGCCAGTTGATACTCGCGTTACCTGAAATAATCACGTTCTTCTATCAATGGCATTTACGAGGCCAACTCCTTTGGCCAAAGTAAATTAGTCTGAGTAGGTGGGTTGATAGCTGAAGAAGGATGCTATATTGCTGAGGTACTAAATCCCGACGAGCAACTTGCTTACTATGTTTCATGAAATGCAGCATTTCACAAATTTCAAACGTTCGTTGCATTATTCTGTACTGCTTTGTGGTCAACGAAACATAATTGGCTACGTGCTGACAACCTATTTGAATCTATCTGAACGTGGCTGTATTTTTACTACTTGTTATCCAGCGCGTTGCACCAACGTATTCAACAAAAAGAAACTATAGCAATGGCATTCGCCTGGATTCATTTAAGACATATGCATCAACTGTTAAGTTAACAAATAGAAGTATCAGCAAAATATCATCCAGTAGGCTTGTCCAAGAAAAGGGGATTCCCATGGGATTTGCCTCACAGGATGTGTCGAGACAGTGGACTTAAAATTCGTCCCATGTCCTAGCTTCAGCAAATTTGACGTCAAACAGCAGGAATTTTATGGTGTTGAATACCATTATGCATGGGCGTCGGAAGAATTTTTTCCAGGTGGGGGCCAAAAGTGGTGAAACTTGTTTTTTGCCCCTCGAAATGAAAAAACAATCTTTTTTTGCTAATAATTTCAAAATCCAGGGGGGGCCAAGGTTCCCTGCCTCCCCCTTCCGACGCCCATGCCGTTATGATATGCTCACAGCACAGTAAGTATCGTACGTCGATGCTCAGTGCCATGGTGTACATTGATGCGAGGTCCCGGAAAATGGGGTTGCTTAGCCCTTGTTTAAGTGACAACTAAACATAGCCACTCAATTTTCATACGCCCCTTAGTGAACATTTTGTGGTGCTTTGTCCACTGCTCTGTAGAGGCTAGGCTTTAGGACATGCACATGATATCATGTACTTAGTATTACACTTTTCATGAAAACCCTATTAGATGAGAAAGTCACACATTTGCCATGAAATGGGATAGAAAAAAGTGTCCTCTGGGCAAGTCTACCATCCAGAAGCAGATCTTCATGAAAATAATTTTTTAGGTACTTTTATCTCAGCATTTGTCTATAATGCTAACTGTTTATGTTTTCATCATAACTCTTTCAACGCTGCATATTTGTATAAATGCTCCCAATTCAGACTAGTAAGGATCGTCAGCCGCATGACGTCTCAGAACATTTGTTCAGCCTCGACATTTTTGGTTGTTTTGTGCAAAAAAAATCTGCATTTAACAAAATGTAGCTATGCAAACGTCAACAGCTGACATGATTGCACATCGATGTCAAGTTATGTTGGCAGCCTGCGCCACTGATGTTATCATACTGTTTCTTAAGAGAACAATCCCTGTAATATCAACCTACAAAACCTGAAAAGAACCTAAAAAACGTTCTAATGCTTCTAGATTTCCTTCTTGCGCCTGAAACGCACCTCAGAAGGCACAGAATGAATATAATTAACACTTTTTTCAGACATAAAGCACACTCTTTAACGGCACTGCAGTGCACAAACTTCTTCGAGCGATTCTAATCCTTTCTGAGACATACACATTTAACTCAAATGAAATTATAAGTTCATATTTGTAGCCATATTTTTAAAAACCTGACATTTAAACAAAACTCGATAACACTCACAATAAACATTATTTTAAGATTTTGTAACACACGTGATTTTACTGGAAAACTAATGCCAAATACCAAACTAGACCGTACTGAGCAGGGCCGCAACCAGCTGATATTTTAGGGGGAACAAAATGATTGTAACGTGTTGTTGTACCTAACAAACTAACTTAATTGCGTTCATGAAACGCTGTTAAATCAGCCTTTTAAACAGTCTTTTTACCTTTTGCAAACGCTAAAATGGCGTGTTGTTGCTGAATTTGTTGTTTTAGGTCAGTGAATTTCAGCCTTTTTTTCCGAGATCCATTATAGCAACCCACTATAACCCAGCGCCCCCATCTAAAACTTGAATAAAGCAAATGTAATGCAGCTGTGTACATAAAATATCTGCTCGCGACCCCTCCAAAATTGGTTTATGTCCCCTCTGGGTGTCGTCTTCCCCAGGTTGAAAACTACTGATTTAGATAATTGCATAGAGAAAAGTTGGAAACGAATCAGTAACGATATTTTAAACGACAAGAATTGAGCCACAAGCTTGTTGACAAAGCATGGAGCAACNCTACAGAGAGAGTGCTTGTGCAGCAAGTCTATTTAAGTTTTTTTCCCAGAGAAAAATTTTTACAAAATGCAACACAAATCTTCAGTTTGAAGTCGCACCTTGAAGTAGAATGACGGCGAGTTGAAGAACTCGATGTTGTAAAGCCGATTGGTGGGAGCTGCTGGGTCCGCGCCGTGTATCACAAGTGGAACTTCAAATCTTGCGTTTGATTCGTCGTAAAATTTAATGTGCAATCTGTTAATACAAAAAGAGCTGTTTGTTCAGACAAAACGCGTAGACATTTTCTACTTGGCCAGGAGCGCGCAACAAACGCCGCAACTGACCTTTTGCACTTGTTGGTTCAGTCCAGAGTTGGGGTTCTTATCTTTTCCAACCCAGAGACCCCTATTTCTAAAAATATGGTGTTGGGGACAGACTCCTCACTTGCGGTTATGTCATCAGTGAAAGTGATGGTCGTTGGTTTTTGTGTATCTGATAGTTACAATAAAATACTTTGGCTTTTTCTTGTGGGACCCAGATTTTTATTGGGAACCCTGGGTTCCCTAAGAACCCCGCTAACAACCACCGGATAGGCCTATAGACAATAACACTACTCTTCTACAACACACATTCTGCCAGGGACAGAATTGGAATTCACAATGCAATCTAGGTTTCATGTGCAGCGGCATGCCTAACCCTGAATAATGCTTTTTGTCGGGGCGGTTGTGGTAAACGCACTTGCCCAAAAAGCACGACGACGATTCAAGCAGTGGCCGTGGATCGTACGCCCAACCTTCCAACTGGGAGACGGTCACTCTACCACTGAACACATCGCCGCAACATCTGGTTGGTGGAACTCCTGAAATGTTCCCTCAACCAGATAACTCTCAATCCCGGCAATCCGATCATTGGGATGCAGCTCTTTTGATGCTGCTGGCAACTTCTCGTCTCAGCGTTTTTATCACAGCTGCCATGTTATTCGTGAAACTGTAGGTTAAGTACAAGGTATTTTGCTGAAACGTCAGTAATAGCGATTGCTAAGGGAAGCGTTCCTTCACGAGTTTTAAAGATAGTTTGTGAAGTTGGGTTTTACGCTGATGCGGTAAACAGAGCAAAACCAAACAACTTCGGATTTTTCTTTATCTGTGCATTTTTCTGTTTGCTTAGTTTGCAGCGCGCTTGTTTTTGTGGCTACTAAAGTTATGCAGTATATATCTTGGCTTCTGATGCCGAATTTATTATTGCTACATGAAAGACTGCAAATTGTTCGCTTGTTACACTTGGTTAGTTTTCGATCGTTGTTGCTGGGTAGTTTGATTCGTCGCTGATGCAAAGCAGCTTGTCGCCTGGTTTCCTGAATGGGTACATTTATTTTGTTAACGGTAAATCAAAGTTCACGTCAGGAAAATTCGCTTTCTCAGTGGTCTATTGTCGACAGAGTTTTGCCATCCTTTATTTTTAAACAAATAATTTAAGTTTTTTCTCATTCTGTCTATTACCGGCCTTCTTGCATTTTGCATTTACAGCCAAACCGTCATCTCCGTACATTTTCAGCGATTCCTTTTGCAAAAGTCAGGTCAAATTAGAAGGCCAACCACATTGTAGGCTTCATCCCCGTCAAAAGCGCCTGCGGTAGAAATGCATCCTGCTGATTTGTTTGAATTTGTAGGTTTCTTTCATCGCACAACAAATATTTTCTGAGAAGCCAGATGTTGTTTTCAACGCCATGGGAAATGTTATGGAATGCAGTGTCACTGCATGGCAATTTGGACATGATGAACAGGTAGTGAACAACAACGTCGAATTGTATTTTAACCTTGTTTTCTATTTGTTTTTATATATATTGAAAGGAATTAACAAATGACAGATTGCACTAGCAAATTCAGTCATTTTGGTGGTAAAAAAACAAATGAATTTCTGCTTGCTACCTCAAGGGGCATGCGGATGTTGCATTGTTGATATAATTAAGAGAAACTTTGCAGTTGTAAGTTGTAATTACATCTTTTCCAAACGCCTGTGTTGGATGTCATAAAATCTTTAATCAGCATATTCTTCAATAACAGCAGGTCGACAACGCTATTTTGGGCCACATCCAACAACAACCACGAAACAATGGTAGAGATTTAGCACAATCACGTTCTTGCTTGAGACATGATTGAGTCAGCAATATGGCTGCATCTAAATAGTCCCCGAACCTATTATACGTTTAATGCAGTCAAGAGAAAAGAACGTTTCAGAAACTTTCTTTAAATATCGAATCAATTTTAAGTAGGGAAACTTTCTGCAGAAACAACTGAGAATATAAACAAGTCGTATTCGTGTCCATATGCTTTTGCAAAGGTATTTGTGTCTAGCCCAAACAATTGTCATAATCACAGAATTTGTTTCAAAAAAAAGCTCCGCCTAAAGAATTTGAGCGCAGTCAAGCAAAAGGACCAACTCTTATCCTGTAACTCGATTGGAAGAAAAGTATATATATGCTGAACTTCTTCCATAGTAGTCGATAGTATTTTGTTAAAATCGCCTGATAAGCATTCTTAACGGCTTTAGTATTGGAAAATAGAAATTGTGTAAAGCTTGTCTATTGTACAGACGACGAACAAGTTGCTGGGTCAGGGCAGAAACTTTTACACAGGTTCACAAACACTTTAATTTTAGAGGATATGGCGTACTTTGAAAAAACGTCGCAGGCAGTTTTTGCATCAGGGTTTATACACGTGCTCTGCGTAAAAAAAATTGTGCTTGCATTTTTCCGCTTGCAAAGAATTGCAAAATGTCTTATCGCAAAAACCCAGAAAAAAATCATTGTAAACTATTTACACACTCAACAAGCCACTACCGACGTACCTGCTGGCAGTGTCGAACGTCACTACCAGAGTCAAATCATCTACGTCATTCCCAAACATGGACCCGCTTTGAATTCGTTGAAGCTTGACGTAATATCCATCTGACGTTTCGACCGGATCCTCGGTCATCAAGTAACCATAGGTATCGTTCTGTCAAGAAAAATTACTGACTTTGGCAGAGAAACACTGTTTAATCTATTGAAACCAGAGAACAGGATGTGCTCTTGGCTGCTCTAGTGATTTTGCAAATTTACATTGATTTGTGCACGCTAAGCTTTCGTTTTTTGCTTTGTGTGGTATTTCGTTGCTTGATCGGACTAAATTTTTGTCCCAATTTGTTGTTATTCGCTTTCGCATCGTCACCTCTCAGTTTCTATTTTTAATGCACGTGTGGACGTCAAAAAAAGATGTATGGGGAATAATTGGCGAAAGCAACAACTCAGCAGTTCAGTATATCCATAATTTCTATGTCCTAGGAAAATTGAACCTTCACACAGCAACCAAACACAGTGGGCGTAAAGACATCTGTAAACAAAGATTTTTTGACAGGTGTAGAAAAAGTCATGAACTTTTTGACAAGTCAAATTATAAGAAGCTAAAACGGCCATATTCGTCAAACTCACTGACATTTTTCTGAAGTTAGGCAAGTCTTAATAACTCCGAACAATTTTAGCAGATAGAATAATTTTACAATCTTACGGACAGAGTAACCAGTAAGTTGATCAAATAAGAAAAAACAGTGCACTCCGAGAAGTAGTCATGAAAGTGAAGGCAGTATGCGGCTTATTTGTGGGGAATTAGTTTCAAAAAAGTACTACTTGCTATTTAAGACGCGTCCTAATCCTGCCGCGGCAGGACAACCTGGCGTTTTCACTGAAGATTATAGTTCCTGCAAACACGGCAACAAAACACACGTTTTTTTCTAGTCGTCAAATGCGTATAGGACGTGCACCTGTAAATAGCATCGGTTGCAGATTTGTAGGTAAGTTAAACGATGTTCGGAATTTATCATCAATGACCAAGGTATCGCAATATAAAAGTATAATTGTTAACAACGTCAGTTGTGAAAGTATGTAAATTTAGATCGTCACCAGATAGAAAGGCATATATCTGATCTTTTTTAAACTGAAACCGATTTTCAGGATTTGCTTTGTGTAAACTACGCGTTCGAAGGAAAAATTTCGCCTATTCCAAGACACAATGAAACTGCGTCACGTAAGAGTAACAGAAATTGATGACGGCATGTTGAGCTCAATTCAGATTTTGGTGATGGATTTTGCTTTCTCTTCTCACCACCAAGGTCACAGTCAAATGCTTTGAACTTCTGATTTAGCGGCATATGAAGCGAACGATCAGTACTGTGCTTGCCACCATTTTTCCCTTGTGATGATTACAAAGCGACATTTGGAAAAGTTGCTAATAGTGTCCCGGTGTAAAAATAAACCGTTGTGCAATTATTGACGTAACACTGTTGTTCAGAACTTCACTGTCACCTGGCTGCACCTACTTTAAAGTAGCACATCGGTGCGCCTGCAGTGTTGGTGCTAGCAATTTGACATCCTCTCTCTTCGCAAGTTACTGGGGAGAATCCTCCTTCTGGTATGCAGTTAACACGTTCACTGTCAGCAATGCCTTCACCGAGGTTGGTCGTGTTGAAAAAGCACCATGGCACGTCGCCAGATCCAGTGCTTTCACACCAAATGCATCCAGCATCCTTGTAAAAATAACAGGTTGCATTTAAACAATGCCACATAACGCAAAATTTGTACTGAGCCAGGGACGTCTTGCTGAGAAAAAACATAAGGTCCCGTGAAGTGAATTATCAAAATTAAAGAAAATTTCCGTCAAATTTTTGTTGAAAAGAGCAAACATTACTGCGACTCTTTTGTGTATCGACATATTCTTACAACGTCCGCTTCACAAACAGAATCACTGTCTGGTTTTGCCGACGAACGTATAATATGAACAGTATTGCTCAAAAAATTTGGAGAGAGATCCCCTATGAATGTTGCGACAACGTTTGATGGTCATTGAGACATGTACAAAATCACCACAAACAGAAAGGAAGTTCAAGGCCTGTATGTAACAGATTTTATTAAATCCGTGAGCGATTAAACGTGTACTGTTGTCTGCTTGGTTTCAAGTTTTTGGGTGATTGCATTGCGCAACACACCGTAGGCCAGACATAGTCACGGAACCTTTACGCCAAATTCCGTTGCCAACGAGAGACATCGCGGGAGAACATTGCCTACCAAGAATCTACAGCACCTTATTATTACTGAAGGGCACGGCGTTCCAGAAGTTTATGACATCGAACTAAAAAACTGACGCTTTTGTGGCTGGTTTTGACAAAAATCCCCAAGACACGCAGCAAACACGAAGCTCAATGATTTGCTTGGATTAGCTTAGCTATTTTTATACGAATTTGCAAGACACTCACGTTTTACTGTTCCAAAACACGCTCAGCTACTTTGATCGTAACAAGTCGCATCAGTTCCGACAAAATCCTCCCTTAGGTGGTTTTGGGCACTGCACTCGAGCTGTGTTTTTACCAAACCGGATCTGGGTCTGGGATATCCGAGCAAGTTTAACTCAATTTATTACAAACGCAAAACTCAGCCTAAGTAAGCCTTATGCTTAGCTTATGCTCTTTTTCATTCTCTGACAATTACTAAAGACATTTCTTGCGCAAAAATTTCCGATTTCAACGATTTCCGTATCTTTTTTTCAATAGTTAGCCCTTGCAATGCTCTTTGCCGCTTTGAATATGCAATGCGCATAGCAATGACCACCTTGGCAAGGGACAAAATTTCGTGGTTTTAGTCTACACTTCTGTAACGCGGTGTAGCTTGTCTGCACGGGGAACTTCATTTTGGAAACCTTTTCGTGAATTTCCAGTAGAGGACTAGAAAGGCTTGTGAGAACACGTGAAAACGTTGCATGTCAACTGGGTACAGGTTTTCCACAATGCTTGTGAGCCAGTTTGCGTGTTAGCATGATGACGTTGTGGTTATTAGAAGCTGGTGTTGCGATCGGAAAGCCTGAGCGGCAAGTGTGCAAAGCTTCACACTGTGACAGCAAGCAACAATAGAGATCACACGCGGCGATTGCTCTATTATTGCTTCTTCGGGCCACATAGATATGGTTGTTATTCTTCACGCACGTTCCGTTCGTGAGGAAATGCACATTGAACGCAACGCCAACGGAGAGTTTGCAGCACTACCGATTAAATTGTTTTGCCAAACAGTTGCCGCGGTTAGTATGCGACAAAAACTGAAAGACGACAGGAAATTATTCAGTGCTTAAAAAAGCATCAGCAAGTTAGTTAGGAGTTACGCAGGGGTGTTGCCAAGTGGTACATACATTTTTTTCAAATTTGGTATATTTCAGATGGTAATGGTTTATTGTTTCATATGGCTCAGCCAACAAGCAGAAGCACCATAAAAGCCATCGCATGCAGTAAACCAACCATTAGCGAAAATTAGAGCAAATGAAAACACAATGGCACAATAGC
>JGI24022J15233_10011573_pt1 | contig 10072 bp, 7 predicted proteins | sample Ectturendosymbi2_FD_15233 | JGI IMG/M metagenome (IMG submission 15233)
CACAAACCTCCAGGCATTTCATAAACTCCCATGTCGAAGCGACACCCATCATAGCACGTTCCTTGGTACGAGTAGTTGCGACAGGCTAAGCATTGATGAGGTCCAGGTCCCCAGCATCCGTTCATACACTGAACATCACAAGTTACGTTCAAACCTACATAATAGAAATAACAAACGTTGTCACATTTCCGACACTATTCTACTTAAAGCCTCACCGCATACCATGCAGGCCACATACTTGTGAAGTCAGTTGTTTGAAAAAGCAAAACATGACTTGATGTCAGTCACAAATTCAGTTCATTTGAGAATCTATGAGCTCTATTTTCAATGTAAATGAGACCTGTTCAGTAACATTGTGACGCAGAAAATTCTACAAAGCAGGGTTGTGGAGTCGGAGTCGTAAGGATTCGGAGGTTTTGGGTCGAGTCGGATTCCTAACAACACTAGGAGTCGGAGTCGGATTTTTTGTCCGACTCCAACTCAAGAAGTCCAATTGGATCATTTCTTACATCACACTCTTGAGTTGGGAACTCCTGTTAGAGTAGTGGAATTTCGTATCAAGCTTTTGTTGAAACACATAATTTTGCTGTGAACCACGATTTCCATTGAGTTTTAGGGGCTACAAAATTTTTGACAACCGAACTTCATTCACTTTATGTTAAGGAGCCGGAGTCCGAAATTTTGGAAAGGTCAGAGTCGGGAGTCGGAGTTGGACTCGGAGTCGGACATTTTACCTCCGACTCCGCAATCCTGCTGCAAAGGATATCTCAAGTTGCATATGAAGCTTCATTTTGTCAGATTCAGGACCTAAACATTTTTTGATACGTTTTTAAGTATGCATCATCTGCACATATCCAAGGTTGAGCTCCGTTGGCCTGGACTTCAATTATAAGACTCCGGTTATAATCAAAACAATGATGAATTGACTGTGTTTTGTTGCTGCTTCGATGGCATTTTACTTCAATTTCCTTTCTTATTTTTCACAGCTGTCGTAATTGGATCAACGACGTCAATGTAAAAGATTCCGCAGAGGATGTAAAAATCTTTGCTGATGTTACATCAACAGCGAATTGTTGCAAGGTTTCTCAGATACTTCCAACTGTTGCGTTCCTCATGACTGCTGATAACAACACTGTTCCGTGCAGGATGTTATTGAAAATTGGGAAGAGTTTGTTACGTTATAGATATATTCCCACGACATGCAAGACTGAAAATAGTTCAGGCAGTGTTGCCTGAAAAGCAACATGCATGACGAAAAAACAGCAGCAGGAAAACTGAGTTACTTAACTAAGTTTTAATATAACTCCAGAAACCTGTTGGATAATAACTTTTAAACAAAAGGTGAGCAAATCGTCACGTGCATAAAATGCACATAAGAAACAAGAGAACAGAACAACAAACATAGTAACTCCTTTAATAAGTTAAATGCATAGAAAACGAGTTTGAATGTACTTTAAAAGATGCAGAACAGCATTATTGTTTACAAACAAAAGTGAACGTTTCAAGTACGATAAGATACTACAGGCTTTTCAACACATGCGAAACTATCATTTTTGCAGCAAGTAACACTATGTGAACATTAGCGTATAATTTTCGAAAAAATCTTTGAAATCATATAAACATTCAACAGCTTTTCCGCTGCAGAAATATGACTTGTTATCATAAAAATCAGATATTTACTCACACTGATCACGTGGTTTGTTGTCACGTGACATGACACCGCCATCAAATCCACGTCGCACTTTTGGTGATTTTAAAATTGATGTCCAGTTGACGAGCCGGTCGTAGCATAGGTTGCGCATGTAGCCAATGTACACGTTACCATTCATCACTTCCTTCAGTGACGTAAATCCAAGCGACGTAATCTGCAAGTGGTCATTTGTGACACTATATACTCTGTAATCAGTAAATTTCTGAGTTTACACAGAAGCGGAGCACATAACACTCATGTTCTGAAGATAACTCATCGGATCCAACGATCTTATCAACAGTGGGATGATTAGTTTCAAAGACCTAGCGCAGGAAATGCTTCACCTGATGTTGCGAACAAAGGACTCGGTTATTTAGATCAGTGTTTCCCAACCGTTGGACCCCAAGGTCTCTCAGGAGAGCCTCGAAGCATTTCAAAATATTAGAATTTTCCGTTATTTAACTAAAAATTTCTTAAAAATTTGATAACTTTGTACTTATTTCTCTAAGAAAAAAGCTTAAGTTTCGTACAATAGGTTTTAATATTTTGTTTCTTTCTCACATCTAAATTTCTTTTGTTGCCATTTTATGGCAATGTCTCACAGTGAGCCCCACAAAAATTTGTCAATAAAAGTGGGTCGCAAGCTGAAAATTTTGGCAAGCACTTACAGCATGTAGACCATGAAAATCGATATCTTTTGTATGAATGCCCCGAGGGTAAACTTGTTGAGGAAGGAGGAACACGACAAAAAAGTCGAAATAAATAAATGAACTAATGCCTAGTAGAGAAAGTTTCGACCAGTAAACAATCAACCTACATGGCCCATGTAATAAGGAGCAGCTCTAGTGTCACCAATGAGAAGACTGGCAACGTTGCCGTGCAAGTTCCCACCATCGATCGTTTTCAAATTTTCAAACGCGGAAAAGTCACTGAGGTCTTTCGGCCAGCCGTGAATTCTGAGGAGACCTGTAAGTAGAATGTATCAGAAAAGATGGCAACAACCTGGAGTAAACTTGTAATAAAAAACATTTTAAGAAAACGATTATAAAAAGCAAAATGCGTACTCCCATAATACAATTTATTGGCAGGTTTAAGTTGCAACAAAAATAATTTGTCCTTTTTGAATGGATGATGTTCAGGTTAATCGATACGAATGCGCAAAAGTCCACACCTTATAAGATCATGGATGGATCGAATGAGATTTACATGAGACATTAAGCCAGTATCAGGTCACTTTATGTTTCAATAGGAGATGGAATGTGTTTTGCTGAAAAGCATTATTACTTTTCCTTTGAGTTATATGGAATCTATGAGTGGAGCGTTTAGAAATGATTTTAAGATAGCTATGTCCAACCTAAACATGTTACTGGGCTAAGAAATATTGCGAAATAAAAAGTAACACATATCATAACTGTTAGATGATTTAAATCCTTCCAGATAATTGTTTTAAAAAAAGAATATTGGTCAAAAATAAGGAATGTTCGAAGAAATCACTCGGAAGTTTGCTACTATTTATTTAGTAGGGGTAGCGCCGCTACATTTTGCAAATATCGATAGTGGTAACGCTGATGGTTGCCAACCTCTATTTTGTAGTGCTTGGCTCCGTGTGTGTGACATAGAGTAACACTGGTATCTGGGCTATACTTTAAGAGCGGTGCTACTAATTTCTTCCTATTCTAGCCGTAACTTTGTTTTTCGTTACTGTCTTCCATTCGCCATATTTTCTTGTGTCTGTATCTCAGCATGACTAGCTGCTGAATATGTTTTTTTCTGTGCTTGCCTCATGTTTCTGTTTGACCTGTTGTTGAAAAGGGGTGGGATTTGTTTCTTTACAGGTCTGTCACGAACCGTAGGTTTGTCTATCATAGTTTTTCCATATGTTTTGGTGGTTTTGGCCATCAGCTTGGAATTCCTTTCTGATTTCCTCTGTCATACTAGTATTGTTTTGCAGTGAAAGGTGCTTGTAAGCTCAACGATGTTAATTGTAGTCAATGCTATAAGATCTTCAAATGATCGTTTCCATTTTCACTTTTTATGAATTAAACTCTTCCAGTACTTGTTCAATTTTCTCTTTTTTTGCTTTGAGCTGTTTTGATTCTACCTTCAATTGTTGCAGATTTCTCATACCACTATCTGCAATGAGGACTGCACATTAAATGACCTATTTTGTTTTCAGCTACCTAAAGTTTAGCGTAAGGTACTGAGAAGATTCGAATCTTAGCAAACTGTAATGAAAACTACTGTTGTCACATCTAGTCACTCCTTGACTGTGATATAAGAGGCATGCTTAGTGCCTTCTGAACAACAGGGGTAGAAATTAGAAAACTAGATCGAAAACTAAACTAGATATCAGCACCGATGTGTCAGTGGACACAGAAATTTGCTAGTATGCAGTAAAGACGTGAAAAATATCACTGACTATGCATCAACAATGTGGAACTTGCGATTATCAAAATAAGGACAGGTTGTCGTATTGTACATACACGACAACCAAATCTTTCAACTGGGCCATGCAACGCCTTCGAATACGCCGCACAGGTTTGACAAACTTGCTACAAAGGGAAATGTTGGATGATGAAAGAGGAACTATTGTAACTTTGCCTAATGAGTGTCGAGAAATCATTCACTAATCACCGCAATCTTATCTTTTCAATTTGTGGCCATGTCATATTTTCGGTGTTGTCGTTTATCCAAAAAGGCTCCAGCATTGCAGTGTCGCTCCTACCAAGTCATTAGTCTCAACAAAGGTGACGCAGTTGAATCAATCAACAGATATTAGTAATATAAAATCAACATCACGTAGCTCTGTGCATTCTCCGGTCCTGAAATCCTACTAAAATAGACGGGTTGGACAAAACTCCTACCAGTTATAACTTTCACATCTTTAAAGTTTTCCTTGATCATGGCAGACGTCAAAGGCGGTGTGTTGGTATAGTTGTCTCTGCAATAAAGAACCATACAAACCATTAAATCAAGAAAAAAACACTGTGACTCCAGATGGATACATTACCGTAGATAAAATCAGGTTCAGCTTCAAATGTATCAGAAAACAGTTCAACTAATTAAACCCCCTAATTAAAGTCTAAAATAAAATGATTTTTATAACAAGAAGTAGCTAAAATGTCTTGTTTCGTGCTTTGAGGCATAGGTGTACTCTGATCCTTGTTTTAGAGATACCAGGATTGATCTTTTGAATAATGTCTACATCATTTACTGACGTTTCAGAATATTTTTCCGCTTGTTAATATTGAAAATATGCATTTCCGCGTCGTATCGACAGATGAAATTGAACTTACTGTAACCACACAGTGTTTATAAAATCCTATGTGGATTTTCCTCTAGCAACCATCCGCTTTTATACGATTAGAACCTAAACTTCAGATCAAACAATCGCATTGACATTTATGGTTTAAGATGCGCTTGCATGTAAGGAGAAAATGTTGCAATAAAAATTGCACGAAATAGAAGACAGGTGAAGGGTTTTTACATTTCGGAGGTAATATAAACATTGCATTATCTTTGTACCCTGAGCAGGGCTCTCAACCCTTTTACTCCTGCACATCTGAAAAAAAAATTTTTCTGATGTCGTACCCCCTACAATTATTTACAAACACTATCTTTCAAGAGTTCAGAAAGGAATTTTAATTTTTAATATGTACAAGTAAAGCAAATAAAAAATATGGGGAAGAAAGGATGACACAGATTAACATTTGAACATACTCTACAAAATATGATCACTTGCTTGGAATATGCACATAATAATAAAATCAAAAGACTGACTTCTAAAAGTCTGATACTGTATTTCAGGTCATAATGACTCTTGTTCCGGATTCTTACTTATGAATTTTTTAATACGTGGAACTCTGCTACTGATGACACAACACATGTCTTCCTATAAGTTCAAGCGATTTCTAGATTTCGTATTTTTAATTGACAAAAAAGTGCTAAATCCTGACTCGCATAGGTGTGTCGCATAGGTGTGTTGTCGCAAATGGAACGAGCACAATTAGTGCAGTTTCATGAATTATTAAAGTACTTAGAAACATAACCATAGCCGAACACCAATGATCATCCAAAGTTCTACTCTCAAATTGCATTTCAAGAGCACGATTTGAACCTAACGCAGTTCTACAAGATTTTTCAGCTCTTGACCACCTGACATTTTATCCAAAATGAAAGAGTATGGACTCATAGCCATGCTTCAGAACTTTCCATTTTCTCTACGTCAAAATATCTATCAAATGACGTCTACAGCACTTCCAAACGAGCCACAATTTTTTCACACACTCTAGGAGTCAAAGTCGAAGATGCATTGTCATGGACTATTTCTCCAATTGATGGAAAATTTGAGTAATACTCCCTTTTCACTGATCGACACTACAGAGACAAGTTATCTTTGAACGCATCAACTTTTTATAGCAATTCAATACGTTTATATTTATTTTTGCTTTGATGTGATGACCATAGGTCATTCATACGAGTGAATACGTCACTCAAATACGCTACGATTTGGTTGAATTCTTGCAATTCCAACTCTTGCAGCAGATCACAGTGATGTTCCTCCTGAAAGATTTTGATTTGCTCTCACAGTTCGAAAAAGCGGTTTAACAATCTACCACATTAGATCCAGTGGTCTTCTGTGTGGAAAAGTAAAACTGTATGTTCACTTCCAAGAATTTCACAAATTGATGTAAAGAGGTGGTGATATACTGTAGAGCACGATCCCTAATCAAGATGATGGTCTTTACAAAAGTTCAGGGACTTTCTTCAATATTTGGGGCAAGGTTTTTGATGCCAAAACATGACAATGGACGAAACAGTGAGTTATTCGCCAATGTGGAATCTCGTGTTTCAACATGACAGAAAACCCAGAGCAGGAGCGCCATCAGTGCACACAGAGTCAATGCTTTGAATATCCTATTTATTTATTGCAAAAAAGGTCTTTCACAAACTGAAGCACATCTTTTACTTTGGTGTTTTTCTTCAGTCCTTCACAGAAAAGGAAGTTCTCTTTCAAGGTACCATCATCGGCATACCTCACCAGTGCAATAAGTTGACTGCAATTCGAAACATCTGCAGCCTCGTCTAACTGAAGGTGATTTTCAAGAGACGAGCTTTCAAATATGTAAACGTGTTACACAACATCTAAACGCAAAATTATAAATTCGGCTCTGAATAACATTATTTAATAGTGCCACTTATTCAAGCTTCTTTCTTGCTTCATTTCCGAGAATAGTTGTAGTCATTTCCGATACATATGCTTCAGTAAGCAGCTCTGCAATAGTATGAGGTTTCTTAGACTTTGCTACTCCAAACACCATTGGCATGTAGCCATCAGCAGTGGTTTGTCGACAGTTACAAAACCTAATTTTTAAGGGTTGCTCGCGAATCAAAATGGACTCTTATAGCTCGCAAACATTTTCTGTCGTGGTCCATAGCATTGGCCTCGCTATGTCGGTTGTCGAAGTTCCCTGCAGCTTAGATGGCTTCAAACTTTCGTTGGAGAAAACACTTTCACGGAGTACGCGCTGAGGCTTTTGCAAATCCTTCTTTCCTCCGAAGTAAGTGAAACCAAATCGAACATGGCCATCATTCGCCTTTTACTTTTCTTGGACATGACGAAGGGATATGATGATAATGAGAAATAAGAAATGCTTCTATTTTTGTCTCCACTTGCATTTCAGCAGAGCAGACCTTCACGTCTCTCCAAATTAACAAAGCACTTTTAACAAGAACCACCAAGTAACACCAATATCAAAGGCAGTGCACACAGCCGCGTTCCTGTACTTTACGATCAATTCACCTCAGAACTATTTACTAAGTATGATTGAAATGCGGAGTCCACTTGTATACTACACTCAGACAAAACCTGGGATATCCAGAAAACTAAATCACGTCACAAAAAACATGCCAATACTTAGTTCATTCGAGTAAAAACAACTACAAGCTCGTAAATACGAAGAATAGATTGCAGTTAACGTTTACGCGAATCATTAACATCATGATACCTAGGTTTGAACGAACCTCGCGTTTTTGTCCATAATCCATTGCAAAAGCAGACAAAACGCCGCAAGAGAATAATAAATAGATAAATTTCCTGTCATTAAGACGGACATTTCTCGCACCCCCTGGAATGATGTCTAACACCCACGGTTGGAACCACTGCTCTAAGTGATGCAAACAAAATTAACAAAGTCTGTTTGGCTTGATCTTCCATAAGGCAAGCCTGGCAAAGCACCAGTGACGTGACTTCCGAGCAAAGTATAACAAAACTGAGTGCTGTTCCGATAGCGATGCCAGTGACGCTCAATTTGCGGACAGCAAAGTTTTGTGTGAAAAAACAGAAAAGTGCGGTATATTCTTGTTAGTAAGCAACCAACAAAAAAGCGTGTTTTGGCCCAAATTATGTAATTTTGCATTTCATCACTGATGTATTTGCTTTCAGATCAAAAACAATTTTCACAATTAAGGAAAGAATTGGGCCTAGTGAAAAAATTTTAGTTTATGTGCTTGTTTGTTTGCCAGAACGCTGTCGATATTAGCAAAGAATTGCTTTTCTGAAATGGTTGAAAAAAAGATTAAAATTAAATTCAACTTTTCTGTCAGTTTCAAAATGTTGGTTGCGCTTTGCCGTAATTGAGCATAAAAATTGGGCTCATTCAACAAACCAGCTGGAATCTATGAACAATTTTTGGTGACAAATGCTCTGAAAATACTGCTCTTGAAGCGCTTAAACGAACATGGTAATCAGATGCTTCAACTTTCTGAAAAATCGAACCATACTAAGACTGGTAGTCACTAAGACTAGATCTAGCTTTCTTTCATCTCATAATAAACAAGATCAAGTTAGTAAGCACGTCGTGGGCCATGTTAGGATAATGTTTGTTTTCTTTGCTGCAATGCCAGTTTCAGGTGAGTTGAGGTTATGAAGGGTCAGAGTTTTCAAATTTACCTCCTACTAATCAAGTAGAAAAAAATATGTTTCCTTTATAAAAAGAAGAGGTTGCTTTGCGAAACGTGATAGCTTTGCAGGAGGGTGCTAAAAACTATCAAATTTGTGGCTTAAACTTTGGTGGGCTGCGCAGAAAGAACCGAACATTTGAAAAAGCAGGAGGAATAGTGGAAGATATAACACAAGGAGCTTGAAGGATACAAAACACCAAACTTTATTGTTTTGAGAAAAAAATCAAACATCAGATCAGCATAGCATTGGTTTCATCATTGTTCAAATAACATACTCACCCTAAAAATGCGTATGGCATGAACATGAGGTTTCCCTTCACTATGTTGCAGTGCCTGAAGTACTTTACGTTGTTTGAGTCAACGCTAGTCGTCGACGCCAGAGGACCATTTAGATTTTTCACTCCATAACATTCTGCAAAAGCATCGGTGGTATTTTCAAGCAGAGTTATGCATCGCCACTTAGCCTCTCCAAACAATTTTATAAGTCAGATTGTATATCCATACGGGGTACGTCTCTAAACGATCCAATCAAGATTGCCGATGTTTCACCGCGCCCACGTAAATTACAAATGAAACAAGAGCAGTTCTAACTTCAATATTTGCGACGTTTATCGCTAGAATCTTTCAGCACTTTCGCACACATGACTTTACCTCTGGTTTTCCATGCTGGTGCGATAAACTACGCTCATTTCCGAAAAATGTCCAACAAATGACCTTTCAACTTTCCTGGTCAACTAAAACACATTTTATTTGAAGCACATACAGTCAGCAATGAAAAAACTGAGCAAATTTTGTATTTTCAGTTTTGTGCATTTCTGTTTTAAGCTACTGTGCGTATTACTGTATCAGTTTCACGCGAATGTGATCTGTTGAAACGATATATGTGCAAGTGAAATATTTTATTTATTTTTTTATTCGTAATTGTTTGCACTTCAAATGCAACTCGTTTTAGGCGACCGCCACCAATGAGCAAAGATCGTAAAATAACCTTTCACTGAGTCTAACAACACACACGGTATTTCTAAAAAAACAAATGAAAGTGTGCAGATAAAAATTAATCCTTGCTTTATTCGTGATTGTTTACCCTTCTAACACATCACGATTGTGGGGAACATTTATAAAGAAAGTTACTGAATGGATTTCTGGAAATTTGTCTAAAAATAACACAGCTCATGGCACCCTCAGATAAAACGAGATAGGACAAGTTGGGTGCAAAATAGCAACTGTGCACATAAAAAGTTTCTCGGCCTTTTTTCTCATCGGAAACTGCCAGTCATTCCCTGTTGTCGCCATCGGTAATTAGTTCCGCTGTTTGATCTGTTTGTAAACACTGCGAACTGGTTTTCGCGACTGTTGCCACTGCAACCAACTGCGTCGATACGACCGGCAGGGGGCGCTTTTTCTTTTCTCAAACCAACG